>Ga0210017_1000261_pt1 | contig 42893 bp, 37 predicted proteins | sample CryGeyCG2014_020_FD_183966 | JGI IMG/M metagenome (GOLD analysis project Ga0210017, IMG submission 183966) | Groundwater microbial communities from aquifer - Crystal Geyser CG08_land_8/20/14_0.20 (SPAdes) (version 2) | ecosystem: Environmental > Aquatic > Deep subsurface > Groundwater | place... | reverse complement strand
CGGAACTAGAAGAAGAAGCAGGATATCGCGCCAAGAAATTCAAAAAACTGGGCTGGTTTAATCCTTTTAATGGTTGTACCAATGAAGTTTGTCACGTTTTCTTAGCTAAGGATTTAGAAAAAACAAAACAAAAACTGGATAAGACAGAAGACATCCTAGTTTTAGTTCAGTCTGTTCGAGAACTGGGAAAGATGATAAAATTGAATAGGATTTGGGATGGCCAATCCTTAGCCGCTTGGTCACTGGTGAAAAGATTTATAATGTGAAGTGAGGATGTGGGAAGTAAGATGAGATAACTAAAACCTAAAAAGATAACAAGCTAAAGCCTAACCAGCTAATAACCTAAAACCTAAATCATGCAAATATTAGTTTCAGGATCGCTCGCTTACGACCGGATAATGGATTTTCCGGGATATTTTAAAGATCATATCCTTCCCGAAAAGGTCCATTTACTAAATGTAAGTTTCGAAGTAAAAGTGCTAACGGAAAATTTCGGCGGTACTGCCGGAAATATTGCCTATAATCTAAAGCTATTAGGGGAGAATCCAATAATTATCAGCACCGCCGGTAAGGATTTTGATCGCTATAGCGGTTGGTTGAAAAAGAATAAAATTCCTCAGAAAGAGATTAGAGTCGTCCCTGACCAATTGACGGCTGGAGCTTATATTATTACCGATAAGGCCAATAACCAAATAACCGCTTTTCACAAAGGAGCAATGGAGGTAGAGTCTTCCTTACGGTTTACTAAATACGAAAACATCACCTCTCAAAATTCAATCGCGGTAATTGCGCCCGGAAATAGGTTTGAAATGGTAGATCTCGGGCGACTCTATAAGAAAAAAAATGTTTCCTACATTTTCGATCCTGGTCAGCAGATACCAGTTCTTAGTAATAGAGATTTGCGATTTCTCTTAAAGGGAGCTAAAATTTTTGTAGTAAATGATTATGAGTTTTCTTTAATAGCCAAACGACTTTCTTTATCGCTGGCCGAGGTAAAAAGGATGGCAGAAACAATAATTATCACCAAAGGAGAAAAAGGCTCTCAGGTTGTTTCTTTAAAAGACCGCTTTGTTGTAAAAGCGGTAAAGCCCCGCAAGATAGTGGATCCGACCGGTGCGGGCGATGCCTTTCGGGCCGGCTTAGTGAAAGGATTAATCGAACAGCTTTCTTTAAAAAAGACGGTTCAGCTAGCAACTCTGGTGGCGACTTACCCTATTGAGCATTATGGAACCCAAGAACATAGTTTTACTCTCCGAGAAATTAAAAATAGATTTGCTAAATTATTTAAATCAAAACTAATCTAATCATTAACTTACCTAGGATGAAAAAAGTCCTAAAAGACCATAACGTCAAAACGCTTTTGATTGTGCTGGGAATTGCCATCATTGCCTTCTTGATGTTTGGGGTTATTGCGGTGAAACTGCATATAATGTAAAAATAATTAAGAGGATCGGTAGCTTAAAATCTATTTTTTGTTTAGGAATCAAAGTCTCCCGAAAATGGGAAATTTATTATTAATAATTGAGTATGAAACGAAAAACAGAATTTGATATTAAAAACATAAGATTAGCTAATCAAGGGAAAAATAAAATTGAATGGGCCGAAAAGCAAATGGATGTTTTAAGGCTAATCAAAAAAAGATTTTTAAAAGAGCAGCCCTTGAAAAATTTAAAAATTTCCGCTTGTTTGCACGTTACCACCGAAACGGCAAATTTAATGAATACTTTAAAAGCCGGTGGTGCGGACGTTGTGCTTTGCGCTTCTAATCCACTTTCCACCCAAGATGATACAGCCGCTTCTATTGTTCGGCATTTCAGGATACCGGTTTACGCTATTTGTGGTGAAGACCGTAAAACCTATTATCAGCACCTCAAGGCCGCCTTAGACCATAAGCCACGTATTACCATGGACGACGGCGCTGATTTAGTTTCCGAACTTCATTCTAAGAGGAAAAAACAGTCTAAAGAGATATTGGGATCGTCAGAAGAAACAACAACCGGGGTGATTAGACTTAGAAGCATGGAAAAAAAAGGCATTTTGAAATTTCCGATTATCGCCGTTAATGATGCCCAAACCAAGCATTTGTTTGATAATTATTATGGAACAGGACAAAGCACAATCGATGGTATTTTACGGGCGACTAATATCCTTTTTGCTGGTAAGACCGTGGTAGTGGCTGGTTACGGTAATTGTGGAAAAGGCGTGGCCTTGCGTGCCAAAGGGCTGGGAGCACAGGTAATCGTCACGGAAGTGAATCCGGTTAGGGCGTTGCAAGCCGCCATGGACGGTTACGAAGTAACCACCATGGAAAAAGCTTCACTTAAGGGAGATATCTTTGTTACCTTAACCGGAGACATTAGTGTCATAAGAAAGGAGCATTTCTTAAAAATGAAAGAGGGTGCGATTGTATGCAATTCAGGCCATTTTGACGTAGAAATAGACATTAAAGACCTTGCTAAAATGTCTAAAGAAAAAGTAATCCCTAGGCCTTTTGTGGAAGCCTTCATGCTGAAAGATGGTAAAAAAGTAAACTTACTGGGCGAAGGCAGATTAATAAATTTAGCGGCAGCCGAAGGACACCCAGCCTCGGTGATGGATATGAGTTTTGCCAATCAAGCCTTAGCTGCTGAATACATTGTTAAACATCATAAGGAATTAAAGAAAAAGGTATACGTGGTACCGGAAGAAATTGATGTAGAAATTGCCAAACTAAAATTAAGAACAATGGGCATTGCCATTGATAAACTTACTCCTAAACAACAAAGGTATCTTGCTTCTTGGAAATTAGGAACATAGGTAATGCAGAATGCATAATTTATAATGTATAATGATGGAAATCCCAAGTCTGAAATTCCAAATTCTAAATAAATTACAGTTTACAAATCACAAATTACAAGAGTTTGGATTTTGAATATTGTGATTTAGAATTTATTTGGGATTTAGGATTTGTGATTTGGTGCTTTAAAAAATTATACATTATACATTTTAAATTATAAATTAAATCATGAAAATTTTAGTAACCGGCGGCGCGGGCTTTATCGGTTCCAACTTTATCCACTATTGGTTAAAAAACCACCCAGACGACAAAATAGTGAATCTGGACAAGCTTACCTATTGCGGGAATTTAGAAAATCTAAAAGAAGTTGAATCTAATAAAAACTATCAGTTTGTAAAAGGTGATATCTGTGAGGGAGAATTGATCAATAAGGTGATGAAAGGAATTGATAAAGTAGTCCATTTTGCGGCGGAAAGCCACGTCGATCGTTCTATTCTGGAACCTTCTACTTTTATCCAAACAAACATTATTGGAACTCAAATCCTCCTGGAAGCGGCGTTAAAGAACGAGGTAAAGCATTTTCACCATATCTCAACGGATGAAGTGTTTGGCGCTCTGAAACTGGATGATCCGGCCAAATTCAATGAGAATACCCGTTATGACCCTAGAAGCCCTTATTCTGCGTCTAAAGCGGCCTCAGACCACCTAGTGATGGCCTACCACATTACTTACGGTTTGCCGGTAACCATTACCAATACCTCTAACAACTACGGCCCCTATCAGTATCCTGAGAAACTTCTTCCCCTGGCAATTACCAATTTAATTGAAGGCAAGAAGGTTCCTATTTATGGAGACGGAAAATATGTCCGAGATTGGCTTTATGTGGAGGACCATTGCCGGGCGATTGACCTAGTTTTAACTAAAGGAAGGATAGGGGAGACTTACTGCATTGGAGGCCTAACGGACGATGTCAATAATCTGGAGCTGATTAAAAAGGTATTAAAGATAATGGGCAAGGATGAATCGGTATTGGAATACGTTAAAGACCGGCTCGGCCATGATCGGCGCTATGCGGTGGACTGGAGCAAAGCCAAAAATGAGCTGGGCTATCAGCCGGAATGTGATTTGGATACCTATCTGGAAAAAACCATCCAGTGGTATCAAGCAAATGAAAGCTGGTGGAAGCGTATAAAATCAGGCGAATACCAAGAATACTATCAAAGACAGTATGGCAAGTAGCTCATTGTCAGTTTATATTCCATTTTATTACTGGGTTAAGTAAGATTGATAATTTTCAATTTACAATTTTACAATTTCCAATAAATTATCAATGATTTAATTTTCAAACAGAAAAGAATACTAAAATATTAAGTTTGGAAATTGAAAATTGTAATATTGTAAATTCAATGAAAATTAAAAATTAGAAATTGTAAATTTTCAGAAACACCTAATTCATGAGCAGCTCTAAATAATATTTAATTAAATGGCCACAAAGTGTCTTATCTTAGGAGCTAAAGGAATGCTTGGAACAGAGCTTTCTTTTATTTTTAGAGATTATCACCCTATTCTTTGGGATCGGGCAGAACTTGATATTACCATTGAAAATGATGTGGAAGAAAAAATCGAAAAGCTTAAACCGCAGCTGATTATCAATTCCGCCGCTTACACCAATGTTGATGGAGCGGAAACTAATCAAGAAGTGGCAAATAAGGTTAACGGAGAGGCGGTTGGTTATTTGGCAAGAGTAGCGAAAGAACTGGATGCCGTGCTAATCCATTATTCCACAGATTATGTTTTTGATGGCAAGAATAAGGAAGGGTACAAAGAAAATGACCCAACAAACCCAATTAATGCTTATGGTCAGTCGAAATTAATCGGCGAAAAAGCTCTCCGGGAGAATTGCCGTCGTTATTATTTAATCAGAACATCCTGGCTTTATGGCAAGATTGGAAATAATTTTGTTGAGACAATAATCCGATTGGGTAAAGAAAAAAATGAGGTGAGAGTAGTGAATGATCAGTTTGGGAAACCGACCTATGCCGTTGATTTAGCCCAAAGAACTCGGGAATTAGTAGAGGAAAGAAAAGAATATAATATTTACCACATTACCAATGAAGGCGTCACTTCTTGGTATGGTTTTGCCAAAGAAATCTATAAACAAATAGGATTGACTACCAAAGTCATTCCGGTGGGAACTTCAGAATTTCCTCGGCCGGCCCAACGGCCTAATTATTCCAGCCTGATCAATACCAAATTGACGCCGTCCCGCCACTGGAAAGAAGCGTTAGCAGAATATTTTGCTAAGCGTTAAATTTTCATTTTAGTTCCAGCTGGTAAAGCCTGGTGGGATTATTTTTAGACCCTTTAAAAATAATCCTAGCTTGTTTAACATCAACCATAAAATCGCTATTCGGGCAGTTGACCAGGTCAATAACATTTCTTTTATCTCGGCTGTCCAATTCGATTGTTTTTATAGTCTCGGCTTGATAGAAAACGATCCAGGCGGGATCGTAATTCCAAGCCACATTCTCGATTGGTTCGCTGGATCGAATCAGTAATTCCTGTCCCTCTGTTTCTAAATCCAAAACCCAAATTTCAAATTCATTATAAAAGATGATTTTTTTCTGATCAGGTGACCAATTGAATCCTAAAACGCTGGGATTTAATTGTTTTAAATTAATGGCTAGTTCTCCTTGAAGTTCAATCAGGGATAGTTGATGATTATTGCTTAAAAGAGTCAAAAAATGATTCGCTCCGTTTTCTAAAGAATACTCAGTGCTGCAGGGCAAGGTTAGCAACTCTTGCCTGTTTAATTTGCCATCCAAACCAGTTTTTTCAAGAAGACACTTTTTTTGATCGCGGTAGAGGTAATAAACGTTTTTGGAAAAAATAGTATAATCTTGGATCAAATCGTCAATTATTAATTTTGAACTATTTTTAGCTAAATCAATTTCGTACAGTTTTCCATCACATAATCCGTAGATAGCCTCACTTCCCGATGGAGCTTTAAGCGTGGAAAAATTTAAAGCGCTAATTTTGCTTAGCGCTAAAGGTTTCTGATTAGTTTTAAGAAAAATTATCTGGTAATCCCGTTTGTTATCTTGCTCCTGCCATAGAAAAAGGTAACTATTATTTTCGGAAAAAGAAAAAGAATAGCTCCCGTTTTGCACCAAGGGTAATCTAGTAATCTCAGAAGAGTCACTTAACCTTTGCAGCACAAAATAAAGTTTGTTTTGTTCATTTTTCGTTAAATAAGCAAGGGAAGAATTATCCGGAGAAATTTTAAACTGGTCGATCTGCTCATCCAATAACAAACTGGGAGAGGAATTTTTAAACAAAGTGATTCTGTTAGTCAGCGTGGCCTGATTGGGAAAAACTAGGAGTTTCTTTTCCCACTCATAGTAACTCTCTTTCTTAATTGTAATTTGGTATTCCTGGGGAGGAAGATTCTTAATTATGGCCTGGGTTTTATTCTTAATTGTTTTGCCGTTTAAGACAATTGTGGCATCGCGGGGATTGGAATCAACGTTAAGGACGCCCGTTCTCACGATCTGGCCTTTTTTAAAGTCGTAACGATACCCTTCGGTATAAAAAATCAATAAGGGAGCGATTAGAATAAAAACGATTACAAAGGTATAAGCGTAAATTCGACGGTATTTTAGTTCCATTTTGACCAGATTTTATTTAGTGGTAAGATATAGACATTAGGCAGTTGCAATATTTGTTATTGTAACATATTTTGAGTAATTATAAATTTTTTTATGGAAAAATTCGTTATCAACGGCGGTCAAAAACTAAAAGGAGAAATCAAAGTTTTGGGAGCGAAAAACGCCGCTACCCCGATTCTTTCCGCAGCGATGATTGCGAAAACACCCTCCCTAATTCGAAACGTTCCTGATATCGGAGATGTCCGAAAAATATTGAAAATTTTTAAAAAAGCAGGGGCAAAAGTGGAATGGCAAGGAAAGGGAACCGTAAAAATTGAACCGGCTTTGCTTGATGTTTCCAAGATTGATCAAGATTTGGTTTGTCAAATGAGATCTTCTAGTTATCTTTTGGGAACAATTGCCATCCAGATGGGGGAACTGACTATTCCGTTGCCGGGCGGCTGTAAGCTAGGAACCAGGCCAATGGACGCCCACTTTCTAGCCTTAAAGGAATTGGGGGTAAAAATTACCCAAAAAGGAAACTACTATCATTTTAATGCCAAAAAAATACATGGGGGTGAGATCGTAATGAGTGAAATGAGTGTCAGCGGCACGGCTAATGCTATTCTCGCCGCGGCCCAGATTGAAGAAGAAGTAAAGATTTATAATGCGGCGGCTGAACACTATATTCAAGATCTTTGCTGGTTTTTAGAGCAGGCAGGAGTCCAAATAACCGGCATCGGCACCCACGAACTGCTTATCAAAGGAAGCGATCAACTGGCGGGGGCGGATTACGCCATCATCCCTGACCCGATTGAAACGGGAACTTTTGTTGCTTTGGGAGCGGCGACACAGTCAAATTTAACAATCAAAGATGTCGCCGTTGATTTTATGCGGCTGGAATTCCAAAAATTTAAAGAAGCAAATGTTCAGTATGCCGTCAGGAATAAGCGGCTTTCCGCTAACAAAAAATATTACCTTTATGATTTAGAAACAAAGCCCTCCCCCTTAAAAGCAGTTAAAAAGGTGAATACTATGCCATATCCAGGATTCACCTCTGACCTTTTGCCTCCTTTTGCCGTTATGCTTACTCAAGCCAAGGGAACTTCCCTAATTCACGAGTGGATGTATGAAGGCCGTCAGAAATATCTTGACGAGCTAATAAAAATGGGAGCGAATATTACTATTTGTGATCCCCATCGAGCAGTAATCGTCGGCCCCACGCCCTTGCAGGGAACCGACATGACCAGTTTTGACATCCGCGCCGGAGCCACTCTCGTGGTAGCGGCAATAGTGGCTAAAGGAGAAAGCCGAATTTTAGGTATTGAGCAGATCGACCGAGGGTATGAGAGGCTCGAAGAACGCTTAAAAAAGATTGGAGTCGATATTTTAAGAATAAAAGAACAAAATGGAAGATTATCATAAAGCACGGCCATTAATTAGACGTTCCCTGAAGATTTACCTTAATCTCATTGTTATTTTAGCGGTGTTTTTAACCGGCGTATTGATTGGTGCCTGGAAAGTAAACCAAATTACGCCTTATCAAGCGGCCGAAGCAATAATCAATAAGGCAACTTCTCATTTATCAACGGAGAAAGTAGATTTCAACATATTTTGGAAAGCATGGGATATCGTTCAGAATAAATATGTTGGTCGCCCAGTCGATGAAAGAAACCTTTTTTATGGAGCAATGTCTGGTTTGGTGGCAAGCCTGCAGGATCCTTATTCTGTTTTCTTTAATCCCGATCTAACCCAAGCCTTTAATCAGGAGATCAGCGGTACTTTTGATGGGATTGGCATTGAAATTGGAATAAAGAAGAATCAATTGGTGGTTATTGCCCCCCTGCCCGATTCACCCGCCGAAAAAACTGGTATTTTAGCCGGCGACAAAATCATGAAAATTGACAGTGTTGATACTAACACCATCACAATTGATACCGCCGTTAATTTAATTAGAGGAAAGGAAGGCACGACCGTTAATTTGTTAATTGAAAGAGAAGGCGAGAATGAGCCGTTGTCTTTTACCGTTACCCGCGAGGTGATCAAAGTCCAGTCCATCACCTGGGAGATAATCGACAGCAATATTGCTTATCTTAAGATTTCCCATTTCAACGAGGACACAGAAAAGAACTTTCAAAAAGCAATTAATGAAATTATTTTAAAAGAACCTAAAGGCATTATTTTAGATCTTAGAAACAATCCCGGTGGGTATTTAGATGTTGCCATCGACATCACCGGATCGTTTGTCGAAAAAGAGAAAATAGTGGTGATTGAAGATTATGGGGATGGTCGCCGGACCGAATACAAATCTGATGATGGGGGCAGTTTGTCGAACTATCCCGTTGTTGTTTTGGTTAACAACGGTAGTGCCTCAGCGTCAGAAATTATGGCTGGTGCGCTCCAGGATTATGGAGTTGCTACCATTGTGGGCGAACAAACTTTTGGTAAAGGGTCAGTACAGGAGTTAACAGAATTTTCTGATGGTTCTTCCCTAAAGCTTTCCGTTGCTAAATGGTTGACTCCCACCGGTCGTTCTATTAATGAAGAAGGAATCAAGCCTGATGTTGAAGTTAAGCTTTCCGAAGACGATTATAATAGTGATCGTGATCCTCAACTGGAAAAAGCGATCGAAATTTTAACAGGGAGTAGCAATAGTTAAATTAAAATTTAGCGTAATGGAAAGAGCAAGAGTTTTTTTAAAAATATACGGACAAGTACAAGGAGTAAGTTTTCGGTACTATGCTCAAAATATTGCGCGAAAATTGAAATTGAGAGGCTGGGCAAAAAACGAAATTGATGGCACAGTTATTATTGAAGCAGAAGGGAAAGTTGAGAAGCTGAAGGAACTGATAAAATGGTGCCATAATGGGCCTGCCCTGGCGGCTGTTGAAAAAGTTGATGTTCAATGGAAAGAATTCAAAGGTGATTTAGGGAAATTTGAAGTGCAATTTTAATTAAATTGAATTATAATTAATAAATTATGAAGGTAATTTTTCTGCAAAACGTATCGGCTCGCGTTAGAAAAGGACAAGTTAAGAATGTTTCCGATGGATACGCTCGAAATTACTTGTTGCCCAAAAAACTGGCCATTCCCTTTACTAAACAGGAAGAACAAAAATTAGCCAGAATTAGCGAGCAGCGGACTAACGAAGATAACGCCAAGCAAAAATTTTTTGAGGAAGCAGTTACGAAACTGAACGGTCAAATTATTTATTTTGAAGTCAAAGCCAGTGAGGATGGTACATTATATGGGGGATTAAGTAAGAAGGATTTAGTTGAAAAAATTGAAAAATTGTTTAAAATAAATATCAAAGAAGAAATAATCCAGCTAGAAAAACCCCTAAAGAAAATTGGTCAGCACAAGCTAAAATTGCAATTTACTCCTGATCTTGTAGTTGAAGTTATTGTCGAGCTGAAAAGATCAACTAAATAAAGCAGACTTTTTGTTTAAAAAGAGAAGTATTTTTTATAAAATTCCATGCCCAAAGCTAAAACTTCAAAATACATATTCGTCGTCGGCGGGGTAATGTCTTCCGTCGGCAAGGGGATTACCTGTGCCTCAATTGCCAAAATTTTACAAAGTAAGGGATTCCGAGTAGCCACGGTTAAATGCGATATGTATGTGAATATTGATGCTGGCACAATCAGACCCACGGAACACGGTGAAGTGTTTGTCGGTGAAGACGGCATTGAAGCCGACCAGGATTTAGGAAATTATGAACGCTTTACTGATAACAACTGTACCGCCGAGAACTACATTACAACGGGACAGGTTTATCAGGAAGTAATTAGAAGGGAAAGAAATCTTGAATATGATGGTGAAGACGTAGAGGTGGTTCCCGATATCCCTAATGAAATTATTCGCAGGATAAAACTGGCCTCCCGCCGAAACAAAGCAGAAATTACCGTGGTGGAGATTGGAGGAACCGTAGGCGAGTATCAAAACATTTTATTTTTGGAAGCGGGTAGAATGATGAAGTTAAAATATCCATCAGATGTGATTTTTGTTTTGGTGAGTTATCTACCGATCCCAAAGAAAATTGGAGAGATGAAGACAAAACCCACCCAATACGCCGCGCGCACTTTAAATTCCGCTGGCATCCAAGCTGATTTTATTATTTGTCGTTCCGAAAAGACGCTGGATGAACCAAGAAGAGATCGGCTGGCAATATTCTGCAGTATCGAGAAGGGGAACGCCATCTCTAATCCTGATCTTGACTCGATCTATGAAGTCCCCGTTGTTTTTGAAAAAGAACACTTAGGCGAAAAGATTTTAAGTAAATTTAATCTAAAAGCAAAGCAAAATGACCTTAAGGAATGGAGACGGCTGGTTAAAACGATTAAGACCGCGGAAAAGGAAATAAAGATTGGGATAGTTGGTAAATATTTTGGTACGGGCAAGTTTACTTTGGCGGATTCCTATATTTCTGTTATTGAAGCAATAAAACATGCCTGTTGGTATCATAAGCGTAAACCCATCCTCACTTGGATCGATTCTGCCGAATACGAAAAGAATCCCCAAAAAATACGAGAATTAAGTAAATATGATGGGATTATTGTACCGGGCGGCTTTGGTTCCAGAGGAATCGAAGGGATTATTCGGGCCATCCGCTATGTAAGAGAGCACAAAATTCCTTACTTGGGGTTATGTTATGGAATGCAGCTTGCCACTATTGAGATTGCTCGGAATGTTTTAGGCTTAAGAAAGGCTAATTCTCTGGAAATTGACCCCAAAACCCCTCATCCGGTCATTCATTTGAATCCTTATCAAAAAAAGAATATTCAAACAAAAAGCTACGGTGCTACCATGAGACTGGGCGCTTACCCTTGTGTGTTAGAGCCAGAATCATTAAGTTATAAGGCCTATAAAACAAATAAAGTTTTGGAGCGACATCGACACCGTTATGAATTTAATAACAGCTACAAAGCTAATTTAGCCAAAGCGGGCGTAAGGTTCGCCGGTATTTGCCCGATCAATAATCTGGTAGAAATAATGGAATTAGTTGATCATCCTTGGTTTGTGGGGGTACAATTCCATCCTGAATTTAAATCGAGACCGCTGAATCCACATCCTCTTTTTAGAGAATTTGCGGCAGCTTGTCTGAAAGAAAAATAGATTTTGGGTAAATAAAGAAGGCGTTTTACCAAACACCTTTTTTATTTGCCAGTTATTATTGCCTCTGGGGAATAACTTCGACCACTTTAGTGGTTCTTAATTTTCCATCAAATTTTTTCAGCTTTTTTTTCTTAAAAACAACCTGTCCAGCGGTTAAGGCAAATAAAGTATCGTCGGCCCCTTTTGCTACATTTTTGCCAGGATGGAATTTTGTTCCTCGCTGTCGAACAATAATCATTCCGGCTTGAGCAAATTGATTGCCGCCAATTTTTACTCCTAATCGTTTTGATTGAGAATCTCGCCCTAGTTGAGTCGATCCTCCTGCTTTAGTATGCGCCATATCCTTAAGTTAATAATTTAATCTCATAGTAAATCATGTATTAAGAGCTGTCAATATATCGCAAATTATATTTTTTTGGGATGAAATAAGATTAAAACAACCACAGCAATTACAAGCAGAAATCCTAAAATAATTCCTGCGGTTAGATAAGAGGTTTTTTCCACCTCGTTAACATTGATGAGATTTAATTCATTTTTTATTTTTGTTATAAAATCAGAATTATCGTAAGTTAATGAATAACCGTACTGCGCTTTAAAACCATCGGTAAGACCATCATTGCTGGTGTCGGGATCATTGGGATCACCGCCAATTTTTTCTTCTACTGTATCTGGTAAGCCATCTTGATCAGTATCCACACCGTTTGATTTCCGAGCATCGTCAATCGCTTGAATAATGTTAATATCAGCCGTTCTTTTGGGAGTAGCATTATCATCGCGCAGGGGATCGAAGCCATTTTTTATTTCGAAATCATCGGTAAGTCCGTCGTCATCGCTATCTGGATCATTGGGATCTGTTCCATTTTGTAATTCCTCCTCATTAGGCAGATTATCATTGTCGTCATCGCGCTTAGGAACGTTATTTTCTGGCGGAGTGTTGGTTAAGGGGGTATTAGTATTTAAATTGATGTTGTTATTAGAATTTTGATTAAGATTCTGATTAAGATTGACATTAATATTACTATTAATATTCTGATTCTGATTCTGATTCAAATTACCTTCTGAAGGAGGAGTAGAATTTAAGTTATTGTTTTCATTGATGTTATAATTGCCGTTAACATTTTCATTACCATTGGTACCATTGATGTTTTCATTAACATTTGCATTGGTATTAACAGGAGGATTCCCGTTAATATTTTGATCTGGTACCGGTGGAATTTCGCCGGTATTGTTTACGATTATATTGTTAAATTCACTCAAATAAGAATAATTATCATTATCAACCGCCACCGCGTATACCCGGTAGATCCCGTCAATTGACTGATTGGTACTCCAGGTATATTGCCAGCGATTCCCGCCGATATTATTGCCGTTATAAACAAAGGCAAAGCGACCACTTACTTCCACAAAATGAAATTCCACGCGGGGTACGGTTACATTGGTTTGAGCGGTTGCTTGGATATTACCGCTTAAAAAAGCATTATTGGAGGGCTCTAAAAGCGCAATGATTACATTTGCTCCTTGGGCAATTTTAGGATTCAGAAAGAACAGGCTGAATGAACAGATTGAAGCAATAACAAAGGAAGAAATTGCGATGATGAATATTAAAGTAGGAAATGATAATCTATTTTTCATTTTTCCTCCCAAGAAATAATGGTATATTCACCGCTGGTCGGAAAACTTGGTGGTGGACCGTAAGTAAGATTGGGGTCAAAATTTAAATGCCTTAAGTTATATCCGGTTCCATCGGTATAGGCAAAACCGTAACGCTGATTAGTGGCAATAGCGCCATAAAGAGTCAATATGTCACGATAAACGTTATCAGCGCAATGAGCGGGATTTTGTTGGTAAGCGGAGCGGTTCGGGTAGTAAAATCGGGTAACTGCTCCCTTTTGAGCGATGAGTGCGGCATCAATCTCTAAATCATCCTCGCTATAAAAACCGACCGCCACATTAGTTTGGGCAATTAAGCCTATTACGTTGCTCTCATCGTGATTGGTATATTTAAGATCATTATTAATAATGATATTGGCATTGGCCGAAGCAAGTGGTTCTCGGGCGGCAACAAGAGTCATTTTATCATTGTCAATTTGTCCATCAACCCAGACATCATCCTCAATAAAAATTAATCCATTACTAGGAACTGCTATGCCAAGTGAACTAGCACCTTTATAGGTAAATTGAGTTTCCGTTGCAATTGACCAAATATCGGAATAATCATACCACCAAGAATACCAGCGGTAGCGGCAATAAGCTTGGCTGGTTACCTTTTTAATATCCACCGTGTGATTGACATTAAAATGAACATGATAACCTTGGGTTCCAGAACTGGTAAGGTAAATTCCGCCCTCAATGGCCTTTGTTTTCACAATCGCTAAATCAGCAGTTATCCCATTAAAGTCAAGGGGGGGAACAGGAAAGGTTCGACCCGCCGCAAATACATCTGGGCGAGCGGGAACCGATTGGGGAGGAAGAGGATCTTGGGGGGGAACATGAGTATGGACCCCAAATTCTTGGGAACCCCCGTGATCAGGATCATCATATTTATCTTTAGCGGAAGAAACGATATTATGGGCCAAACCATCGAATCTTATTCCGTCATTGGAATGAATTGGACCCCAGACTTCGGTGCCCTCACCAAAACGCATTTTATCGTTTGCCACCACGGCGTAGGTAGAGAAAGAGGGGATCCCCATTTTTAACACTACCGTCGTAGTTAAGTCCGGTTGGTCCAAAAGATAACCGGTAGATTCGATAGTAATGATAGTCGATCCACTCTCCGGAGCGACAATATTCAAACTGAATTTGCCGATCACATTGCCGTTGATATCCCGGTAATCATGAAGATAAGGCCCTGGTCCTCCCGTACCGTCGGTAAAATCATCCGGTACATGAGCCAAATGCCAGCGGTAGTAATTAGCGCCTGCTTCCGCTATCTCCAATATTTTTTGTTGCCGAATCTTAAAATTAGTCGCTTTCGCCTGGCTGATAACGTAGGAAGCAGAGGCGGTCAAAAGAATAACCAGAATGCCGAAGAAAATCAATAAAGTAATAAGAGTATATCCCGAAAAGGGAGATTTCTTTTCCGTTTTTTTTCTTTTGGCTGGTCTCCTTTGCATCTTATAGATTTGTTTTAAGATTTCTGATCATTACGCTGGTTTCGATTGAAATTGGATCCGGAGGAAAATTAGGTTCAACATCAACAATAAACTTTAAATGAACCAACTTTACTTCGTTTAAATTAATTGGGTAAGGAAACGGATCTTCAGTTCCGGTATAATTTTCATCAAAATAAGTAAATATTGCGCCTTGATTTCTAACATTGGTAACTACTGGGGAGATTACTTCATTTTCAGAAGGATATTCAACTGGGTTCACAGTAGGCTCAACCACCCCTTTCTTAAAATCAATACCATCTAAGAAGTAGCGAATTCGTTCCCGATCACCATCATTATCAATATCAGCATAGAAGATTATTGATTGTTCTTGAGCACCTTCTAGTAAGTAGGCGCCATTGTCAGCGTTTTGTGCCTTTCTTAATTCTTTGGCTAGGGAATCCATGACTTTTCTTAAGGTGTCTTGAGCAAGCGCTTGATCGCGTGATTGCGTAAAAACCCGGTTCCCTTGAACAATAAATTGATATACAATTGTACCGACAATGCCAATAATACCCATGACAATAATCATTTCAATAAGAGTGAAGCCACTAATTTTATGCTGGCGAAACATAGGAGCTGGTTATAAAGGAGTTAGAAAGTATTCCACTTGCGAAGTGCCGTTAACCGTTGCCGAGGTATTAAGCGGCTCATAACCATCAAGGGTAAGATCAAGAGAATAAGTATCATTATTCAGGTTGCTAAAGAAAACTTGTCCCGGAGGGATGCAAGAAGAAGTGTATCCAATTTTAATGTCAGAAATCACCGGCGTATAAGCCAGATCTTCCGTACTTAGGAAAACTTTGTAGCGGATGTACTGATTACCACTATGAGCAGCCTGGATTGCAGAACCGCTACTGGGATAAAATGTGTCGGAAGTACCATCTGGTCCAACAAAGTTCCAAGTGTGGTTATCGTTATTGGTCGCTATTTGAAACTTGACACTTCCGGTACCTGATTCGGGTATTTGGGAAGACGGAAGCCAAGTCAATGTGCCAAAATTACTGGCCGTTCCGGTATTAAATGATGAAGAGATTAATTCTCCGCTGGAAGCATACGCTACCTGAAGATAAGAAATAGAAATATCGTCTAAAATGGGAGTAAGAAGGGGATCGGTAGTGGCAAATACCACCCGGAAAAGTAAATCACTACCGGGATTAGCAAAAATATGTTCCTCCCCGGGGATCACAGGATCAAAATTTGATCCGCCGTTGGCAGACAAAAAATAATTAATCGTTTGATTATTAAGAATTTCAGTAGCAGTTAGAGTTGCCCTAGTGATTCTTCCGGCGTTGCTGTTGAGTTTGATTGTCTGAGCGGTTCCTTCGGGAAGATACTGCCCGTCCTGTTTTTCCAGAGTCACTTGTCCCAGATTAATGTCCCAATCCGCTGTAGTTACTGAGGTATCCCGATAAGTATTGGAACTGAAATCCTCAAAATAATTATTGTTATTTTCAGTGTAATTCAAGGTCAAATTACCGGGAGTACTAAAGGCCTCAATATTTCCATCATCGCTAGCATATTTAGTTAAATCGCTAAATTCTTCTTGACCCGATCCGCCGGACCAATCATTTTGTTCAAAAAAACCAAAGCCCGTAACTTTAGTTTCTTCATATCCTGTTTTGGAAAGTATTGCCTCTGCTCCGGTAAGAGCGGTTTTGGTTCCGGTGTCTTTAATCGTTACTCGTAGTGAATTTGCCGTGTGAGGACTTAACACTAAAGAGGTGTTTTGAGCTGTATCCGGCAAGATATTCAAAAGAATCGGAGGAATAATACCCGCCACGTCATAATCGGCGGATGTTTCCAGCAAGGTGTAATTATCCCATTCCAGATCTACTAAAGAGAGATTACCCTGGTCATTAGTAGGAGGCTCTGATGAATATTTTGGTACATCCGGATCAGTACCGATCAGTCTTTCTCCCCAAATAGCAAGAGGAATATTGGGAATGGGGGCACAAGTATCATCGACCGTATAAACATTTAAAGTACTAATCGAATCAATAGCGAAGCTTACTTCAGTTACCTCTTCTTCAATAATTGATAGATTTGGCTTTACCGGATTAGGAAGGCTGATCGGATCGATAGCATAAGTTGAATCCCGGCTATATCCCACTTTAGTTGCTTCAATATGATACCCTTCGATACTTGGGGGCAGGCTTAAAACCTGTAAATTGCCATCATTGTCAGTGGTATTAGTAATATTAATTATGGGAATAACCGAGTTGTTAGTTATGTTTAAGATAGCTTGGGGAACAGGCAGGCCGGAAGAATTAAAAACTTTAATTAATAACGATCCGGTTGATGCGGCCGATTCTAACCCTTTGGGAACAACCAGAGTGGAAAGCAAAACAGGATCAGCTCTCGGATTGTTCCATTTTATACTTACCTCCGCTTTTTTATAGTCATTGGGTACCGTATCAACCGGTTTGCCAGGAATGGTGCCTAGAGCATTTCCGTCAAAGGGATCATCGATATAATCTACTCTGGTCTGAACAGTAAATTCAAAATTGCTCTGATTAATTGTTTGATTAGCGGGGATTTCACCATGCGGCCACCCCGTGGTTGTTCCCACCGCAGCGTAGGGCATATTTCTAATAACTTCCAATTTTTCATTGGCGATGGCGGTAGCAATGACTTTTGATCGCGAGACGGCCAGGGCCTGAATCGCCTGATCAAATCCACCAATAATAAAAATACCAGCAGTCACAAAAATTCCAATTACCACTATTAATTCAATTAGTGTAAATCCGCTGGTTTTTTTCTTTTTGTTCATTTTCATTCACCCTAGACTATTATAACACAAATATTCAAATCGCCTAGCTTTGTTGAATTGACAGTTTAAACCAATCAAGATATTTTGATTGCAGGAGGGAAACTAATCCAAAGAACTATGGGAAAGATAATCTATTTAGATCACGCGGCCACTACTTACCTAGACCCAAAAGTCAAAAAAGCCATGGAGCCGTATGAGCGAGAGTGTTATGGGAATCCTAATAGTGTCCATAGTGCCGGAAGAAAGATGTTGTTGGCAGTTGATCAGGCAAGGAAAAACGTTGCCGATTTTCTTAATTGTACCACTCGAGAAATTGTTTTTACTTCCGGTGCAACGGAAAGCAACAATTTTGCCTTACGGGGAGTAATTAAAGCTTATCAGGCGAACGGGGTAAAAAATCCTGAGATAATCACTACGCCAATTGAGCATCCCTCTATTTTTAAAACCTGCCAAGATTTGAAAAAAGACGGTGTTGGAATCAAATACCTTCCTATTGATCAGGAAGGAATAATTAATTTAAAATCGTTATTCAAACTGGTATCCTCTGCTACGGTATTAGTTACCGTAATGTATGTTAATAATGAAATTGGAACCATTGAGCCGATCCGCGAGATTGGGAAAATCATTAAAAAGATAAATGAAACACGAAAGTTACCAATTATTTTTCATACGGATGGAGTGCAGGCTGCCCAATATTTAACTTGTGATGTTGATTATCTGCACGTTGACCTACTTTCTTTATCGGGGCATAAAGTACATGGTCCCCAGGGAATCGGTGCGCTCTATGTCCGGAAGAATACTCCATTAAAAGCGATTCAGACCGGTGGTGATCAAGAGTACGGGCTAAGAGCTGGTACTTTGAATGTCGCCGGGATTGTTGGCTTTAGCAAAGCTTTAGAAATTGCTTCGCGCTCGAAATCCGAGAACGCAAATAAGATCAGTAGGGCAAGAGATTGGATGATCAAAAAACTTATTGCTGAAATTCCAAACATCAGAATTATCGGGCCGCAGGGAAACAAAAGAATACCCAGTAATATTTACTTTCGGGCAAGGGGGATATTAGGTTCAGATGTTGTTTTTATGATGGATAATAATGCAAAAATTGCTATTTCCACCGGCTCCGCTTGCAGTGCGGGTGCGGCGGAACCCTCCCTCGTACTTTTGGCGTTAGGCTTAGATGCTCAAAAAGCTAAAGAAGGGGTAAGGGTAACTCTGGATAAAAACAATACCCCCTTGGAATTGAAGGTATTTATTAACTCTCTTAAGAAGATAATCAAGGAGATCGGTTCTCAATAATTCAAAACGGATTCTCAAGGTTTAACGGGCTGTTATTAGTCACCGCTGTTTTTAGTTCCAGATCGTCAACTACTTTTTCAAATAGCTGCTGGTTAATGACTTCTTTCTTGCTCTGGATTAGACTGGGGTCGATCGTTTGTTTTTCTGCTATTGGCAAATATAGATACTGATACAGAAAAAACAAAATATAAAGAATTCCAATCAGCATGATTAAATAAGCAATTTTAACACCGTTTCTTCTAAGGAAGGGTGGAATTTTTTTTAATGAAAATGAAAAATTTAAATCCATATTATAGCCAATATACTTTAGCAGTTATGTTAACTGAAATTAAAGAATTACTGGTTGTTAAATCAACTTCGTTGCTTAGTTTAGAAAATTTAGCGCTGGCATTAATTGATTCAATTATTACATAAAAAGGCTTTCGATTAATTTCCTGCATCCAGTTCACTAATTCCTGATAAGTAGTAGTAAAGTCAATTCCCAGCGCACTAACCATCAATCCAGAGTCTAAAGGAGTGGGATTGGAAAGATTTAGCACTTGATCCTTTAAACCATTATTTTGAGCAAGTGCTTCCAGGGCGGTAATTAGTTCCAGTGTTTCATTGCGGGAGAAAATTGCCGGCGTAATTTTTTCTTTATTGGACTCAATTTCTTTAATCTCCCTCTCTAATCGGACAATATTCTGACGTTGCTGAAAAATAAATTCATAATTTACTCTCTGATCATAAATATTCTGACTTAGAACTTCTATCTTTTTTTGAAAAGGAAGAACAATAAACACAATAATAATTATAATGATCAGAAAGAAAAAAGAAGTAAGAATATATAATTTTATTTTAGGCGTTATTTTCATTGATTTTCCAATCCCGTCATTACGGTGACTAATTTACCACTTAATTCGAAATTAATATTTACTTTAGTAAGAAGGTTAGAAATAGGAGACTGGATTTCGGTGAAGAAATCAGAATTCTCTAAACTGTCCTTAAAATTTAGTAGCGCATCACGAGTAGCCGCCTTACCGGTAAATTTAAATTCAGATGTATTTTTCTGCAATACAAACGAAGATAGGGTAACCCCGGGAGGTACCAGGCTAGATATATTTTTCAATTCTGAGGTCCAGTTGGTATACTCAGATTGGATCTGATTAATATTAATTAATAAATTATTAAAATTTTTTACAGACTTTTCTAAGTCAATCGGTTCCTCTTTCTCAATATTTTGTTTTAGGGCAAGGGTTTCCTGAGTAATACTATCTAGCTTGTTTTCTAACAAAACTTGGGCGATAAATAAAAATGCGACTACAATTAGTAAAACAGATAAAAAAATAATTGATATTCTTCTTAACAGAGAATAGTTTTTTTGAAAGCGGTTTGCTTCCTTTTGAACGGGAGAAATAAGATTAAGGGTAATCATTTTTAATCGCTTTTAAAGCTAGACCAATCGCGGTAGCAAAAGATGATTGGTTTTTACCAGTCAAAAATGTAATGTTTTTCTTTCCTAAATTAGTAAGCGAATCGCCACGCTGGGTAGTAATTTTTAATGATTGAAAAAGAACCCGATCCAGTAGCTTTAAATTTGATCCTCCGCCAGCCAAGATTATTTTATTAATTTGATTGCCACCCGGGTAATGCTCTTTATAGAAGCTAATAATCTCCCTGATTTTACTTAATAAGTCATCAACAACCTGCTGTAAGGCAAGGGCCACTTTTCCTTTTCCGATCCTCGGATCAAGCCCCGCTAATTTCTTGGCTTTTTCTCCTTCTGCTTGCGAAAGTGATAGATTTTTGCTGATTACATCAGTCATTCTGTTTCCGGAAATAGTGGTAATCCCAGAAGTAAATTGAATTAGGTTCTTATCAAAAATTATAAAACTGGTTCGATCAAGACCAAAATCAATTATTAGACTTCCCACGTTGCTATTTTTTAGATCAAAGGAGACTAAAGATCTAGCAATTGCGATTGATTCGATTTCTAAAATAATTGGAACGAGATTGGCTTTCTTTAGTGTTTCTTGATAGACGTCCACTATATTTTTCGGGGCCGCTCCAACTAGGACATTCAGTTTTTTAGCATTAGGGCCAGCCTGTTCCTTAATAATCTGCCAATCTAAATACATTTCTTCAATAGGAAATGGAATATGATTCGCTACCTCAGACTTAATTAAAGATGGTTGCAGTTGCCCGTTCTTTTTTGGCACCTGAATAACCTTGATAAAACTTTGATGTTCTGGTAAGCAAGCAATGGTATCTTTACCTTTGATTTTATGTGGCTTAGCATCCTGAAGCAGTTTTTTTAAATAGGGAACAAGAGCATCCGATTTTAAAATTTCGCCGCCTTCTATTAGTCCTGCTGGCAGAGTAATTTCATTTATTGAATTTACCGAAATCATTTTCCCTTTTCTGGTCAGAGAAACAGCACGCAGTGTCCGATCGCTTATATCTAATCCAAACATACTCTCTTTTTAGATTACAAGTTATATCTTAATTTTATAAATTATTTTTTGATTAGTCAAAGATACTCAAATAGCATTAACCAAGGAATAGATAGGCATTACCACTGCTACCGCCACTGCCCCCACCGCAGCACCTAAAACAAGCATCAAGACCGGTTCGATAATTGTGGCAAGATTACCCATTGTTTGGGAAACTTCCTCTTCGTAAAAATTGGCGATTTCCTCAGAAATTGTATCCAGGGTGCCAGACTCTTCTCCGATATTGACAATTTGTGTTATGAGTGGGGGAAATAATTGGCGGTCTTTTTCTAAGGTGTCTTTAACCGATACGCCTTTTTTGAGTTCTTCAGCAGCATTAGCCAAATATTCTTTATAGTAGATATTACTGGATGTTCGAGAGATAATCTGGAATGTTTCTACTATGGGAATATCAGTCTGTAATAATGAGCTGAGACTCCGGGAAAAATTGGCAAGATTTATTTTTTTGATAATGGGACTCACAATCGGGAGTTTGAGTAAAATCTTATGAAAAACTCTTTTACCGCGGTTTGTTTTTAAAAAACGAGCAAGCAATACCAATAAGATAATAATAGCAACTGTGAGATAAATTCCATTAGTAATAATAAAATCAGTTGTGCCAATCATAATTCTGGTCGGCAGCGGCAATTTTGCTCCAGACTCCGCATAAATGGAAGTTATTTTCGGTAAGACAAAGATCAGCATTGCGATTCCGATAGCAACCATGGCAATCAAAACTATCGCTGGATAGGTTAAAGCATTTTTAATTTTAGTTCTGATTTCATGTGATTTTTTTAATTGGATGGTTAACCTTTTTAATGCTTCATCCAATTTTCCACTTGCTTCGCCAGCGGCGATCATACTTATGTAGGTTTCTGAAAAGACTTTAGGATACTCCGATGCGGCTTTAGACAAAGGAGAACCTTTTTCTACGTTTTTTTTCATATCCTCAATAATTTGTTTAAAACGCTTGTGTTCCATCTGAATCTCGATTATTCCCAATGCTCTTGCTAAAGGAAATCCGGTTCGCACCATTACTTCTAGTTGCTGAGTAAAAAAAAGCTTATTGACCAAATTTATTGGGGCGTGTTTCGCTAGAAAACTCAACTTATTTTTTTCCGATGATTCTTTATTTTCCTTTTTCATTTTATTATTCCATAGTTACTCTTAAAACTTCCTCAATAGTAGTTATTCCATTTTTTGCTTTAATGAAGCCATCCTGATTCATAGTAAGCATTCCCTGCTTTTTTGCTTGTTCTTCCAGTTTTTCGGGATTGGCCTGGTTAATAATTAGCTCCGCCATATCTTTAGAAACTTCCAGTATTTCATAAATTCCGATTCGGCCCTTATAGCCTTCGTGGTTGCATTCTTTGCAGCCGTGACCGCGATAAAAAAGAAGAGGAGTGGTTATTTTAGCGGATTCAATTGCATTTTCTCTTTCCAACACTTCCAGGATATTTTTAAAATCGAGTTGTTCTTCTAATTTTTTAATACTGTCCTTACTTAGTTCATAACTTTCAATACAATGAATACAAATTTTTCTCACTAACCTTTGAGCCATTATTATGTTGGTGGTCGAAGCAATCAAAAAAGGAGGAATATTCATTTCGGTTAGTCTCGGTATGGCGCCTACCGCGTCATTCGTATGAAGCGTAGATAATACCAAATGGCCGGTCATGGCGGAATGTACCCCAATTTCGGCAGTTTCATTATCGCGGATTTCCCCAACCATTATAATATTAGGATCTTGGCGGAGAAGCGCTCTTAGTCCTTGAGCAAAAGTTAATCCGATCTTTGGGTTAACTTGAGTTTGGTTGATTCTTAGCATACGATATTCAATTGGATCCTCAACCGTTGAAATATTGACCTTCGGGCTGTTAAGCATGTTCATAATAGTGTAAAGCGTAGTGGTTTTCCCCGAGCCGGTGGGACCCGTAACCAAAATCATTCCGTGCGGTCTTTTAATGGCATTCTTAATAATTTTCAGTGGTTTTGGCAGAAAACCAAGTTGTTCCAGTGTTAGAATTTGAGCTGATTCATCAAGTAGCCGAAGTACGATTTTCTCGCCGTCAAAAACGGGAATAATTGATACACGAAAAGAAACATCGTATTCCTTACTCTTTATTTTAAATCGTCCATCTTGAGGAAGACGATGTTCATCGAGCTTTAAATTAGAAAGTATTTTTACCCGTGCGACAACTCCAGAAAGAATTTGCTTGGGCAAAGTCATCGCGTCTCGGAGCACCCCATCAATTCGATATCGAACGACTACCTCTTTTTCCGTTGGTTCAATATGAATATCGGAAGCATCTTCAAAAATGGCATATTCTAAGATGGTGTCAACAATTCTGATTACCGGAAGGTCGCGCGCTAATTTTTTTAAGACCCCTTTTTCGGCAATTTCTCCCGCTTCTTCTTTTTGAGTTATTTCATCCACAGTTGCTTTGAGACCCTTATGATATTGTTTAAGAACCTCCTGAAGCATAGTGGGGGTAGTCAAATAAGTCTTTACTACTTTTCCAGTTTTCTTTTCAATAAAATCAAAAATCTCTAAATCTCCTGGATCAAGAGCGGCGATTTTAATTTCCTTTTCAGTTTGATCGAATGCTAGAATTTTGTGTGTTTCCGCGATTGTTTCAGGAATCAAATTCAAAATATCTTTTCGGATGGTTACATTCTCAAGATTAATAAAGGGAACTTTAAGCGATTTAGCATAAAGATCAAAAAGCGTTTCTTCGCTGATGGTTTTTTCTTTATGCAGATACTCTTTCCAAGGCTTATTCTGAGCAAGTGCGTTTGCTTGTGATTTCTTTATTTCTTCTTCCGTGAAAATCTGATTTTCGAGCAGTAATTGTTCTATTTGTTTTTCGGTTAACATAGGAGAATTATTGTTTTGAACTGGCTAAATTAAAATTGTTGAATAATTCAACAATCTCACCCCGAACGATATGAGGGGTCTTTAAAGTTAACCAAATTAGATCCCTCGCTGCTCAGGATGAGAGCGTTTCTTATTATTCAACGCTCTCAAATTATATCACAGATTGCTCCGAAAGTCAATTTTACAAAAAATTAGTTTTTTAATCGTTTTGTTGAAAAATTGGATAAAATCACTACTTTCTCAGATCATAAACATAAATAGAGAAGCCGATTTTTGCATCTGGTTTTAGCTTTTCAAGCCAAGAGTAGGGGCGACCCTCTTCATAAAGCACGGTTACACTAATTGCTACTACACCGTTAAAACCTTTAATCTGATCTAGATCCTTATCTTTGGGGATTGGCTTTCGATTGAAATTATAGTAATTAATATCAAGAGAACTCAAAACTCCTAGACATATCTCGTTAATGTGATTCTTTTCTAAATAGTGTTTTAGTTTTAGGATATCTTGGCCCCAATCGATATTAGAATCAACCAGATACCTCGGGCCGTTTGAGGGGCCACCAACTAATTCATTAAAATAGACTAAAAAATTAGGATATATTCTTAAAGTAGAACTAATATAAAAAATAAGTAGTACCAATAGGAATATCCTCCAGACTTTCAACCGGCGCGGTTTAATTGCCGTTAGACTGCTTGCGAAAATGATGATAAAAGGATAAATAGGCAGAATATGCCGGTGCCCAATGTTTATCTTACTAGTTAGGGCCCACAAGAGATAAACAAGGGGAGTTAAGATGAAAAGCCAGTGGCTAAACGGCGTTTTTCTAAAAAAAGAAATTAAGTTTCTTGATTTTCTTAACAGCTTTTCCTTGAATTTTGTTAAAAATCTTTTTTTAGCAATATTTATTTTTAATTCACGATCAAGATCAGTTCTAAAAACCGCTTTTATTAATTTAAAGTTGAATAAACAAAAGCCGATTAGAAAAAGCAATAAAAGAGGAACTGAAGTTTTTATCAAAAAAGTGCAGGGAAAATAGTACCAAAAACCAAAATTGGAATAATGACCAAAAAGATAAGAAGTGTGACCCCAGTAGTCATGGGAGAACAGGACCCACAATCCCTTAAAGTAATGAAAAGCGGGAATCGGAATTTTTTTTGCCAGTTCATAAATAATTGCCCCGCTCTTTGTAGAAGGATTGGTGAGAATTAAAAGTTCTTTCACTAAAAAAGGCTCGTCAGAATAATCAGCTAAATTAGTTACCGAAGCTTGTTTTTCAAAAAAAGTGCTGACATCTTTATCCTCAATTGGCCGTTTTATCTCAAATCCGTAGACTAGCATAATTATCGCTGCCGTGGTCAGCATAACAAATAGAATAACTAAGCAAATCCGGCGATAATTTAATCTGTTTGAGCTAGAATGAAATTTTTTTAGAAGCAAAAAAACAATCAACAGTGGAAAAAGAATGATTGCGGAAAATTTAACAACCTGAGCAATGGCAAATAAAATACCAAAGATAATCAAATGTTTTCTGGAGTAGGATTGCAAATATTGATCCAGGGCATATATTGTTAAAAAAAGGAATAAGGTAAGCGCTAGGTCGGTTGTTACATATCGGGAATGGGCAAGAATATTGGGTTCAAAAACATAAAGTACCAATGCAAAAAAAGCCGCCGTATTTCCCCATAGCTTCTTTACCCACTTGAAGATAAATATCCCAAGTATTAAACTTAATAATATTACTGGGATTCTACCGAGCAATAAGATTAAATCGGCGTCAACTAGATTGTGGTATAAAAATTGTCGGCCAAATTCCCATTGATTATACTCATTCCAGGATTCATGATTAGTAGGAAGTCTCAAAGGGAGAAAAAGAAGGGGAACAGCACTAATTTCCTTAAGCAAAGGGGGATGCTCGGGGTTAATTCTAAAATCGCCGGTCCTTAAATAAGAGTAGCCACTTGCTAAATGAGCACCTTCATCAACAGTCTGATTTTCTTGAAGCGCTGAGGTAAATTCCAGAAAAAACATGACGCTCAGTAGAATTATTACCAAGAGGACAGAAGGAAATTTAGAAATCTGTAATTTATTTTTCATCCGCTACAATTGATTGCTATTAAAACTATAATGAAAAATTTATTAATTCATCGACTAATTAATACTCTCAGAAAACCGCTAAAAAATAAATTCTTTTCTTTTGCTATTCTTTTTTCACTTTTTTCTAATATTGGAATCTGGGTTTTGATTTATCTTTACATTCAGCCGAACAATGAACCAATCTCTCTTCATTATAACATCTACTTTGGCATCGATCTAATTGGCGAATGGTATAAATTATATTTTATCCCGTTAAGCGGATTAATCATTATTTTAGTAAATTACCTAGTGAGTGCTATAATATATTCGAGTAAAATGGTCCTCGCTTACTTGGTTATCGGAGTCACCGCTTTTGTTCAAATTTTATTGGGCCTGGCAGCAATTTTAATTATTTTAGTCAATATTTAAAACCGAATGAATTTTTCAGTCAGCTTCGATATTATTAAAATATTATTTCTGGGAACTATCTCTTTTGTTATTTCAATTTTATTAACTCCTATCCTGACTCACTTTCTATATAAGTACAAACTGGGAAAACAGATTCGTTCCAATGAGTCAACTCCCGTGTATTCCAAGCTTCATCAGAAGAAATCCGGTACCCCAACCATGGGTGGAATTTTGATTTGGTTTACTACCCTTAGTCTGGCCCTGATCTTTTATTATCTCGGTCGGCATACCGGAATTCCCTTCTTTCATAAATTAAATTTTCTTACCCGTTCGGAAACCTTGTTACCACTGGGAGCATTAGTTGCTTCGGCCGTAGTGGGATTATTAGATGACATTTTTAATATCAAGAAGGTTGGTACTAAAGGGGTGGGAGGATTAACCGTCAAGCATCGTTTGTTGCTTTATACCATAATTGCTATTTTTGGAGCTTATTGGTTTTTCTTTAAATTGGATTGGGACGTTATCCATATTCCTTTTATGGGTAACTTTGCCATTGGCTGGTGGTATATCCCCATCTTTATTTTTGTTATTGTTGCTACTTCGTTTTCGGTTAATGAAACGGACGGTTTAGATGGTTTAGCCGGAGGAGTACTACTTTCCTCGTTTGGTGCTTTTGCCGCTATTGCTTTCTTCTTGGGAAGAATGAATTTAGCGGCATTCTGTACGGTGATTGTCGGAAGCCTGTTAGCGTTTTTATGGTTTAATATTCCTCCTGCTCGTTTTTTTATGGGCGATACCGGGGCGATGGCGCTCGGAACAACCCTAGGCATTGTGGCCATGCTAACCAATTCGGCGTTTATTCTGCCGATTATTGGATTTATTTTAGTTATTGAGTCGTTTTCGGTAATTATTCAGATTACCTCCAAGAAGTTACGAAAGGGAAAGAAGGTGTTTATTTCTTCCCCAATCCATCATCATTTAGAAGCAATTGGCTGGCCGGAATCAAAAATTGTGATGCGGTTTTGGATTATTTCGGCGGTGATGGCGGTATTGGGCGTAATTGTAGTGTTAATCGACCGATCCTAATGGTAATGCTGGTTGATTCCAATAAACTGGCAAGATTTTCTAATCTTAAATTGGCGATTTCAACCAAGCGATTTGGAAATCTTTCTTTTCAGCATTTTTATTTAAACGAAGAAGATACTAAGCAGAATCGATCCCAGTTTTTCTCTGCGCTAAAGATAAAGGCTAATCAGGTGGTAAATATTGCCTTGGGTCATACCGCGCGGATTTTTTGGGTCCAAAAGAAAGATGGTGGAAAAGGAGCACTTAACAAATCAAGTCTAATCTCTTTTTACGACGGTCTGATCACTGTCGAAAAAAACCTTTTCTTGATGATTACCATTGCGGATTGCTTTCCGGTTTTTTATTTTGATTCCCAAAAAGAATGCATCGGATTGACTCACTCCGGTTGGCGAGGAATATTAGCTTGTATCAATCGTCGGATGGTTGCGGATTTCAAGAAAAGGGTAAAGAGTAACCCCAAAGATATTCTGGTATATATCGGACCAGGAATACAACGTTGCCACTTTGAAGTAGAAAAGGATGTCTTTAATCAATTTCACTCCGCTTTCGGAGAAAAAATCGCCTTTGAAAAGAATAATTATTTCTGGGTGGATCTTTCGGAAGCAATAAAAGTTCAATTAATTGAATCAGGGATTAAAGAAGAAAACATTGAGCAATCAGCATATTGCACTTACTGCGAGGAAAAACTATTTTCTTCCTATCGCCGAGATAAAAAGAATTATATTGCTCAGGGAGCGATTATTGGATTAATTGATTAATTTATTATCTCACTTTTACCATCCTCCGCAACTAAAGATTAAGGATGTCTTCTAAGAGGTGATAATAATATTCCTTCTTGATGATTGTCGTGACTATAATCTATATTAGCTGGACATTCGGGGGATAAGAAAAATCGGACTTTACAAGGGCTCTTAATCAAAAAGCCCTTTTGATTATAAGGTAGCGAAATGATATACTTTGATATGATTATGAAGCCTTCCGATTTAAAAGGAAAAAAAATAACAGTAATGGGATTAGGAATCCTAGGCGGTGGTACTGGCGTAGTGAAATTTTTAGTAAAGCACGGTGCCAAGGTTTTGGTTACTGATCTGAAATCTAGAAGGGAATTGGCCAATTCTTTGAAACAGTTGAAATCCTTTCGGATTCAGTACGTGCTGGGTCGGCACCGCCTCTCGGACTTTATTGATTCCGATTTAATAATAAAAAATCCGGCCGTTCCCAATGATTCAAAGTTTTTAAAAGCAGCTGCCCGGCATAAAGTACCGATTGAAAATGATGCCAGTCTTTTTTTTCAATATTGTCCCGTGCCGATTATTGGCATAACCGGAACTAAGGGTAAATCGACAACCGTTGCTTTGTTAGAAAGAATTTTAAAAAAAAGTGGCATTCTCGTTGTTTTGGTGGGACATAATACTACCTCTGTTTTAGATCGGATTGAGTTAATCAAACCGAACTGCCTGGCCCTTTTTGAATTGTCCAGTTGGCGGTTAGAGGGATTGGCAAAAACGAAAAAAAGTCCCTGGATCGCTGTTGTCACAAACGTTCTGCCTGATCATCTTAATACTTATCGGGGAATGAAAGAATATCAAGCGGCCAAAAAAAATATTTATCGCTTTCAAAATAGCGGCGATTACGTAATCCTTAACAAAGATAACGAGATTACCAGAAGTTTTGGAAAAAAAGTCCCGTCGCAGCGTTATTGGTTTTCGCTAAAGACATTTTCGAAACAGAATGGGGCATTTGTTAAGGATGGTAAAATCTTTTTTAGCTCCAGAGGAAAAGTTAGTTTAGTTGCCAATCTCGCTGATCTAAAAATAAAGGGCGACCACAATACTCATAATGCATTAGCGGCAGTGACAGTTGCTAAGCTGCTGAAGGTTAATAATGAAGATATTACCAGTGCTCTTTGCAGTTTTAAAGGAATGCCCGGCCGGTTAGAACAGATTCGGGTTTTAAGGGGAGTAAAATTTTATAATGATACGGCAGCGACTAATCCCGCTGCTACCATCTCGGCTCTCAGATCTTTCAGGCAAAAAGTGACTCTGATTGCCGGCGGACAAAATAAAGGGTTAGACTACTTCCCATTAGCGCAGGAAATTGCGAAAAAAGTAAATGATTTAGTTCTTCTCCCTGGATCGGCTTCAAACGAATTAGCGAAACATCTTAATTACCTTGATTTTTCTTTTGGTCAAAATGATTCTTTAGCTTTAGCTCTTGGCGCTGCTTACCGGAAAGCAAAGAAAGGTGATATTATTCTTTTTTCTCCTGGCGCGGCCAGCTTTAATCTTTTTAAAAATGAGTTTGACCGGGGCAATAAGTTTAAAAAGATTGTAAATAAACTTCCATGACTGAGACCAGACTTCATCAACCTGATTATACCCTTATCGCTGTCATTTTTATCATAATCATTTTCGGATTGATAATGCTGTCATCGGCCGGTACCGTTGTTGCTTATCAGAAGTTCGGTGACAGTAATTACTATTTAAAGCGCCAACTATTATTTGGAATATCGCTTGGCCTAGTCAGCCTTTTTGTTGCTTCTCGAATTGATTATCATTTTTGGCAAAAAACCGCCTTTCTTCTAATGGCTCTAACAATATTTGCTTTGGTAATCGTACTGGTTCCTTCTTTGGGTTATGAATTAGGAGGAGCGCGGAGATGGATAAATTTTGGCGGATTTGTCTTTCAGCCCTCGGAATTAGCCAAGCTTACTTTTATTCTGTATCTGGCTACCTGGCTTTCTAAAAAAGGAAAGGAAATCAATAATCTTACTTACGGCTTTGCTTCCTTTTTAGTTTTATTAGGTCTAATCACAGTGTTAATTATGTTGCAACCAGATCTTGGAACGATGACCGTCATTGCCTTTGTGGCAGTGATAGTTTATTTTGTGGCCGGCGGTAGCATTAAACATCTGATTGTAATAATGTTGATCGGGGCCGCAATTTTTGGATTGCTGGTACAAATTGCTCCTTATCGCGCTGCCCGTTTTACCGTTTTTCTTAATCCCGAAATGGATCCTCAAGGAATTGGCTATCATGTTAATCAGGCCTTGCTGGCAATTGGATCAGGTGGCATATTTGGATTGGGCCTCGGTCATTCTCGCCAGAAATATAATTATCTTCCGGAAGTAACGGGTGATTCGATTTTTGCAGTGATTGCGGAAGAATTAGGCTTAATCATTTCTATCGGCCTAATATTGCTTTACTTAGTATTAATGTTAAGGGGATTCAGAATTTCTCGGGCCGCTCCCGATCAGTTCGGTAAATTAGTGGCGGTAGGAATTACCTGTTGGTTTACTTTTCAAGCGCTGGTTAATATTGGTTCAATGGTTTCGATTTTGCCCCTTACCGGAATCCCTTTGCCGTTTATTAGCTATGGAAGTTCGGCCATTGTAATTTCACTTCTGGCAATCGGAATTTTAATCAATATTTCAAAACAGACCAAAGAATTAGAATTAAGTTCCTTACCAAGGGCAAAAAAATGAAAGGATTGATTAGAACAAGTCCTGCAAACTTCTTCAACTTAAAAGGATTGAATTTTAGTGATTTTATAAATAAGCAAAATCAGGTTTGGGATATTATAATAAATCTGGCTGATTATCTTGAAAAAATAATCATCAGACGGCAGCTATCCAAAAATATTCAACTTCACTCTTCGACCGCGATATTAGGCAATAAAATTAGGATCGATGCTGACGTAATCATCAGCCCCTTCAGTTTTTTAGATGCCAGCAAGGGCCCAATTTGGATTGGGAAAGGGGCTAAGATTCTTTCGGGAACTAGAATCAGGGGGCCCGCTTTGATCGGAAAAAATTGCCAGGTTAATGGAGAAATAAAAAATTCCTTAATCTTAGACGAAGCTCATTCTGATCATTTATCAAATTACGTTGGCGATAGTATTGTCGGCAGGAATTGCCGTTTAGGATGCGGAACGATATTAAGCAATAGGCGTTTTGACCGAAAAACAATTAGGATTAAAATAAAAAAACAAAATATTTCTACCGGCACTGATCGTTTAGGAGCTATTTTGGGCGACAAGGTAAAAACTGGTTGCCATTCCCTTTTGGGCCCTGGCGCTCTAATCGGCCCAGATTCCTGGATTGGTCAGCAAGTCATAGTAAAAAATGAATATATTGAAAAAGGTCGATTATTAGTGCTTAAACAAAGCATCCGAGTTAATAAAATCAAATTATGAAAGTTGTTATTACCGGCGGAGGAACCGGCGGCTCAATCACCCCTTTACTGGCTATTTATCAAGAGTTAAAGAAACGTGATAATTCGTTCCTTTTTATTGGCGGTCGGTTTACAATTGAAAAAGATTTTGCTGAAGAAAATGGAATACCATTTCATTCCATTGCTTCGGGAAAATTAAGGCGCTATCTTGATTTAAGTAATCTCCTCGCGCCGATATTTGTTTTAATCGGATTTTTTCAAGCGTTGTATCTATTAATAAAAAATCGTCCGAATGTAGTAATTGCCGCGGGAAGCTTTGTTTCGGTACCGGTGATCTGGGCCAGTTGGTTATTAAAGATTCCAGCTCTTATACATCAATTAGATATTAAAAAGGGATTGGCTAATGCCCTAATGGCCCCCTTTGCTACAAGAATAACAGTTACTTTTCCCTCATCTTTAAAAGATTTTTCCAGAAAAAAAACGGTACTAACCGGAAATCCAGTACGAGATGACATTTTTCTAGGTACCACCCAAACTGCGTATCAGATTTTTAATCTTAAAAAGGAGGTACCGACTTTACTTATTTTAGGGGGCGGTACCGGGGCCCTAGCGATTAATAAAATAGTAAACCAATCCTTAAGTCAATTAATTTCATTCTGTCAAATCATTCACATTGCTGGCAAGGGAAAAAATATATTTCAAAATGATAAGCTTAAAGAAACTTATCGGCCTCAGACATTGGATACCGTGCTGGCTGACGATAAAGATTTGTATCACAAAGAAAAGACTTTTGAGCATTACCATGTATATGAATTTTTGTCCGATGAGCTAAAACATGCTGTTCAGGTAGCGGATCTAGTAGTGACCAGGGCGGGAATCTCCACCCTTACGGAACTGGCCGCTTTAGAGAAACCATTGATAATAATTCCGCTTCCCAATACCCATCAGGAGGAAAATGCGAAATATTTTGAGCGAGAAAACGCAGCTTTAATCTTAAATCAGCATTTACTTACCCCGGAACTGTTTACTAACTTTATTCATGATTTATTGAGAAATAAAGCTAAGCGTGATGAATTGTCAGCCAATATCAAGAAGCTGTTTAACCCTGATGCCGCCGCTAGGATAACTAACGAGATTTATAAAATTGGAAAATAATGAATCTTGAGAAAGTAAAACGAATTCATTTTATTGGGATTGCCGGCATTGGAATGAGCGCCGTGGCCGCCATGGCTAAAAAACTGGACTATCAGATTAGCGGGAGCGACGAGAACGCTTATCCGCCGGCTACCCTAGTGCTTGACGCGAATAATATTTTTTTCCATAAGCAGTACAAAAAGGAGCACATCCAGGGCCAGGATCTAGTGGTAATTGGGGCCGGTCAGGATCCGGATAATAACCTTGAGGTCAGAGAAGTGCAAAAGCAGGGGATTGAAGTAGTTTCCTTTGCGGAACTGCTTTACCTTTTCACAAAAGATAAGTTTAGAATAGTGGTGGCCGGAACACATGGCAAAACCACCACCGCTTCTCTCATTGCCTGGGCTTTAAATTCAACAGGACAGAAAATCGGATTTTTTATCGGCGGTTATGTAAAAGATTTTAAAACGAATTACTCCTTGTCCCAATCAAATAATTTTTTAATAGAGGGTGATGAGTATTATTCCTCCTTTTTTGATAAGCGGCCCAAGTTTTTGCATTATCACCCCTCGCTTTTAGTGATTACTAATTTAGACCTTGACCACTATGATTATTATCGGAATTTAGACGACCTCATTGATAAGTTTAAAAAGTGTATAAAAGCAATGCCGCCGGACGGCGTTATTGTCGCCTGTCATGATGATCAGAATGTCAGAAAGCTTCTGAAGCGCTCGGAGAGGAAAATTATTTGGTATGGACTGAAGGGAAATCAGCAAAAATGGAAGGCAGAAAACATCATTTACTCCGGTGACTCAATGAGTTTTAGAGCAAGGAATTTAGAGACCAAAGAAAAAGAAAAGATAGATTTAAAAATTTTAGGCCAGCATAACGTTCTTAATTGTCTGGCCGCCCTAGCGACATTGGATTATTTAGGAATTTCCCTACGAAGTTATAAGGAAAATTTACTCAAGTTTCAAGGATCGCAACGTCGATTTGAAAAAAAAGGTGAAGCTAAAGAAATAATCGTCATTGATGATTATGCCCATCATCCTACCGCGGTCCAAGCGACTATTGATACGGCCAGGGCGGTTTTTCCCAATCGGCGCATCTGGGCGGTGTTCGAGCCTCATACTTTCAGCCGGACCAAAGCAACCCTCGAACAGCTGGCCCACTCTTTTTTATCAGCGGACCAAGTGATTATTCCGAAGATCTATCCGGCCCGGGAAAAATTCAAAAAAGGAGGCATTACCGCCCAAAAAGTAGTTGACGAAATTAAGAAATATCAGCAAAATGTTTATTATCTGCCCACTCAAGGCGAAGTGGTAGAGCACTTACTGAAGGAATTGCGGCCCAAAGACGTAGTAATAATAATGGCAGTTGGTGTTTTTAACCAAGTTGCTGATTTATTATTATCAAAAATAGAAAATGGATGATTTAGCGATGTTAAATAAAAAACTGGACGGACGGGTCAAATCTCAACGGCCGTTAGCGCCGTTTACGACCTATAAAATTGGTGGTCCAGCCGATTATTATTTCAAAGCGGAAAACCAAGCGGACCTCAAAAATGCGGTTCTGGCGGCAAGAGAATTGAATCTGCCTTTTTTTATCTTGGCTCGGGGAAGCAATGTTTTAATTTCTGATAGTGGCTTCAGGGGTCTGATTGTACACAACAAGCCCCGTCAGTGTACAGTGAAAGGAAATAGCATTGTTGCGGATTCCGGAATTAATTTGAGCCAATTGGCTAATTTTGCCAAGGAAAATTCTTTATCTGGAATTGAGTTTGCGGCCGGAATTCCGGGTAGTCTAGGAGGCGCGATTAGAGGGAATGCTGGCGCCTGGGGCAAAGAAATGAAGGATTTAGTTAAGAAAGTATTGATCATTTCAGAGCAAGGTGTATTTAAAGAAAGTAACCAGGAACAGTGTGAATTTAAGTATCGTGATAGCGTCTTCAAACACAATTCCGAAATTATTCTATCCGCCGAGTTGGGATTGCAAAAGGGGAACAAGGACGAAATAGCCAAAGAAATTAGGCGGATCGTGAAGGAAAAGAAAAAAAAGCAGGAATTTAAATTGCCCAGCGCCGGCTGCGTTTTCAAGAATCCCCTTGTGGATTATTCGATATCTGAATTAATTCAGAAAAAAATTGATCCCGAGAAAAGAAAGGCCGACGGCACAATTCCCGCTGGTTACCTAATTGAGGAAACGGGATTAAAGGGAAAGCGAATCGGAGACGCAATGGTTTCAGATATTCATGCAAATTTCATTGTGAATCTTGGAAAGGCGACTGCGGAAAACGTAATAATCCTCATTGGAATTATTAAAGAAAAAGTAAGGGGTCAATTTGGAATTCAACTTCAGGAGGAAATTCAATATGTGGGATTCGATAATTAAATCGACTAAATAAAACAATGTCTTTATTCACAAAAGTCTTTGGCGACCCAAACAAAAAAGTTCTCGATCAATTACTTGAGAGAGTTGTTGAGGTAAATAAATACCAGCAGGAATTTAAGAAGCTTCCCAACGAAAGTTTTAAAGCAAAGACCGAAGGGTTCAAAAAACAGGTCAAATCAGGAAAGTCGCTGGATGAAATTTTGCCCGAAACCTTTGCTCTGGTGCGCGAAGCAGCTAACCGGACAATTCATCAGTTTCCCTATGATACCCAGGTCTTGGGCGGTATTGTATTACACCAAGGGAAAATAGCGGAAATGAAAACCGGAGAAGGCAAAACTTTAGCCGCCACCATGCCACTTTACCTAAATGCGCTGAAAGGAAAAGGGGCTCATTTAGTGACGGTAAATGACTATTTAGCTCGAAGAGATACTGTTTGGATGGGCCAGATTTATCATTTTTTGGGGCTGTCCGTGGGATGTATTCAGCACGAAAGCGCCTTTGTTTTCGATCCAGCAGTGAAAGCCAGTGATAACCAGACGGAGATGTCATATCAGGTTGATATAGATTTTTTAAGATCAGTGAAAAGGAATGAAGCATATCAAGCAGATATTATTTACGGTACAAACAATGAATTCGGCTTTGACTATTTACGGGACAATATGGTCAGCAGTATATCACAAATGGTTCAAAAAGGGCTTAATTATGCGATTGTTGACGAAGTAGACAGTATTTTAATTGATGAAGCGCGCACTCCCTTAATTATTTCTGCACCGGCCGAGGAAGCAACTGAACAATACTTAAAATTTGCCCAATTAGCGGAAAAGCTAGAAGAGGGCCCAGATTACAACGTTGATGAAAAAATGCGCGCTGCTACTTTGACGGAACAGGGGATTGCTAAAATGGAAAAATGGCTTGGGGTCGGTAACCTTTACGAAGCAGGGGGAATTGAATCAGTGCACCATGTCGAGCAGGCTTTGAAAGCAAAAGCATTGTTTAAGCGCGATCGAGATTACGTGGTAAAGGATGGGGAGATAATTATTGTTGATGAATTTACCGGCCGGTTGATGTTCGGCAGGCGTTACTCTGAAGGTCTACATCAAGCCATCGAAGCGAAAGAAAAAGTGGAAATTAAACAAGAGAGTCAAACCCTAGCCACAATTACTTTCCAAAATTATTTCAGGCTCTATAAAAAATTAGCGGGAATGACTGGCACGGCTACTACCGAAGCGGAAGAATTTGCCAAAATATATAAACTGGAAGTGGTGGAAATACCCACTAATAAGCCTATGATTCGGAAGGATCTACCGGACCGGATCTACAAAGCAGAAGAAGGAAAATTAAGGGCAATTGTAAAGGAGATTAAGGAACGACATACCAAGGGGCAACCGGTCTTAGTGGGAACGATATCAATTGAAAAAAATGAGTTGCTGGGGCAGATGCTGGCCATGGAAGGGATTCCCCATCAAATCTTAAATGCCAAACAGCACGAACAAGAAGCAAAAATAATTGCCCAGGCCGGAAAAAGCGGGGCGGTTACCGTAGCCACTAACATGGCGGGCCGCGGAGTTGATATTATTTTTGGCGGCAATCCACCCGATTCTCATGATTCGGAAAAGGTAAAGTCAGTCGGCGGGCTGTTTGTTTTGGGTACCGAGCGGCACGAAGCAAGAAGAATTGACAACCAGCTGCGGGGCCGTTCCGGCCGACAGGGCGATCCGGGAGAATCCCAGTTTTATGTATCAATGGAAGATGATCTAATGAGGATATTTGGATCCGATCGCATGAAAGCTATTATGGAAAGGCTGGGCATTCCCGATGATTTGCCGATTGAAAATAAGATGATTTCAAAATCCTTAGAGGCGGCTCAAAAAAAGGTGGAAGGAAATAACTTTGACATTAGAAAGCATTTAGTGGAATTTGATGACGTGATCAATAAACATCGTGAGGTTGTCTACAAAAAGCGAAAAGAGGTTTTGAATTCTGAAAAAAAGCCGTCGGGTTATCGGGAGGAAGTAATAAAAATGATTGAGGATGAAATAGAGCAGGTAGTATCCTTTCACACTGATTCCGAAGATGAACGCAGTTGGAATATCGAGGAAATTTATGAAGTAGTGGATACCATCTTTCCCATTTCGATGGAAGTAAGGGTGAAGATGGACGATATCCAGAAGGAAGCAGGCACTAAATTGCAGGACGCTCAAAGCCGGACGCATCTAATCAAATACCTGTTTGATCTGGCTCAAAAAGCCTATGCCGAACACGAGGCGCGAGTGGGAGATCCAAACTTAATGCGTATTTTGGAACGGGCCGTGGCCCTACGGGTAATGGATAACCTTTGGGTTGATCATTTAGCAATGATGGAGCATCTAAGAGTAGGCATTGGCCTTAGAGGATATGGACAGAGAGATCCGCTGGTAGAATATCAAAGAGAATCATATCAGCTGTTTACCAATTTAATAGAGAATATCCGCAGTCAGATTGTCCATACCATCTTTAAAGTTGTCCCTGCTGGCCAAATGGCGCCATCGGTTATGGAAAAGTCTGGTAAGATTATTAAAGCGCCCTCCAAGGTAATGTCAGAGCAACATCAGCATTTTGTCCCACTTCAAGAACAGCCGGCCAATTACGATAGTACTATTGCTTCCCAAAAATCCTCGGAAGCTCTTCCGGGAACAAAAATTTCGTCAGTCGGAAGGCTTAAAACATTAGCCGGCCAAAAAATTGGACGCAACGACCCTTGCCCGTGCGGTTCGGGCAAAAAGTATAAGAAATGCCATGGGGCGTAGAAATATGAATAAATCGATTCAAAATCAAAAAGAATTGATAGAAGCGGTTAGATATGTTACTTCGGAAACGTCAAAGATGGCTCAGAGTATAGTTGGCAAGAACTTTCCAATAAAATCGCTGACAATATTCACACACTCGCAGCCAGAGTTTGAATTATTGACCGAAATACTGACGAAAATTGGAAAACCGTATAACTATAATAATGGGCCGCGAGTCGAGTTATACGAACCGATCGAAGTTGGAGAAAATCATATTACTCATCTACGTATCCGAAAGCCAGACCCTGAACGTCCCCAAGTAGGATGTAATGATTTTGAAACAGATTATGTGACCTTCAAAAATGAGTACTTATCGCAACATTCTAATAATCTTATTCTTATCAAAAGATCAGAGTATGAGATGATTGAGCTGCGAGATAGAGAATTTGATGTACTCGCGTATGTGGTCTCTAATTGAAGTATTCTTATGGATAGAGGAATAAAATCAAGAAATGTCACGGCGCCTAAGTAAAAGCAATGAAAAAACATCCCAAAATCTGCAGTGCCTGCCTTTTAGGAACAAATTGCCGTTATGACGGCAGAAACAAAACAAGCCACGCAGTTATTAATCTTTCTAAAAAAGAAATTTTAATCCCAGTCTGCCCGGAGCAATTGGGTGGTTTAGCAACCCCAAGAGAGCCAGCGGAACAAACCGACCAAGAAGTATTTACCCAATCAGGAAAAGATGTTACTGCCGACTTCGTAAAAGGGGCTAAGGAGGTTTTAAAACTAGCAAAGCTGTTGGGAGTGAAAGAGGCAATTCTGAAGCAAAAAAGCCCTTCTTGCGGAAGTGGAATGATTTACGATGGTACGTTTTCCGGCAGGATAATTAAGGGAAACGGCGTTACCGCTAAGTTATTAAAGAAAACGGAATTCGGGTGATAACCGAGGAAGAACTCTAGGCGCCGCAACCCACTCAAAATAGAATTAAAAAGTGCTATGCTGAATAAGAATAATAAAAAAATCTTTACCCTCTGTATCATTCATCAGCATCCCAAAGTATTGCTTGGAATGAAGAAGCGCGGATTCGGAGCGGGAAGATGGAATGGCTTCGGTGGCAAGGTTAAAGATGGCGAATCTATTAAAGAAGCGGCAAAGCGAGAAGTGGTTGAGGAGGTAGGGTTGAAGGTAAAAGAGCTTGAGAAGATGGGGATAATCAATTTTGAGTTCCAAGACGGATCTCGAGCTGTCGAAGTTCATATATTCCAAAGTAAAGATTTTGAAGGACAAATAGTTGAGTCTGAAGAGATGAAACCGGAATGGTTTGATGTTGAAAAATTACCATTAAAGGTTATGTGGCCTGCTGATACCCATTGGCTGCCGATTCTTTTACAAGGTAAAAAGTTTAAAGGAAAATTTCTTTATGATCATCCTTCTACATCGGAATACTCAAGTCAAATCATAAAAAAAGACCTGTGGGAAATATGAAATTGCAAAAATTATATAAGAGGATTGACAATTGTAAATTTTGTAAAGCAGACGGGAATTTATTTCAGCATATTCACGGATTCGGAGCGTTAAATCCGAAACTAATGTTAATTTTAATAAATCCGACTTATCGAAACTTAAGCTCCCATCCAGGAAATAAAGGTGCAAGATTTCCGTTTATCGGAGTAAGGCAGTTCTGGAAAGTACTGGCAGAAGGTGGACTGATTGAAAAAAAGATTGCAGCCAAACTCCCTTTAAGATCTGAATGGGGTTCCCGACATACTGAGTTGGTGGAAAAGGAATTAATTCGGAATAAATTATTTCTGACAAACATGGTAAAATGCTGTTATGGTCACAGTGCCTATCCAAACAGTAAAGTAATTAAAGATCAAATAAAAAAATTAACAGAAGAAATTAGAATTGTTAATCCTGAGAAGATAGTTGCTTTCGGTGGATTGGTCTATCAGAACCTTACCGGAAAGAAAATAAAACTATCTGAATATTGGAAAGGAAAGAAAGAAAAAAATTCTGAAATAATTTCTGGGTTAAAGATTTCAGTTATACCGTGTTACTTTCCGGTAGGAAGAGGCAATCCCAAAAAGGCCGCAAAAATTCTTAGAAAAATACTGGGGCTGCAGAAATAAAACAAAAAAGTGACAAAGAGGATAAGAATCACAAGGAATATGCTTAAACTTGAAGAAAACAACAAATTTCAAAAAGCAATAAGATTTCTTACAAAATCCATCGGTGATTCAGGAAAAAATTCTAAGCCAGTATTAGAACATTCATTAAGAGTCGCGGAATATCTTTATACTAAAGACTACAGTGAAGATGTTGTTATTGGAGCAATTCTGCATGACATATTGGAAGATACAGCGGTAACGTCTGATGAGATAAGAGACAAATTTGGAATAATGGTAGCAAATTTAGTAGAGGTGAATAGTTTTGATAAGAGTATTAAAGATAAAATCGCACAGTATAAGAAAATGTTTGAAAGATGTCTAAACGCTGGCAGAAACACATTAATTATTAAGGCAGTGGATATTTTGGATAATAGCCATTATTGTCATTTGGCAGAAACCGACGAAATGAGAAAAATGCTGATGAAAAAGATGAAATACTTCATCGATTTATCAACTCAAGTCATTAAGAATGATATTGTATGGCGTGACCTTAATAAGCAATACGAATTCCTGCAGACGCAGAAATAATTGACGGTTTACTATTTGTAAAACTGGAGCAAGTGGTGGAATGGAAAAAGCTATATCAAAGAGGAAAAGATTTAGAAGATATTGAAATAATTGAGAACTTTTTACGGAAAAGGAAATAATATGAAATCAAAAAAAATTGTTACTTCAGCCAGTAGCTCTCAAGATTCAGCAATTAAGAAGTGGCTGAAATATTGGAAAAGTAGAGGATTCAAGATTATAAATTATCCCATTCCAATTAAAAAAATTTTTAGAATGTTTGGCTAAGAATTCATAGAAATTTTTATCAATCGTTACAAAAATGCGATGTTCACTTTATAGCCAATGAGGATAAAGGAAAAGTCGCAGGCTATTTAGGAGTTGGAGTTTTTGCTGAATTGTCATTCACTATAGGGTTAAATTTTTCAAGAAAGAAAAAAATTAAAATACTAATTTACAAAATTCCCGACTCTCAAAGCATCTTTTACAAAGATATCAAGCAATGGATAAAGTTGGGATGGATTAATTTGTTGGACAGTTAAGCCTGAATTGCCTAAGTTAGGCAATTGTTTTCACCATATACTCATCCTGCAGTTTGTATCCCAGCTTTCGATAATAGGCCCTGACTCCAATGCCGGCAATCACGGCCATTTTTTTATATCCTTTTTTTCGAGCCATTAATTCCGCTTTTTCCATCAGCCTTTTGCCGAATCCGATATGCTGGATTTTGCCTTTAGAATTAGCAATTGGTATTAACTCACCATAGGTGTGCAGTTCCCGAATCAGAGCGGCATTTCTTAAAGCGGGGATAAAATGATTTTTATTCTTATCTTCCGGAAAGCGTAAGCGGCAAAAGGCAAAAATAGTGGAGCAATCTCTTGATTCAAAACTTAAAAAAATCTCTTTCCCGCTAGATGCCGAATACTCTCTTTTTACCAGCCGGGCTTCCTTAAGGGTAATTGTTTTTCCGCGGGCTTCCCGACAGCGGATGCATTGGCAGTGTTTTCCTTGCTTATTTAGTTCCTGCTGGATAATCTGGCGAATATTGGTGATTTTCATACCTCCTTGAATACTCTGCTTGGGGATATCCCTAAAAAGTCGGGCAATTCGAACATACGGGGGACAAATCACTTTTATCTGTTTTAGTAAATTTTTTAATTCCTGGTCGTGGTAAGGTCGATACTGTCCTTTTTGCCACATAGTATAGAGCGTGGAGTACTTTGTGACTATCGTGGGATATATTTTTATCTGATCCGGCTGAAAATCCGGATTGCTAAATATGGTTTTGAACATCGCTAGGTCTTTTTGGGGAGTTGATCCGTATAATCCGGGCATCATATGGTAGGTAATTTTGAATCCAGCATCCTTGAACAATTTTGTTGCTCTAATGGTAGCATCTACTTTGTGACCGCGCTTATTCAAATCGAGAACTTGACTATGGGTGCTTTGAACGCCCATTTCCACTCTAGTCGCTCCCAGTTTGCGCATCCATATTATCTCTTTTTTAGATACAAAGTCGGGCCTTGTTTCTAAAGTCAATCCTACCACTCGGGCTTTGGCTTTTTCGTTTTTTCTTTGAGCCAGTTTTAACGCTTGAAATAATTTTTCTTTAGTGCGCTGATCTTTTTTAGAATCATTACCTATTTCAGGCTCGCGAATATTTTGTTTGATAGCTTTTTCTCTAAGTCCAGCATTGAAACCATCAAAACATCTTTTAAGAAACCAAACTTGATAAATTGGATGATGATAAGACCAGGTACCGCCCATCACAATCAGTTCGCACTTATCAATTGAATGTCCGTTCAGGTGGTAGGCCTTAAGACGAGTACTCACCATTTTATAAGGATCAAATTTAAGCGTGCTGGACCGAATCACCGCCGGCTGGGTAGAAAGATAGCTCTTGGGCATTTTTGCTTCCGTGGGACAATAAATACATTTCCCAGGGCAGGGCAAGGGCTTAGTATGCACGCCAATCGAGGCGATTCCCGATAGAGTTCTAATTTTGCGTATTCTTAAGACACTAATCAGTTCGGAGCTTTGGGGAAGCGCTTTGCGCTTAATCAGTTGCCGCAGCTCTGC
>Ga0210017_1000260_pt1 | contig 42895 bp, 35 predicted proteins | sample CryGeyCG2014_020_FD_183966 | JGI IMG/M metagenome (GOLD analysis project Ga0210017, IMG submission 183966) | Groundwater microbial communities from aquifer - Crystal Geyser CG08_land_8/20/14_0.20 (SPAdes) (version 2) | ecosystem: Environmental > Aquatic > Deep subsurface > Groundwater | place... | reverse complement strand
ACCCGTTGCCTGTAAACCGTTGCCTGTAACCTGTTGCCTGTAACCCGTTGCCTGTAACCCGTTGCCTGTAACCCGTTGCCTGTAACCCGTTGCCTGTAACCCGTTGCCTGTCTCCGTTATCAGGTTTCGGGCTTGTCCGCCATTGACCGAACTATAAATTGCCGGCGCTTCGTAATCTGTGACCTATAATCTGCGTAAATCCGCGGCAATAAATTCCCTCTGCGCCACCTACGTTCTCAGCGGTTAATCCCATAACTTTATCTATTCCTTCTTGAGAATAACAACATTCACCTTACAGAGTTTTTTAAATTCCTCGGCGTCTTTTGCGGAACCAACCAGTGTACCGTAGTGAATCGGAACGGCGACCTTCGGTTTAATTGTATTGGCGGCTTGTGCGGCTTCTTTTGCATCCATCGTGTAAGTTCCGCCAACGGGCAAAAAAGCGACATCGGCTTTAATGTCGTTCATTTCCAGAATAAAATCCGTATCGCCAGCGTGATAATACGTGCCGCCGCCCGTCTTAATCACATAACCGACATATTGCTTTTCCTTCGGATGATACCGCTTGCCAATGTTGTAAGCCGGAACGACGGTAACTTCGATCTCTTCAATCTTGAACTTCATGCCCGGAAACACGCCGTGCACATTCTTCCCGAACATTTTCTCCACAGCCTCGGGAACGACCATAATTGTTCTGTCTGTCCGAATTTTCCGGATATCTTCCATCGAAAGATGATCGTAGTGATCGTGTGTGATAAAAATGATGCCCGCGGGTTCTCCGCCAGAAATTTTAAAAGGATCAATGTAAATCACCTTTTTACCGGTAATTTTTATCGATGAGTGTCCTAACCAATGCACATTGTTCATCATGATATTTATCTCCGATTGATTTGGTTTCTGCGATTGTTGCGCCGGGAGATTTTCACGCAGGCAAAAGATTGCAATGAAAATGCCAAGCGCATTAATCAGCATCAACGTCCGCGATATGATGGGCATTCGCTTCATGTGAAGAATTTCTTTCAGTGTACCGTTGAACGCATCGAAAAAACCCGATTGCGTCAGACAGGAATTTCTCCGAAAGACCAAACAAAATTTAGACTCAGAATTTCACCTGGGACTTTCGTTTTCTCAAACAACCGCAACGTATCGCGAAGGATCGCCGTGTGGAGCGTGACATGATCGGCTTTCCCAAACGGTCTGCCGAATGGATAGTTTACAAACGCGCACCGCGGCGGCGCCATGAACAACGCCTGTTCATAAAAAAGCGTCAACATAACCGTTGCAATGCCTCTTCTCTCGATCTCAGACGCGATCAGACAGGCGGTTTCGCTGGTGCGTGGCGAGCAGGGAACGATCAGAACGCCGTTGCATTCTGCCGCTTTAATCTTTTCAAAAGTACGAAATACATGTTTCATCAAAAATTTTTTGTTAGCGCTATGACCCGAAAAGCTATAAACCGGATCATGAATTTTCCCAATCATTCCTTCTTTCTGAAGAAGAACCAACCGCTCGATCGGCAAAACAACGTTAAAATCCTTTTGGGCTTCACTCGGCTCCCAGTCCAGCGGAAAAAAGTTGAGGTTTCCTTTAGCAACGCTGAGACTGATTTCGCGCGGTTCATAATCCCGCTCTTTACCTTCAGCAGTAAGTGGTTCCTGATCCGACATGTACGCACCCGAAATAGAAATCAATGCGATGTTGCTATCGATCATCCGCGCTTTAAACGGAACCCAATCGGTGTTTTTCTGACGATCTTGAGACCGGTAGGTTCTCGCCATCTGTTCATAGAGAAATTTCTTCCTCTCACTTAAATACGAAAAGTCTGTTTTCTTCATGGCTGAAATATAAACAATTTTAAAAAATTCTCAAGAACCAAATTCGGACTTTGGGCGACTTATGCCCCTTCGGGTTGCGTCTTCAGGCTCTGGATTTTTTCCCGCATTCTATCCCGCAGTTCATCGACACTAAAATCCCGATAGTCTTCATATCTGACCGGTCTGCCAATATTGAATCCAACATTCGCGGAACGGACGCGCCAATCGCCGCGCGTTTTGGCTTTATATAAGCCGTTAATGGCAATCGGCAGAATATCCGCCTTTGTATTGAACGCCAGATAAAATGCGCCTTTTTTGAACTTGCCCAGTTCTCCGGTCGTTGTTCTGCCGCCTTCGGGAAAAATGATGATTGACTTGCTATCTTTCAAAGCGGCTTCTGCGCTTTTTAAGCCCAGCATTGCCAATGTAACATTTCGCCGATCCAGCGGAATATTTCCCCAAAGCGTCGTCAGTTTTCCCCAAATAGGCCATGAAAATTGCTCCGCCAGTTCCAACGCCACAAAATACATCGGAATATAACCTACACAAATGAAAGGATCAAACAGGCTCTCGTGATTAATGATGATCAAATAAGACTTCCGGCGCTCGACGTTTTTCCTCCCCGTAACCCGAATGCGCACCCCGACCGACCGAAGCATCATCCGACAGATCGGGCTGAGTAATACATACAACTGTTGCGGTTTGTAAAATAGTAAGCCGATGACGATGTACCACGCTATGACAAAGAAATATGAAAAACCGATAATACACCGAAAAATATATCCCAGAACTCTCATCATACCGATCGGCTTCGGCGGCAGTTACTTTTTTTCGGGAAGGAGAACAACCTTCACGTAATTCGTCGTATCCAGATAAGTTTTGGCGGCTTCTTGAAGACTCGACCGCGTCAAATTCTCCACTAATTTCGGATAGGTCAAAACCATTTCCGGGTCTTCGTTATGAAAGACGGAAAACTGCAGGTTGTTAAGCCAGAACTTGTTCTCCTTGATATTCACTTCATAATCACGCATGTACATTTCTTTCATTTTTGCCACATAGGATTCGGCGGGACCAACATTTTTCAGACTGTCAATCTGCTGAAATATGATTGTCGTGAGTTCTTCTGCACGCGCCGGGTCGCAACCGAATTCGATAACAATTTCGTATTCCGGAATCGGATAATGAGAAATCGATGTCTGAACGTTGATTCCGTATGTGCCGCCCTTTTCTTCACGAACCGCTTCTCGAAATTTGATTTTCAAGTAACCAGAAACCGACTGCACGGCAAATCTGTTTTCCGGCGACCATTCAAAATTGCCCGTCAAAGAAATGTAAACGGCTCCTTTGTTCTCGATGCCTTTGTGAACTTCGCGCTGAACGACTCCTTCTGGCGAACGAATACCGACATCTTTCCAGGATTCTTTACGGTTCAAGGCGGGAAGTGAAGCAAGATAGGTTTCCAGCAACGGTTTAATCGTTTCAACGTTGAAATTTCCAATGATTACAAAGGTAAAGTCACCCGCATCAGCAAAACGATCGCGGTAAATTTTCAGCGACTTGCTTAAATCCATTTCCTTCATCATGTCCGGTGACCATGGACGCGCCCGGAAATGATGTTGATGCTGAGTAACGGTGATCGTATCCATAAAGGCTGATCCCGGATCGAGGCTACGACTTTCAAGATTTGTTTTGAGCATCGCCCGATATGCGAGATATGCGGACGAATCCTGCCGGACATCTGTAAAGTAGAGATAAAGCAGTTGGAACATCGTCTCGACGTCTTCCGGCGATGCGGAAGCGGAAATACTCTCATACGTTTCGCCGATAATTGGATTGACGTTTACGATTTTCCCGGTAAGTTTCTTGTTAAGTTCAATCTTCGAGAATTTTGCGAGGCCGCTTTGCCGAATGACCGGAACAGATGTCAGAGCAGAAACAAAATCTGAGTCAGAAACCAGCGAATTTCCGCCCGGGCTGATCGCCGCAACTAAAATCTCGTCATTCCGGAATGTTGTTGGCTTGAGAATAACATGGATATTATTGGAAAGCTTTAGTTCAGTCGTCCCGAGTTTCTCGTTTTTCGTTTCTGAAATGATTTTCCCTTTTGTGGGTGGCGCGGCGAGAAGCGGTTCGCCGGAAACCTTGTCATCGTAAGCCGTCAGCGGCACATTCTCCACCGAATCCTTTAACACAATTAACTGGCTTTCAGTTGGCACGCGAACGCCTTCTTTATCAGGCGCGGAAACCAAAATCACACAATTCGAATCGGTCATCCATTCAGCGCCGAGTCGGTTGACTTCATCCAATTGAATCGTCGGGAGAAAATTTTGGTACAGTTCTCGTTCCTTTTCGATGCCGGGCACCGGCTCGCCCATCAGAAAATTCCGGATGTATTCTGAAACCAAATTCGCTGATTTCGTTTTATCCTTTTCCCGAAAAGCCTGCTCGACGCCTCGTTGCATTTCCATCTTATTTCGTTCCAATTCCGATTGGGTAAATCCGAATTGACGAATGCGTTTGGCTTCGGTCAACAACGCAGTCATTCCTTTCTCAACACCATTTTCTTCGACCATCGCGCCCAGCACATAGAAATCACGCGTCCGAATAAATCGTCCTTTCGCAGAATAACCTTGCAGAAACTCCGGCTCCGCCTGACGGGTGAGTTCGTCTAATCGTTTATTAAACAGGCTGTTGAAAAGCGCATCGACGAGCGATTGCCGAAAATCATTCTCGGTCTTTTGCTCGGTTTTCTTGAGTTTGTAATACATCTCAATGGAGGTACTCATCTCTTCGGGATCGGTTTCAATAGAGATTTTCGTTCCGGGCGTGTCGGGAACCGGAAAGATTTGACGTTTAGGCGCAGATTTCGGATTCGCCAACGGCGAAAAATATTTTTGAATCAACACTTCTATTTTATCTTTATCGAAATCGCCGACAGCAACGACAGCCATGAGATTCGGGCGATACCAATTGCGATAAAATCTTCTCAATGTTTCATGTTTAAATGAATCAATGACGGCAATCTGACCGATTGGGAGCCGGGTTGCATAGCGGGAACCGGTGAATAGAACAGGAAATTGCTTATCCCGGATTCGCGCATCTGCGCCGCGCCCCGAGCGCCATTCTTCACGAATCACGCCGCGCTCTTTGTCGATTTCCGCATCGTCAAAGCTCAGGAATTGCGCCCAATCCTGAAGAATTTGAAACGCTTTTTCCAGCGTCGTGTCGTTGTCCGTCGGAACCTGCAACATATAAACCGTTTCGTCGAAACTTGTGTAGGCGTTCAGACTCGGCCCGAAGCGCATGCCAATCGATTCGAGATAACTGATCAGTTCGTTTTTCTGAAAATGCTTCGATCCGTTGAATGACATGTGCTCGACAAAATGCGCCAACCCCCGCTGGTCGTCGTCTTCCAGCACAGAACCGGCATTGACGATCAATCGCAATTCAGCGCGCTTTTCCGGCTTGGCGTTCGTTCGGATATAATAGGTCAATCCGTTTTTCATCGTCTTTTTTGTGATCGCCGAATCAAGCGACAATAGATTATCAAACGCTTCTGTGGAAGAAGCCTTGGGCGTCGTTACTTTTTCTTTAGCAGACTTTGGCGGCAAAACACAACCGGAAATGACGAATAATAGAGTGGCAAGTGAGATAAAAAATCGTTTCATTGTTTCTCCTGAACATGACAATTAAACATCGGCTGAAATTTATCAATTTTCTCCGAATAAAAAACCTTCGTTATCTCTGACTAGAAAGATGGAGACTATTTACCAACAATTTCAATATTCAGATCGTCCAATTCGGGTAAAACCCGAATATAAATACTGTTATCGGCAAGTGAACCGGCTACACCCATCACGGGACGCCCATATTGGTCTCGCAGGTTCGATTTTTCCGGATCTCTCAGCAGTAAAGACGAATAATAGTAGCGGCCGTAATTTTCATCCAGCACCGTCACGGTCATTTTATAGAGCCCCTGAGTCAATTCGGATGAGATTGGTTCGAATCCAACCGGAATTCCGCCGTTTCCTATTGTCAATTTTGAATTGGCGACGTTCGGGTGGTCGTATATAAGATATTCGCTGCGGTTACAGACCCGTTCGACAGCCACACAATAAATATTCGTACCTAAATCCGATGTCCAAAAAACACCGGCGTTATCGCCATACGGAACGTAAAGAGTATCGCGTACCTTAAGATAATTAGAATCCAGAAACTTCACCGGCAGAATTATCTTAGTCTGACCTGTGATTACTAGGTTTTTTTCCGGCAGTTCTATTTTGAACTCATAAACAGACGCCGTATCAGGATAGTTTGACATCGGCTTGGAAGGTGTGTAGGCTCCATAACGGAAATACTTAATGTTTGGAATTCCCTCTTTTTGTGTTTCCAGATCGAATTCAATGTATCGCGCATCGAGGCGATTCCAATACCATTTGAAATCCCATGTTTTCATAGTTCGAGTATCGGCCAGACTAACAATTGCCGTCGTATCGTGAACAAACGGGAGCACTTCTTCATATTCATCGACATTTGGCTCGCCCTGATCGGGCTTTCCGTTTCCCTCACCTTTATCCCGCGCCGGAAAACCATTTTCTTGTCCGATAATCCCGTCTTCGCCAAGATCGTCATTCAGCGGTTCGCTAATATCCCACTTTCCATTTCCATTTTCATCACTATAGCTTTTCCAGTTATTATTATCATCACGACCATTAAAAACTAACGTATCGTCAATCGTGATGGAGCGATCAATTCGCACAAAAGCATCGGGATGCGTCGATCGCCATGGAGTAAGAATAGCCTCAATCCGCACCTCCGGTTCGTAATCTCCAAAGTCGTCTCTGAACTGCGTCAGATCGAGTTCTTTTTGGCACGAAAACCAAACCAGCGCGGCGCCTGTTACGACAAACAATCTGAAAATCGCAGTCATGGTTTTCATTCTATAACTCAAATTCAACTCCCATCGTCGGAATGATCGGAAACATGCCAATGGCGGTGACGCGCGACGGCGAACGGCTGTGATCCCACGAATAGAACAGCGCGTTGAAATGATTGGTGAAATTAACTACCTGAACTTTGAACTTGCCGCGAATTCCAAACGGATGAATGTCTCTCAGCCAGCCGATATCTCCTCGATAATAAGCCGGATAGCGCGCAGAATTTTTTGGGCCGTAAATGGTCGTTAAATTACTATAAGGATTTTCCATACTGCCATAACCGCTCTGCGTATAGACTTTTCCAACGACCGGCGTGTACGGCTGGCCGCTGGATAACGACCACGTCAGGCTGATGGCGTTCTTGGAATTGATCCTATAATTCAGCACGAGATTGCCGACATGCGGACGATAATAATTCGGGTTATAAATCTCGTCCTGCGAATGCTTGATCTGGCCGTCGCTGTTAAAATCGATCCGCTTTTCGACGAACGAGTAAGAATAGCCGAGCCATCCGGTTAAATTGCCAGCGGTTTTCTTCAGCAGAAATTCGATGCCCCACGCAGTTCCCTTTCCCGAGATAAAATCATCAGCGTCATCCGCCGGATTGTTCGCGGGATTATTATCCAAAATCGAGCTATACGGCTTGTAATACGCCTCGGTCGAACCGGTAAAACCTTCACCCATCCAGCGCTCGATCCCGACAATGAAATGCTGATTGCTCTGCGCTTTCTGGGTCTTGGAAACCGGTTCCCAGAAATCCACGATACGCAGAATTTCATTTTCATCATTCGTTGTGAATAGAAATTGATCATAAACGCCCCAACTGCCCTTGAGAGCCAGGTTTTCCGTTAGATTATACTTGAACCCGACGCGCGGTTCGAGGTAGATACGTTTGTGCAGTTCGTATTTCGTCGCCCGCAGACCGAACTGGAGCGCGAAAAGGGCACCGACCTGCCATTTATCCTGCATAAAAATACTGGAGATGAGCGGGCTTTGTTTCATGTCGAAATATGTTACCGCATCGATTTTTTCGTTAAAACTCATCGATAGCGTTTTGATAGAAAAACCCAGCGTAGCGGTATGATGCCGGGAGAGAAACCATGTCAGTTTATTTTCAGATGTCCAATCGGTTACGTCATTTATCACAATGATCCGGTTAGATGCAGTCCCGGCCAAACTGTCGGTCTTACTTAAGGTCACGTCAACATCAAATCCATAATTAGTGCAGGAAATTTAGCTCTCCGAATAAAATTTAGAATTAGGAACGAACCGCCATGTCAGGCTGGTCGTCTGGTTGCCCCAATCCCAATTAAAATCAGTTTGATTAAGAAGGTTTTCATCCAGTAAAAATGCCAGTCGGTCGGCGCCGATATAAGACGAAAAAGTCAGGCGATTTTGCGGATTCAGATCAGAGTAAATATTGAATTGTGTATCGAAGAAATAGTACGTCCAGTTCTGCTTCTCGTCCTTAACTAAATAGTAAATCTTCGCCAGCTGATCGAAGTAGGTTCTTCTACCTGAAAACACCCAGCCGCCTTTGTAGGACGGACCTTCGAGCAGAATCCGACTGCTGAGCGCGCTGATCTCGCCACGGCCATGGCTGATATCCCAATATTTCGCCAACCACGTATTTTTGGTCAATCGACCATTTTTCGAGTTGCCCTCTTTTGATGTGATTTTCAAAACAGACGAAATCCGTCCGCCATATTCGGCTGGAAAACCTCCCGCGAGAAACTCAGCGTCCGAAACGGCATCAGCGTTGAACGTCGAAAATACGCCGCCGATATGATACGGATTATAGACTTCTGTCCCATCCAGCAGAATCAGATTTTCATCCGGACTGCCGCCGCGCACGATTAGCGCTGCCGAAAAATCATTTTGAGCCAGCACGCCCGGCAGAAGTTGCAGTGATCGAAACAGGTCGGATTCGATAAACGCCGGTGTCGATTTGATTTCGCGGAACGACAGATTTGTCCGGCTGATTTCGACTTGTTCTTTGAATCGCGTCCGCTCGGCCGTTACGGTAATTTCTTCGCCATGCACTGGTTCGATATTCAATTCAAAATCCAGACGCTGATCGGATTTTGGTTCTACGACAATTGGCATTTCGACGGACTTGTAGCCCATCATCATCACGCGAAGCCTATAATTTCCCGGTGGGATGCCACTAATGACGTAGAATCCCTGAACTGAAGACGCCGCCCCAAAATCCGTCCCGACCATCACAATATTTGCAAACATCAATGGTCCGCCGGTCGAGGCATCATGCAGGTAACCGTTGATCCGCCCGCCCTGGGCCTGACTGAACAGTAGCGTTGGTACGAAAATGACACAAAAAATAATTTTTATTGATATCCGTTTTACCCTGACGATTGCCAATTTGCACAACTTGGTGATTTCGCACATTGCGGTTTGTGCTTCGGATAATTTCTATCGCGTCTGAATTTTGTTTGCGGCGCGATAAGCTATTTTCGCCATCTTTTCCTGAAATGCCGAGATTTCCTTCGATGAAGGTGGATGCATCCGCCATTTTTTCATTTGCTTTTCAGTTTGACGAAAAATGATTTTCTGGGTTTTGTCGATCTTATTCCGGATGACCCGATAATGCCCGATGTCAATCATATTGGCGAGGGAAGTATCGGGATAAGCGAATGCTTTCAATTCCTGAAACCGCTTGTTCAGCGGTGAAAAGCCAACGGAATCCATCTCCGCCGGAACCTGACCGGAACTCACCCAGATCGGAACTGAGATCGAAACCGCCGGTTCGCCCAGCGTGCACCAAAATGTCGTGAGTTGCGGATCTTCGCCGGAATTAACGCCGTCGAAAACCGCCGCGGCGACCGTACGATGACGACTGATTGTATCGACAGTTTTCACAAAATCATCATCACGAGCTTTTCTTTGATCCGGCTTCGATAAACCAAAATCGCGGGTCACACATGAAATCAGCTCCTCTACGGATATTTTTTTTTCGCCAATCAAATTTTGCGCCAATTTGAAAGCCCGGTCGTGACGCAGTTTGCCGTAACCCTCTTCAGAACGCGCTTTGTAAGCAAAGTTGGCGCGAATCAGGAGTTTCTCATCAGAATCTATGGCATCAAAGCGGAAATATTCATGGTTGCCAGTCTCAAAATAGGCGGCGTTGCCCAGGGCATCGATCACGCCAAAATTGCTCGTGACAGCCCGGCCGGTTTCGTTTGTATTCTTTAAGAGATTTTCAAAATCTTCAACGGTTTTGCATAAAATAAGCGCCGTTTTCATCAAGACGCCTTCATCGTCGTAAAGCGTCTCTTCGCCGGGAATGGCCATATCGCGCGATTCGGCATTCATAATCGCGAATCCGTGATTGTTTACGCCCGCCCAAACCTGCATCGTATCATCGGCGTTGATGATCCCGATAAACTGCGTTCCGTCATGCGAGAAAAAAGCCGCTTCGTTGTCTTTAAAACTCGAGTCGCGATTTTTCCACAGAATCGGGCGCGCGCTGTTTGTCACTGCGCCGGAAAATACACCGGTTGTGCATTCCTCCGACAAGATAACTCCAACAAAAAATGTCAGGAAAAGACAGGCTATTATGAAAAATCTGCAAAAATTCCGAATCATATTGAATCCTTTTAAATAAACCGCGCGATGCGCAAGTTATTTTCGCTCAGCGAGATAATCCGAAGCCGCAAGCGCGCCATTGGCTCCATCACCGATTGCATTCGCAATTTGTCGGTATTTTTTCGATCTCACGTCGCCGATTGCGAAAATTCCTTTGACGGACGTTTCCATATGTTCGCCGGTAATGATATAGCCGTCTCGGTCTAATTTCAATAAATCTTTTACGAACGACGTATTCGGTAGCCAGCCGATAAAAACAAAGACACCGTCAACAGCAAACCGGCTTTTTTCACCGGTTTTAACGTTCCGAATTTCTACGCCTTCGACGTGATCGCTACCGAGAATTTCTGTTACCACCGAATCCCATTTAAACGCGATTTTTTCATTGTCAAAAGCGCGTTGCTGAAGGATCGGTTGGGCGCGCAATTGGTCGCGCCGGTGAATGATTGTTACTTTTTTAGCAAACTTGGTGAGGTAAATTCCCTCTTGAACCGCCGCGTCGCCGCCACCGACAACCACGATATCGGCGTTTTTATAAAACGGTCCATCGCAAACCGCGCAATAGGAAACGCCCTTTCCAAACAACGCTTTTTCAGATTCCAAGCCGATCAGGCGTGGTAAACCTCCCGTCGATATTATCACGGCGCGTGAAACGTATTCATTATTCTCCGTGACCAACCGAAAAGTTTTCCCCTCTGGAATGATCGCGCGGACATCTTCGAATTCTCCAAATTTGACGTTGAATTTTTCTGCCTGCGCCCGCATTTTGTCCATCAATTCCATACCAAGAATTCCATCCAGAAAACCCGGATAATTTTCAAGAATATCGACTTTCGTCGGTTGACCACCGGTCAATTCCTTCTCCAATAAAATCGTCTTGAGCGTTTCGCGTGCCGTATAAATTCCAGCCGTTAATCCCGCAGGTCCGCCACCAATAATTACAACATCAAAAATCTCATCATTCATTCGTCTTTGTACCTCCATCTTTCAAAAAATTTTCGTCATAATTTATGAATATCATGCGAAAAATCGTTAGACAAAATTTCATCGGATTTTCGTCTTGCAAACCGATTAAGAAAACGTGTAAATTTTAATTATGATGAAAGAAGGAACACAAATTATACTCATTGGCGATCGGGTTTTGATCGATCCGGAACCTGACGACAACAAGACGCCGAGCGGTCTTTATCTCCCTCCGGGCGTTAAGGAAAAAGAAAAGGTTCAGGGCGGATACGTCGTTAAAACCGGGCCCGGATTTCCACTTCCTTTCGACAATGATCTCGACGAACAGCCATGGGAAGAAGAAAAGAGCTACGAACCGCGGTATGTTCCGCTTCAGGCAGAGGAAGGCGATTACGCAATTTTCCTAAGAAAAGCCGCCATCGAAATCGAAATCGAGAATAAAAAATATCTCATCGTTTCACATTCCTCCATTCTTATGCTGATGAGAGATGGATATCTGGAATAAATTTTCCGGAAATTTTCAGCCCTTCTGCTTGAACACCCAAACCGACTTTAAATAATCCTTGATTGTTTATTTATCAGCGTGTACATTACTTACGAATATCGTCAACATATTATGATATCGTAAACACACCCAGAGAAAAGATCGGTAAAAAGGTGATACAAGTGATGACAACAAAGAAACAGCAGATAGCTGAAACCGCCGAGGACTTGTTTCGGCAACACGGCATCAAACGCGTAACGGTTGAAGAGATCAGTTTAAAGGCTGGCCTCAGCAAAATGACCTTTTACAAATATTTTCAAAATAAAAAAGAACTGGTGAAATATTTATGGCAATCAATAATCGATGCCGGCCTGGAAAAGCTCGATGAAATCGACAGATCGGACATTCCCTTCGCCGAAAAAATTCAGGCGCTTCTGAAAATGAAGGAAGATTCTGTCTCCCAGATGGGCAAACAGTATGTCCATGACTATCTGGAATACGTTCCGGATGTACAGCGTTTTTATGAACAGCTTCTCAGCAAAACGATGACAAAATTCATGGATTTTATTCGCCACGCTCAGGAGAAAGGCGACGTTCGCAAAAGCATGCGCCCGGAATTTTTCATCGCGGCTCTTCACAAATTGACGGAGTTGGCGAACAACGATCAACTCGCCGCTCTGTATCCAAATTATACGGACTTCGTACTTGAGGTCAATAACTTCATTTACTATGGCATCATGCCGGTACCGGAAGCGGAGCAGAAATGAAATTCAACCGGGTTTGCCTGATTATGATCGCGGCTGTTCTTTCATTGTCGGCGTTGGATTATGATTTTCGCGGCCAACTCTCGGCGCGTTTGACAGGTCGCAATCTGGATGAAAGCCGGTCGGTTTCCGCCGGACTGCAGTACATTCCGCAATTTTCGCTAACTAAGCCGCTGAATGCTGATCACTTTATATCGGCGGAATTGGCTTTTTACGGTTTTGCTAATTCTGACGAGAAAATCAGATTTGACAATATTCAGCCCTATCGATTGAATTTTCGTTATGCAACCGCCCAAACCGAGACTCAAATCGGTTTGCAAAAGATCAATTTCGGCCCGGCTCAGATTCTGCGGTCGCTGATGTGGTTCGATCGGCTCGACCCGCGCGATCCCATGAAAATTACTGAAGGCGTTTACGGCCTGCGCTTCCGTCATAATTACCTGAACAATGCCAACGCCTGGCTTTGGGTATTGTATGGTAATGAAGAAACCAAAGGTTACGAAGCTGAGCCGACTACAAAAGGAGAGCCGGAGTTTGGCGGGCGTTTTCAAATCCCTGTCCGGCACGGTGAAGTGGCTCTGACATATCATCAGCGTTATATTGAAGATGCGGTCAACGGCCTCGAAAATCGCCTTGCTCTCGACGGACGCTGGGATTTTATCCTCGGCTGGTGGATAGAAACCGTCGGCCAGTTCAGCCATGACAGATTACAATCTTTCACCACACTCGGAGCCGACTACACTTTCGGGATTGGCAACGGACTATATACCCTGTTTGAGCACAAAACAGATTACTACAATTACAATATCATTTCCGTCGATAATTCATCCGGGGTAGAACTCGATGATCCGGTTCAGGTTTCGGCGATTATGCTGACTTATCCGCTGATGCTTTTCGATAATCTTACGGCAATCGGCTATTATTCATGGACAACGCACGATTTTTACCAATATATAGGCTGGCAGAGAACCTATGATAAAATTGTCGTTAATCTCAATTTTTTCAATTATCCGGACGCGGCGCTTTCTGGAGATGCTTCCATCGGCGCCGGAAAAGGCTTACAGCTAATTTTGATCTATAATCATTAAAATAAGGGTGAATTTATGGCAGACGACGCATTGATTTCGATCCAACAACTGATTAAAGACTATCCGATGGGACGCAGTTTCTTCCGAGCCCTGAATGAAATTAATCTCGAGATTGAATCCGGCGAATTTGCCGGATTGGTTGGCCCGAGCGGTTCCGGCAAGACAACCCTATTAAATATTATCGGTTCGCTGGATGTGCCCACCAAAGGAGATGCCTACGTATTAGGCCAATCGGTTGGTTCGCTGAGTAGCCATCAATCGGCCAATCTGCGGAATCATCACTTGGGATTCATTTTTCAAACCTACAACCTTCTGCCGGTTTACAACGTATTCGAGAATGTCGAGCTTCCGTTATTGCTATTAAAAATAGGAAGGGACGAGAGGCGAAAACTTGTAGATCAAGCGCTAGAGTGGGTCGGCTTACAGGACAAGCGTAAATCCCGTCCGGCGCAGCTGTCCGGCGGTGAATGTCAGCGGGTCTCGATTGCCCGCGCAATGGTCAAATCACCCAAAATCGTCATGGCTGATGAACCGACCGCCAATCTGGACGCAATGAATTCCCATAATATCCTGCAGACAATGGAAAAACTGAATCGTGACTTGAAAACCACGTTTATTTTTGCTACTCATGATGATAAAGTCATCCAGTATTTGCATCGAAAAATCAGCCTGAATGACGGCAAGGTGGTCGGTGACGAATTGATCAGCAAACAATAATCGGGAGGTGATTATGTTAGCCTTAAAATTAGCTTATCGGAATTTAATGGGCGCCCGGTTACGGACTTGGCTGAATGTATTCGTCCTATCGCTGTCTTTTATCGTGATCATCTGGTTTAAGGGCATCCTGAACGGCTGGGACTTGCAGGCGCGGCGGGACACAATCAGTTGGCAGATTGGCGGCGGTCAGTACTGGCAGGAGAATTACGATCCTTATGATCCATTCTCGATCGATGACAGTCATGCGCCACTATCCATTGCAACGCAGGAAGCAATCGCTCAGGGAAAGTTGACGCCGATGCTGATCAGCCAAGCCACCATGTATCCGGAAGGCCGGATCCAGAACATTTCCATTCGCGGCGTCGATCCAGAACAGAAAATAATTGAACTGCCAACCAGTTATCTGGTAAATAAAGACGGTGAAATTCCCGCCATTATCGGCGAGCGCACCGCTCGCAATAATAAACTATCAGTCGGCGATTATGTCACGATTCGATGGCGGGATGTTAAGGGTACCTTTGATGCCAATGAGGTCAAAATCGTTCATATATTCAGAACGGATGTACCAACAGTTGATCTGGGTATTGTTTGGATACCTCTGAAGAAGCACCAGGAAATGTTTCAATTGCCTAATGAGGCGACAATCCTGACTGCATCTCGGGAAACTGGTTTCATCGGCAGTATCCCGGGCTGGGAATTCAATGACCACTATTTCCTGCTCGCCGAAATAAGGGAACTGATTAAAGTAAAATCCATTGCCGGATCGGTATATTTCATCATTTTAATGTCACTCGCAATGTTGGCTATTTTCGACACTCAGGTACTGTCAATTTTCCGTCGCCAGAAAGAAATTGGTACCCATATCGCTCTTGGAATGACTCAACGGCAGGTGGTCGCGCTTTTTACCGTCGAGGGCGCCATGCATTCCATTCTGGCGGCAATTCTGGCGGCGATCTATGGAATTCCACTGCTGGCTTATCAGGCTAAGGTGGGCTGGACCATGCCGGCTGGCACGGATGATTTTGGATTAACGGTCGCTGAAACCATTTATCCGTATTATTCTCTCTGGCTGGTGCTTGGATCAACGCTACTGGTGCTGATCACGACCACAATTGTCAGTTACATACCCGCCCGCCGCATTTCCAAAATGAACCCGACGGATGCTATTAGGGGGAAAATCCAATGATCAAATTTATTATTAATGGTCTGTTGCGCGACCATCATCGGAGCTTGTTCCCATTTCTTATCGTTACGATTGGCGTAATTATCACTGTATTCATGCAGTCTTATATGAACGGCGTGCTCACCGACATGGTCGATTACAGCGCCCGTTTTTCCACCGGTCATGTCAAAGTGATGAGCCGGGCTTATGCTGAAAACGCTGATCAGGTGCCGAACGATCTGGCGCTGAACAACGTCAGCAAAATTATGAACCAACTCCAGTCAGAATATCCCGACATGACATGGGTCAAACGCATCCAGTTCGGCGGCTTACTGGATATTCCGGACGAAAACGGCGAGACCAAATCACAGGGCATGGTCGCCGGGATGGGCGTAGATATCTTAAGTCCCGGAAGTACCGAGATCAGCACGCTAAATATTGCCAAGTCAATCGTAACCGGCCGAATGCCAGAGCGCTCCGACGAAATCCTGATCAGCGATGATCTGGCTGAAAACCTTGGCGTAAAACAGGGCGATGCGGCAACGCTGATTACATCCAGCATGTACGGCAGTATGGTTGTCCACAATTTCATCGTCGTTGGCACGATGCGTTTCGGGATTCAAATGATGGATCGGGGCGCCATAATTGCCGATGTAAACGACATGCAATTTATCCTAGAAATGGACGATGCCGCCGGTGAGATTCTCGGTTACCTACCCAACCGTGTCTATAATGATGCGGCCTGCGCCGATATTGTTAATAATTTCAACGCTCAATATGAGAATAGCGACGATGAATTTGCGCCGGTAATGGGAAAACTGAAGGAGTTAAGCAACCTCAGCGGCTACTTGGATATGGCTTCCAATGCCTCAGAGATGATCGTTGTAATCTTCGTGATCGTGATGTCGGTGGTATTGTGGAACGCCGGTCTGCTGGGCGGTTTGCGACGTTATGGTGAGGTCGGCGTCCGGCTGGCCATCGGTGAGCAAAAGGGCCATATTTTCCGCTCACTAATCTACGAATCAATCGTAATCGGATTCGTTGGATCGGTGATTGGCACAACCATCGGACTGGGTTTCGCCTACTGGATGCAAGTAAAAGGACTGGACATCGGCGCTTTCATGAAAAACGTCAATATGATGATTCCAACAGTATTCAGATCCAAGATTACTTCCGAAACTTACTACATCGGCTTTTTCCCGGGACTGTTGGCCACGGTACTGGGAACGGCATTAGCCGGGGTCGGTATTTACCGACGCCAGACAGCCTCATTATTTAAGGAGTTGGAAACATGAGAAAAGCACTGCTTTTTATCGCACTTTTCAGTTTAATTGTTACAATAAATGCTCAGACGCCGACCGGTGATGAAATTCTGAAGCGGATCGACCAGAACCAGATATTTGAGCAAGCCATCAGTGTATCCACGATGATTGTCCATAGTCGCACCGGCGACCGCACGATTCAATCTAAAGCCTGGTCCAGGGGCAATGACAAAGCCTTCGTCGAATACCTGGCGCCGGCCCGCGAAAAAGGCAAAAAAATGCTCAAATTGGAAAAAAACCTCTGGATTTACACGCCGGAACCCAGCGATCGGATCATCACCATCTCAGGACATCTGTTGAAACAATCGGTCATGGGCTCGGACATGTCTTACGAGGACATGATGGAAAGCGATGAATTGCGAACCAACTATGATGCGATCGTGCTCGGCAAAGAAAAATACAACAATCGCAACTGCTGGGTGTTGCAACTGACCGCAAATAACAGCGAGGTCGCCTATCATTCCCGTAAAATCTGGGTCGATGCCGAGCGTTGGTTGTCGCTGAAAGAAGAGCGTTTTGCTAAGAGCGGACGAATTCTCAAGAAAACCGAAATTCTTGAAGTGTTTTACCAAGATGGACGCTGGCTTCCAAAGCGGATAACGTTCAAGGATATGCTCTCGCGCGGCGGTGGCACCGAGTATATCATTGATTCCATTGACTTCAACGCCAAAATTCCGGATTACCAGTTTACCAAGGCGGCTTTGAGGAAATAAGCGGGCGAGCCGCAAGCAAGTGATTAACGCCATAAAAAAAGCCGGGAGATTTTCTTCCGGCTTTTCGGTTTATCATAATCCCGAAGTTTCGGGACGGAGCGTCACTCGATCCAATCGAAATCGACACTGCCCAATCCGACTTCGATGATGATATACACTCGTTTTTTCGCAGATTTCCAGTTTCCGCTTCGATAAATGTCATCGTCAACGCGGTCGAAACCTCGGAGATTTATTGATGACAGAAAAGATCTTTCCGCCCGAACCTCGACTCCAATCTTATCCGGCATTTCAATTTTGACTGACCCGAGCCCAACGCTGATCTTACCCTTGGTGTCCTTTATAAGATCTCCATTGAATTCGAGGGTTGTGATGCCCAAACCGCACTCAACGTCAAAACGTTCCACGTTTGACCATCCAATTCCGCGAACGACAACATTTCCCAAGCCAGTCTGGATATTAATATTCCGGATTTCTTCCTTATTTCGCTTGTTAAACTCTACCAAAACATCGCTTAATCCACACTCAAGGTTCAGATCGTTGACACAAATATCGGTAAAATCCATCTCGCCGTCTCCCAATCCCATTTCAATATCAAACGAGGTCGGAATATTTTTATTGAAACCAAGTTCCCAAGAGCTATTCTTGGATTCTTTATATGAATCTCTCTCGTGTTTGAATTTGAAGTGTTTTTCCCCAACATTTTCTTGCGAGTAGAGATGGAGTCGTCCGCGATTTCCACGCGTTTTATACTCTACATTAGGTTTAAGATCTTTGTCGCGGTAAGTCATCTGCGATTTCATTACAAAATTACCGTCGGTTAAACTTTTTAGGAAGAATCGCCCAAGCGCAAATTCGATCTTGACATCGAGTTGCTTCTCGCCTTTGAGCGGAATATCATGACGAACAGTCTGCACTTCCGAAGCCATCAATGTTCCGAAAAACAATAGCAAAGCAAGCACACTATTGGTCTGAGAAAAACGATTTCTTTGACTTTTTGGATTCATGATATTTAATTCCCGTTAGACTTGCAAATTCGAATGTTACCGTCACGGGCGTTGAGTTTGATATCATCTCCGCCGCCATTGACCGGTCCGTGTCCTGTAATGATTAATTTTGATCCTTTTTCAATCTTATCAATCGACAATGGAAAATCCGAGTAAATATCGCAATCCACGTCCCGCCGTCGCGTAACCTCGATTTCAGCGCTGACAACAGCTCTGGCCCTAGACGGAAGGTAGAGCATCAGGTCGCCGCCCGAACTGGACATGCTAATAGAATTGTCAGCCACTCCGGAAGCGTAAAGTTTCCGGGCTTCAATATTCCCGCCAGACGTTCTTGCGCTTACAGATCCCACAACGCCCAAAATCACAATATCACCACCGGATGTCGTTGCGATGAGATCTTTTCCCGCCTTTCCAACTTCGATATCGCCGCCGCTGGTGCTCACTTGACAAAAACCAAGCGCCTCACCGATATAAATATCGCCACCGGAAGTATGCGCTTCTACTTTTCCGCCAACTTTTTTAACCTCGATGTCGCCGCCCGATGTACGCGCGCGTAGGGTTTCCCCAATAACCATTTGAATATCTATATCTCCACCGGACGTGAAAATCTCGCCATTACCCTTCAAATCGTTGAGATTAATGTCACCACCCGATGTCATCGCCCACAAATTGCCCCTGTGGCGCTGTATTCTTATGTCGCCACCCGAGGTGGTCGCTCTTGCAACACCAATAGATCGATCAATAGCAATATTACCGCCAGAGGTCAATCCGGTTAGTTCTCCATTAATATCCGACACTTCGATATCGCCGCCGCTGGTGCGAATATCCGCATGACCCTGCAGATTGTTGAGCGATAAGTCTCCGCCAGATGTTTTGACTGCCACATTAAACGCAACGGGAATTTTAACAAAGAATTTGCTTTCAAATCGTCTGGAATGACACGTTCCATCAACAGTTAATTTGTTGCCTTTTTGTGTATATTTTGCCTTTTCATCCTGTAAAATTTTACCGGCGGCAGATTCCGAATACGCCTTAATGCGGAATAGCTCCTGAATCTCAACATCGTTCCGTTGTTCACCAATGATCGTAATGTCACCGGTTATATTCTTCATATCCAGAAATCCTCCGCCTTTGACGTCGAACTTCTCAATAATTTCTCCTGCGTAACGCATACCGTCGTATTTCAGTTTGCTTTGCGAAAACAGAACGGCGCTCGCTAATAAGGCGATCAAGATAACTTTAAAGGTTCGTTTCATGGCGACTGCCCCTTCAATTACCACTTCTACTGTTTTTTCTGTTTAACGAGTCCAACCCTTCTTTTGCGACGACGCGGACGGACTCATCCTTTTCCTGCGAACAGACCAGCGCAAGAACGGGAATGATCTCGTCTTTACCAATGGTGACTAACTGATTGATTGCCATTTTCCGAATCGTGGAAGAGGAGTCCCGCAGAGCGGCAGATTTGAATACCTCAACAACCTGTTCGGAATCAGTTTTTTTCGCCAGCGCTTCCATCGCGCGGCACCGAACATCGCCAGATTTGTCTCGGAGTAAAACTGCTATCAGCGTGTTGTCGATGTCTTCGCTTGGAACGGCCTGCGAGAGCAACTTTACCGCTCTCATCCGACGCTCAGGCAACTGGTCGTGAATCGCGGAATATCTAAGCATGTTCTGAATCGTCGGATCGTCAAGACCGCCTTTCAGCGCAAAGTCACGCTCGATCTTTAAGGCAACTTCAACTACGCCATCGCCGTCTAGATCATTTTTCTCTTGGGTAAGATCGGCGATTTCGACGTTTCCATTGCTCAACATGTAATTAGCCATCGCTTTTTGGAAATTCGCTTTTTCTGCTTCGGTCATCGTTTTCTGAGAGTTCACGAAATTCGCCAGCATCGCCGGATCATTTTTTAAGCCGGAGCTTAGCCAGATTTTTCCAACCAGCATACCAACGACGAAGGTCATTCCGATTGTAACAAACTGGTATTGCGGACGCATAAATACGGCGCGGACGGAATCGGTCAAATCCGACCACCCGTTTCGTAGGCGCCTGACGATTCCTATATTCGGTTCCGCCGTGATTTTTTCCATGATCTGCCGGTTGAGGCGACTGAGCAATATTTCCGTCGGCTTTATACCGACGCTTTCTATGCGAGCGGCTCCAAGTGTTTCAAGTTTTTCAATCTTCATCTGACAAATCGGACAAGACTTCAGGTGTTGCTGGAAATCGACTAGTTCCGCACCAGTAAGTTCATTATAGAAGTAAAGAATTGCGGCTTCATCATATTTTTTGTTGTGTCTCATGGTTATTTCTCCTTTTCAAGCCTCTACAAGCAAGGCTTGGAGTTTCTGAGTTGCTCTGAACAAATATCGCTTGACGGTGCCTTCCGTACAATCGAGCAAAACGGAAATATCTTTGATTTTTTTCCCTTCGATGTGTTTGAGGATAAAAACAATCCGCTGTTGGGTGGACAGCTTTTTTAGAGCCCAATCGATTTGACTCCGGAGTGATGAGCTGAATGTTTCCCGATCGGCTTCATCGTCATTTGACGGTAGGGTTTCCCAGAGATAATCGTCCTCACCCGGATCGGCAATTGCCATACGCTTATTCTTCCGGTAAAAATTGAACGCCTGATTTGTCAGAATCCTGTAAATCCAAGTAAAGAACTCACTCTCAAACCGAAAAGTCTCGATGTTTCGGTAAACTTTGATGAACGTTTCCTGATATAAATCTTCGGCGTCCTGCGTGTTCCGGGTAAAGTGATACGCAAGGCTCATCACTTTTTCGCCGTACCTGTTCATTACCCATTGAAACGCCATTTTTTCTCCGCTCTGAATTCTTTTGATTAAGTCGATCTCTTCTTTTTCCATATGACCTCAAAACTCCTTCTTAGATAGCCTTTTTGTTCATTGGTTGTCAGGGGGAGAGATGAAAAATTATCGCAAAACCGTCATTCGTCCATATTGAACATGATTTTTCCGAGTAAGCCTAACCAAATAGACGCCCGATGAGACGGGCAAGCCAGAGCCGGAGAGTAGGTTCCACGGAATCGTTTCCCGTATGCCTTCCCACTTAACGGGAATTTTTTGCGACCAAACTATTTGGCCTTTCATATCGACAACTTCCAGTTTCGCCGATTCCGAAGACGGTTTTAAATTGTCCCACTTGAAGAATAAATTTGTAGAAACTGCAGCCGGATTCGGATAACAAAGAATCTGATTTTCGGACAATTCCCGATCTGGAAATTCCAGAGTATCGCCTTGAAAAATCGTTTTCCAAACATCCGGAATTCCCCAGCCGTAACGATCGTCCGGCGCGTTCGCGCGATTGGCATATTTTTTCAACGACTGAATAACTTCTGCTGGCGCCCAATCGGGATTTTTTTCCAGAACTAAAGCCGCGGCGCCCGCAATTAGCGGCGTGGCGAACGACGTTCCGCTTCCCGCGCCATATCCCAGAGAATAATCTATTGCCAGATAAGCGGATACGCCTCTGGCGCACAAATCCGGTTTGACGCGCCCATCCGCAGTCGGGCCATGCGAAGAAAATGCGGCGATGACACCATTTCCGTCAACGGCGCCCACGCTTAACGCGCCAAATGCATCCGCGGGCGAACCGAGTCCACCGTCAGGATAATGCGGATCGTTTCCTTCATTTCCGGCGGCAACGGCAACGATGATTCCGCGCCGGAACGCCCAATTTACTGCTTGGGTCGTCACGGCTGTTTCTCCATCCAGATCCGAAAAAGAATACTCAAAATTATCGAAGGTTCGGTAGCCCAACGATGTTGAAATCACGTCAACGCCAAGCCTGTCAGCCCATTCAATCGCCGCCACGTAATTGTCTTCTTCGACGCTCGTCTCAGAACCCAGCCGTTCTGTTTTGGCAAGGATGAACTCAGCCCGATAAGCCGCTCCGATCATCGTGCCGGGAACGTACGCGCCGATCTCGCTCCAGACAGATGTTCCATGGCCGTCCTGATTCCCCTCGCTCGTCGTATCATCGGGAATTTCGTCTTGCACATTCTCGTCGTTGAAAATAAAATCGTGTCCTGCAATCAGTCGTTCCTCATCAATAATGCGCTGAAACGCCGGGTGATCTTTATTAAAACCCGTGTCGAATATGGCAATGCGGATGCCATTTCCGGTCAAACCGGAATCATGAACGGCAGGAATGTTCAACTGCGCGAGTTGTTGATAGGAATTGCCATAATCACCGGCGTTACTCAAAGTGCGGCCGAGACTTTTATCCGCCACAACAATCCGTTCAAAATCGTTGTTTTTTTTATAAACGCCGACGGGGGTAATTTTTTCGATTTCGGGCCGTGCAAGAACTTCGTCATACTGTTCGCGAGTAATCTCACAACTGTAAGCACAGAGAATTTTCGAATAATGCCGAATCGTTATGACACATTCTGAAAGTCTGGCGCGAAATGAATCGTCTGGGATAAAATCTTCGGCGACGGACAATCCCATTTTTTGAAGGCGACGCTGGGTCCTATTGGAACAAATATCCGGCTGTCTTCGGTTTTCTGTCAACGCTTCTTTCCGAATGTAAACCCAGACTCGCGCCGTGTCCTTATTTGCGAAAATCTGATCCGAACGATCAACGCTTTCGGCGCGCGCGAAAACCTGTACGATACAAACCAGAGCCAGAATCAGACTTTTGTTACTCAATAACTCCCCTGTAAAAATCCATCAACATCGTTTCAGGACAAAAATATAACCCAAAAGAGAAGACAATTAGAAACGATTTTATGGATTTTCTTTAAACCGCGGGGAAATTGCGTCGCCGTCACCGCATATTCTTAAAATATTCCCGGATCATGCCGACGACAATCTCCGGCTTGACGTTTGGATAAAAGACGACCGCCGCCGAGGGAATTCCCGCATGCTTGGCGGCGATGGCTCCAAACGCAACGTCGCGGGATACGACTTTGATTTCCGGACGTTCGGCGATGCGTTTTTCAAGATCAGTCGCGGCGGTTTTACCGCAACAAACCAACAATCCGCCTTCTTCCAGATTCGCTTTATCCGAATAGGCTCTCAGCCGATCTATCAACAGTGGATGATATAGGTTTGACATGTCGGGAAATCGCACACCTAAATAATCATCGTTCTGACCGATCAGCGGGTTTTCTCCAGAAACATTTACATGGTTTGTTACAATGCAACCGTTGTAAGGCGCTTTGTATTCGGTCGAGATTCCGCTACCAACAAATAGAATTTCTTTTGCGCCACTCCGAACGCAAGCCCGAACCGATTCTCGCCAGACGATGGGATCGCCCGAATTTTCTACCCGCATCAACATCGCGTTTGTCGATACATTTTCCAATATATCCACACCGGGATTCCGGAAAATTATAGGAAACTCATTGTTATCGAATAGACTCATCGGCGCCGCGCCTGCCGAGATAATCGTTGCGAACCGAAAACTTTTCCCTTCAGCGATTTTATTGGCAATTTCCCAGTATAACGTCATCATGATTCTATTCTCTGATAATTTAGACGATCTTGTTTTCGTTATCCTCTGAAATATCATCACCGCCGGACAAAAAGTCTATGACTTTTGCCTGATTTTTATGGACGCTTTCCAATTGACGGATCAATTTATCACGTTGGTGCTTTAAACTTTGAATCGCCGTTTCGATCTTTTCCTTTTCAGCGTTCGCCGCCTGAAGCGCACGGTGCGCGACATCTTCTACGCCGCGAATCATCTGATCTGCTTTGTCGGTCGCTTCTTGCAGTATCTTCTCGGGTTGAACCGCACGGATTGCGTCTCGTTCTTTTTCCAGCAGTTCAAGTTCCTGAATTCGACTCGTTAATTTCTCAACTTCGTCAGACAATAATCGTAAAAAATATCTCACTTCAACAGGATCGTATCCACGAAACTTTTTTTTAAACTCCCTTTCCAGAATATCCTGCGGTCGAATCATGCTACGGCTCATTCTCCGAAGATTCTGTTCCCGCCCTTATTGTGGCTTGCTCATCTTCACTATTAGTAGACTCAATGAGACCGCCGTCGCCGGAATCGTCCAGCGTCAATCCGTTCTCTTCTGTTTCGTCACCATTACCGTTTGTTGCCTCGGACTCTACGACGCGCGTCACGGCGGAAATTGCATCGCCGTCGTCCAATTTGATAAGCGTAACTCCCTGCGTATTCCGGCTGATCGTACGGATCATCGATACGGGCATGCGGATCAATACGCCTTTGACGGTAATAATCATCAGGTCGTCCGAATCCACGACCTCGCGAAGCGTGACCATTTTTCCGTTCCGGATGGTCGTTTTCAGCGTGATAACGCCGCTACCGCCACGATGAATGACCGGATAATCCTTGATGTCCGATCGTTTTCCGAAACCGTTTTCGGAAACTGCCAGCAGAGTTCCGCTTTCGCCTTTGATTGTAACCATTCCAACGACATGAGTGTCTTTTCGCGGCAGACGAACACCGATGACGCCAGTTGCAGTTCTGCCCATAGGCCGAACATCTACTTCGTGGAATCGAATTGATTTTCCTTCCGATGTACCCAGAATTATGTCCTGGTCGCCAGTCGTCATTTGAACGTCGATAAGATCGTCGTCTTCTCTTAGGTTGATCGCACGAATGCCGTTTTTTCTGGGATTTCCATACTCGGATAAAACCGTCTTTTTCACTAATCCTTTTCGCGTTACCATAATGATGTTGTGGGTTTCATCAAATTCCTTGACGCTCAAAACACCGCGCACCAATTCACCGGGCTGAGTATTAATCAGATTGACTATCGCCCGGCCTCGGGTTGCCTTTCCGCCGCGCGGTATTTCGTGCACCTTAAGCCAATAGCATCGTCCTTTATTAGTAAAAAACATGAAATAATCGTGTGTGCCAGCGATGAAAATAGTGCGAACAAAGTCATCGTCTTTTGCCTGCGCGCCCTGACTTCCGCGCCCCCCACGGTTTTGCCGTCTGGAAACATCGACTGGAAATCGCTTGATGAATCCATTGTGCGTAATCGTGATGACCATGTCTTCTTCGGCGATCATATCTTCAATCGAGAATTCGCCATCGTCGTTGATGATCTCCGTACGTCGCTCGTCGCCGTATTTATCTCGAATTTCGATTAATTCGTTTTTCACCAACAAGAGTTGCTCGCCTATGTTTTCGAGAATGTATTTGAGCCGGGCGATGAGTTTTAGCGTCTCGCGGTATTCTTCGACAATCTTGCTGACTTCCAGACCGGTCAATTTTTGCAATTTCATGTCGAGAATCGCCTGCGCTTGCCGGTCGGAAAAATGGAACCTCTCGATCAGATTCATTTTGGCCTCTTCCGGTATCTTTGATGCGCGGATAATTGCAATCACTTCGTCAATATTGTCGAGCGCGATCTTTAAGCCTTCAAGAATGTGTGCCCGCTCTTCGGCTTGTTTGAGATCAAACTTAGTCCGTTTGACGATGATCTCATGGCGGAAGTCGATGTAATGATTCAGAATTTCTTTTAGATTCAACTGCTTGGGAATACCGTGAACGAGCGCGAGCATATTAATGCCGAAGCTGTCCTGCAATTGTGTGTGATTGTACAGCTGGTTTAAAATGACTTCTGGAACGACGTCCTTGCGCAGTTCAATGACGACGCGAATGCCATCCTTGTCTGATTCGTCACGGATGTCGGAAATTCCCTCAACGGTTTTTTCGCGAACGAGGCTGACGATCTTCTCCAGCAGATTGGATTTATTGACCTGATATGGAATTTCTGTGATTATAATACTGTCTTTGCCGGTTTTGTTCGTTTCCACAAACGCCTTGGCGCGAATATGAATGACGCCGCGTCCGGTTTCATAAGCCGACCGAATGCCTTCTCTGCCCAAAATTGTTGCCGCCGTCGGAAAATCCGGCCCGGTGACGAATTGCATCAGATCCGCTATGGTAGCCTCGGGATTATCGATTAAGTGAATTGCGGCGTTGCAAACTTCGGTCAGGTTGTGTGGCGGGATATTTGTCGCCATTCCGACAGCAATTCCGTTTGAGCCATTGACCAAAAGCAATGGTATTGCAGTCGGAAGTACGCTGGGTTCAGTCAGTGAATCGTCGAAATTCGGTATAAATTTAACCGTCTCTTTTTCGATATCGCGCATCAATTCGCTGGAAATGCGACTGAGGCGCGCTTCAGTGTATCGCATCGCGGCGGCGCTGTCGCCATCGACAGATCCAAAGTTACCCTGCCCATCCACCAGCGGATAGCGCATTGAGAATAACTGCGCCATACGGACAAGCGCATCATATACAGACGAGTCGCCGTGCGGATGATATTTACCGAGTACCTCACCAACGATACGCGCACATTTCTTCGTCGGCCGATTGAATGGCAAGCCGAGATCGGACATTCCGTATAAAATTCTGCGGTGTACCGGCTTTAATCCATCCCGAACATCTGGCAGTGCGCGAGAAACGATGACCGACATCGAATAATCCAGATATGAACTGCGCATCTCTTCGTCAATATTGACCTGAATGATACGGTCTCTCTGAAATTCTATATTTACCTGCTTGTTCATGATTTATACATCCAAGTTTTTAACATATTTTGCGTTCTTTTGTATGAATTGTCGCCGCGGCTCGACGTCTCCTCCCATTAGAATCGAAAACGTTCTGTCGGCGCTTGCCGCATCTTCGATGCCGATTTTCACCAGCGTCCGACTTTCCGGATTCATGGTAGTGCTCCAGAGTTGTTCGGGGTTCATCTCGCCGAGACCCTTATATCGTTGAACTTCTATCTTTTTGCTATCGCCGTCTTTAGAAAATCGCTTGACCAGAATTTCGCGTTCGTCTTCATCGTAAGCATAATAGTCTTGTTTCTTCACGGATACTTTATAGAGGGGCGGTTGGGCGATATAAACGTGTCCTTCCTCAATCAGTTTCGGCATGAACCGGAAGAAAAAGGTCAGTAGGAGCGTGCGAATATGGCTTCCATCGACATCAGCATCCGTCATGATGATGATGCGATTGTACCGCAGTTTTTCGATGTCGAATTCTTCATCAAAACCCGTACCGAGCGCGGTGATCATTATCTTGACTTCATTGTTATCGAGTACTTTATCGATTCGGGATTTTTCCACGTTGATAATTTTACCGCGCAATGGAAGAATCGCTTGATATTTGCGATCGCGACCTTGTTTGGCGCTACCACCAGCGGAATCACCCTCGACGATGTACATTTCGCAAAGCGACGGATCTTTCGTTGAACAATCCGCGAGTTTTCCAGGGAGGTTACCAATGTCGAGCAAATTTTTCCGCCGGGTCAGATCACGGGCTTTCCGCGCGGCTTCACGCGATCTGGCCGCGTTGAGACATTTCTCTATGATCCGTTTAGCCTGTGTCGGATGCTGTTCAAGATATTCTGCCAAGCCCTCCGAGACTACTGAATCGACGATCCCTTTTACTTCGGAATTACCGAGTTTAGTCTTCGTCTGTCCCTCAAACTGCGGCTCTTGAACCTTGATACTAACAACGGCGGTCAATCCTTCACGGACATCCTCGCCGGAAAGTGTGAACGCCTCTTTCTTAAAGAGATTGTTCTTTTGGGCGTAATTATTCAGCGTTCTCGTAACGCCGGTTTTGAATCCAATGAGGTGTGTTCCACCTTCTACCGTGTTGATGTTGTTTACAAAGGTGAAAATATTCTCTGAATAAGACGCGTTGTATTGAAGAGCGACCTCAACGGGTACGCCATCAACTTCCTTCTCGATATAAATCGGTTTTTCGATAAGCGACGGTCGTGTTTCGTCAAGATATGCAACAAACTCCATCAACCCGCCTTCGTAGCGATAGGTTTCTTTATTGCCGTCTCGTTCGTCGTTCAGCTGAACTTCAAGATCTTTATTCAAGAAGGCAAGTTCGCACATCCTGTGCGCGAGAATTTCATAATCCCATTCGTATTTCTTAAAAATTTCGACGTCTGCCAGAAAGCGCGTATATGTGCCGCGTTTTTTCGTTTCGCCGATAATCGCCATTTTGTTCGCGGGAATGCCCCGTTTATAAGTTTGGGTATAAATCTTTCCGTCTCGATAAACCTCAACGGTCAGTTCTTCCGACAACGCGTTCACTACGGAAACGCCAACGCCGTGAAGGCCACCGGAAACTTTATACGAACCTTTGTCGAATTTTCCGCCGGCGTGAAGTATCGTCATGACAACTTCTAGGGCCGGTTTCTTTTCTTCTTTGTGCATATCCACGGGAATGCCGCGTCCGTTGTCCAGAACACTAACCGTATTGTCGGCGTGGATTGTCACAACAATCTGGTCACAATATCCTGCCAGTGCTTCGTCGACAGAATTATCTACGACCTCAAACACCAGATGGTGAAGGCCACGCTTTCCAGTGTCGCCGATATACATTGCGGGGCGTTTTCTAACAGCTTCTAGCCCCTTAAGGACAGTGATTTTCTCTGCGCCGTAACTTGACGCTTCCGTAAATTTAATTTCGCTTACCGTAGTACTATCTCCTTAATTATTTCGCCATGGAGTTTCTTGTTGATTTTTTTCATTATTTCGATCTTTCGATAAGACAGCTCGTTTCGCCACGCCGGCGAATCAACCCGAACGAACAGCTTGCTAAAAGCGACTTTTTCCGGGACAGCGTGAATTGATATTGTTCTTCCGACAACCTGATTCCAAGTATCCATTGCCTGGTTTTGTCGTATCGACTTATCGATATCATATTTCCGAAACAATTTTTGAAGAGCATCGCCAAGACTGGTAAACATTATGATTCTTCCTTAGAAAGATGGATAATCTTCATTTCAGGATTCGATTCGTCAAATCCGTATTTTTTCAATAGACCGGCGTCTGTTGTCGTTACAAAAATTTGGTTTTTCCGGCTGATTTCGTCAACGATTTTCAGACAATGCCTTTCATCGAGAAGTGCAAATAAATCGTCTAATAGAAAAATGACCGATTCCGGTTGACGATTCTGGATAAATTGTCCCTCTGCCATTTTTAGCGCAACCAAAACGACCTTGTGTTCACCTTGAGAGCCAACTTGACGAATCTCTTTATCTCCCAGCAAGACGATCAGGTTGTCCAAATGTGGACCGCACGTCGTTCTGCCAAATTCAACGTCTTTCGGAAAACGATCCCGAAGTTTACGAAGAAACGTTTTTCCAAAGTCAGCATCGTCGGTATTAACATTGAATTGCATTTTCAGAATAACCAGTTTCTGAATATGAGAAATTTTTTCAAAATTGTGTTGAAAAACCGGATTAAAATCCTCAATAAATCTGAATCTGATTCTTTGCAGATATTCCGCCGCCTTGGTTAGCAGTTCGTCATTTGCTTCAACATAAGCGTCGTATTTCGTTTTCCGCTTTTGCTTGTAAGAAACCAGAATTGAATTGCGCTGAAGAAGCCGCGTCCGATATTCGATCAGTTGCTTAAAATATTCCCGATCTATTTGTGAGAGAATGCGGTTTAAAAAGTCTCGCCGCCCTGCTGGACCACCACCGGTAATATTCTGGTTGTCCGGCGATAAAATGACGGTGGGAATCTTACCAACCATTTCGGTACGCTTTTTTAAAGGATACTTATTGATAAAGACTTTCTTCCCGTCGTTTTTAGAAAAATTGACATTCAGATTGACTTCTGATTCGCCGATTCCTTCAAACTCACCAAATACTTGATAATATGATTCGTTATGATTTACGATATCGGCATCTACATTGGTTCTGAAACTTTTAGAAAGCGCTAAAATTTGAATCGCCTCCAAAACCTTTGTTTTCCCGCTCCCATTTTCTCCAAGGATCAGATTTAACTGCGGGTGGAAAGTAAAATTAGCGGTTAAATAATTTCTAAAATTGACAAGTCTGAGATTTTTTATGACCATTTACTGCATATCTACCCGGCGCTCCGGTAAAATCAAAAATAATTGATGTGAAAATAAGTAACGACGCTGTGAATTACTCCAACCGAATCGGCATTAACAGCATCGTCAGAATTTCATTTTCTTCCTGATTTTCAGGTAGCACCAAACAGGCGTTGACATTCGTTTTTAATTTAATCAGAACATTAGAAGAATCGATGTTGCGCAACAATTCTCTTAAATAATCGGCGTTGAAACCAATCTCAATATTTTCACCTTGATAATCAACGTCTATATTTTCTTCAGCAGACGACATTTGTTCCTTATTTTCAGCACTTATTTTTCGGGTTTCTCCATCAAGTGTCATCCTAACCTGATGAGTCGCTTTATTAGAAAAAATTCCTACTCTTTTTAACGCAGACGAAAAATAGTTTACTTCAACCTTAAGAATGTTTGGATTAGTCGTAGGAATAACACTTTGATAATCTGGAAATTTATCATCTATCAAACGGGAATAAATAATCGTTGAATCGAGCTCTACGCGAATATGGTTTTCACTTACACCCAGTACAATTTCTCCATCAGTATAAATATATCCGAGAAGGAGGTTTAGAAATTTAGCTGGAATTATTACGTCTCTCTCAAAATTCTGATTATTAAATCCTTTATTTACCATACAAACCAGTCGATGACCATCAGTAGAAACAGCGCTTATTTCTCCTTCCTTAATTTGAAAAAACACACCGGTTAATGAGGGTCTCAATTCATCTTTACTAACTGCAATAATAGACTTTTGAATTAATCGACTTAACAGTTTATTATTAATCGTTACATAATTCATGAGACTGATTTTTGGCGTGGAAGGAAACTCATCTCCGGGTCTTCCTGGAATTTTATAAACACCGTGAGATGAGGTAATAGTTATACTTGCGTCTCCGTCTGTTTTAATTTCAATATCACTATCATCAAGTTCATTGATAATATCGAGAATCATTCTTGATGGAATTGCTATAGATCCATCCTCAATTCCTTTTACTTCAACCGATATTGACATAGTTATTTCTATATCGGAAGTCCTAAGCGTCAGTTTATTTTGTTCGACTTCAAATAAAATGCTATTCAGAATAGGCATCGTTGAACGCGAAGGCGATACTTTGGACACTTTTTGGATGTTTGAAAGAAGGGTATTTTTATTGACTGAAAACTGCATTTTATGACCTCCCATTTTTAAGAACTTTATCGTCAGATAATTTTACCAAAAAGTTTAGTCTAAAACAAGAACTTTACTAATTATGAATTTGACTTTTTTTTGTGTATTGCTTAAATGAGAAATCTTTGTCACATAGGAATATATCATGAATAGTTTTATATGAAGAAATAAAAAAGTTGATTATGTTATTAAATATGTTAATTTGTTTATAAGTAGTAATTCTAAGGGCAATTTGAGGGAGAAAAGTTGTAAACAATCATGTTAATAAAATGTTATTAACCTATTCTAAAGAGAACTTATGTAGACTGAATTAAAATTGTAAAAAATAAATATGACTAATCAACGAAAAATAAAAATGTTGTTAACAACTTAATAACCTATTTTATATCGATGAAAAATTGAGATCGGAGTTTACTAACCCATTCACGGTATAATTGATTTTTCTTATATTCTAAAGCCCACTGTTCAAGCGTTGTCCATGTATCGTCATAAACAGCATTCAATCGCAAAATATGAAAACCTAACATTGTTTGAAAAACATGGCTTATTTGTCCGCTTCTTAGACTATCTAAAACGGTTATAAATTCTTCCTGTTGTATCTGATTTTTTGGGATTCGGCGAATTCTACCCTTTGTAATTTTTGCATCAGGATCATCGCTGTAGCGCACGACGGCGGAGTCGAAAACCAAGCCATTTTCTATAAGATTATAAATACTATCTGCAAAAGCCTTTGATTTGATTATATTCTGTTCAGAAGATTTCGGTTTAATCAAAATGTGTCGCACATTGATATTTTCACCTTTTCGATCGATTGTCTGGATAATATGATAACCGAAGGTTGTCTTAATAAGCGTGCTGATTTCACCCGGATTGAGAGAAAACGCAACCTCTTCAAATTCCTTAATAAAACCGCCACGCTTGATGTACCCAAGATCGCCGCCATAGGTAGCGCTTGCAAGATCGTCAGAGTATTTTTTTGCTAATAGAGAGAAATCTTCGCCTGATTTAATTGCAGTTAACAGAGAGTCACCGAGGCTAATAGCGTTGGCATCTTCAGCTTCTCCGGGTTTGATGAGGATTAGAATATGGCTGAAATCAAGTGTCGGCGGTATTTTCGGGAGAGAATCCTTATATGTTTGGTAAAAGGTATTGATTTCCCGGCGACTGACGGTGGTTTTCTGAAATTTTTCAGACCGAAGTTTTTCGACAATTAGTCGGTTTTTTATAACGGATCGATAATCCCTTTTTATTTTACTGATCGAACTTCCTAAAATTTGTTCAGCGGCTTCTTTGGAACCCGCTTGAGCGATCATATTTTCTATTTGCTGATTCAAGGTGTTTTCAACATCGCGGTCTTTTACTTCAATTGTTTCGATTTTTGCCTGTTCCAAAAGAATATTTTCATCAATAAGTGCATCCAGCGATCGCTTTAACAATTCGAGATATTTTTCAGTATCTTTGGTTGGGTCGATGTGAAGTTGAGATGCATTCAGACGAGCAAATTGATCGAATTCGCTTTTTAAAATAACATTTTCGCCCACGATTGCGGCAATGCCATCAATTAATTCCTGAGCTTGGCAGAAATAAGAAAAAAGTAATAACAGTAAAAAACATTTAATTTTCATTGTTTTCCTAAATATTTAGAAATATTTTTTTGATTAATTTCATAATTAGCCGACGATAATAAACTATCGACGTGTTGGCTGTATTCTTCTTGGATTTTCTGCTCAGTGAGGCGTTGAATGATTTCATCACGAACATCCTCTTCGGGATGAGTAGATCCGGATTTGTAAATTCCCAAAATCTCGATGATATGAAAACCATAATCAGATGTAATTGGTCCGCAAACCTGTTTTGGGCTACTGGTAAAGATCGTTTTATCGAGCTCGGTAAGAGATTCGCCCCGCCGGATAACTTTTGTCTCGAATGGATATTTTTTGAATAGGCTGTTTAACTCCTCAGAATCTCTATTAACCAAAGTTGATTTGATTTTTAGCGCCTCGTCAAAGTTTTTTACAATTACGTGAGAAATCTTTGCTTCATCTTTATCTCGTACAAAACTATTCTTATTCATCGTGTAGTAATTGTCGATTTCCACTTCGGATATCTTGATGTTATTTTGAAGAATGTAGCGTATGTAAGAGTCGATGGTCAGATCACGTAAAAAATTATCTGTCTTAACACGTAAGTATTCGTCACGGTCAAAATGGTATTCTTTAGCCTTCTGATACAACGTTTCTTTGCGAACCCAGTTGGAAACCAACGAGTTGACAAAATTTTCGCTTATGGGAAAATTTTCTAAAGCCTCCGGAATCATTTTTTCCAAATCCTTTTGAGTTAGAACAGATTTTCCGACGCGAGCAATTACGTTATTTTTATCACTATGCGTTCCGCAAGAAAAAAGAAGTGGGATTAACGCCAAAAGGAAAAATTTTCTCACTATTCTACCTCTTTGTTCTTTACATCCATTCCCAATACCTTCCAGTAAATCTTAACTGTATATTTACGTTTCAGTTTCTTAATAATCGCTTTTTCCATTCTTGCTTTCGTATCGGCTAAAAAATCATTCTGTACTCTGCCTTTTACGGCGTCAAATGGTTGGGGTTCCGTAAGATTCTTTTTACCGATCCTGATGATCGAATAACCAAGTCCGCTTGGAATTAATTCGTTAAACACCGTGTTTTCTGGAACGGTTTGAGCTTTTTTACCAATACCGGCGTATTGATCGCGATTGATAAAGCCAAGATAGGCTTTCTGATTTGTTGCAAAAGTCAGGCGCTCGGTATGTTTGGCGGCAAATGACGGGAAATCTTTAGCAGACATGGCTAAGTCCAATAACCGTTCTGCTTTCGCTTTATCTTTGATGAAAATTTCCCAAACCTCCGCCGTCGGCGCAGAGAGATATTGAGACGGATACTTGTTATAAAACGCCAACAAAGAGTCGTTGGAAAGTGCGATGCGGCTTTCGATTTCTCTATTTCGATAAAGATTAAGAATGATACGGTGTTTGAAATCGTGCAGCGCCGTAACGAACTCTTTATCCCGATCGATTTTTGAGGCGCGAGCGTTGTCGCTGATGATTTCACCTAAAATTATTGTCTCAAGGATATAACTTGCGGTTTCAAAGGAGCCAATGTTCGGCGGGATTTTTTCAGCATTGCTTGACAATTTTTCAACGTACCAGTTTTTATCGAAACTCTTTGATTTGGTTGTAGCAACAATCGAATTGGTTTGAATGCTATTAAAAATTCCTACATAGGTTGCCGGTTTATTAATAGATTGGTAATATTTGAGAGAGTCGGTAAAAGAAGATAAAAGTTGATTCAAATTTTTCTCATTAATCAGCAGTTCATTTTGGAACTTCAGCTCTTCTAAAAAATTCAGATAAGCTTGCTGAATTTGAGGGCGGGAATATTTGATGGCATTTTCTTTCAACTCGTTTTTTACACTGGAGAACGTGTGGTATTGGCGATATTCCAAGGGTAATCTTTCGTAAGCGTCGCGCAATGACTGTTCGGTGATAATCGAGTCGAGTACCATGTGATTCAAATAGATTTGAACCATATTTTCTTGGGTGAAATCTTTGATTCGCCGGACGATTGAGGCGTCGCGATCAAGATGTTTCTTGATGGCGTCATAATAGAGGAGTTCTGAATTAGAAAAAGAAACGACCCGATCAATCTTCTGTTGCTTCGACAAGAGAGAGAATTCAGAAGGTGGAACAATCCGATCAAACGTCTCTTTGGTAACACATTGTGTGTTGATCCTGACAACGGTAGTTGGGTTGACGATCCAGCCACAAGACTCTGTGCTCATCAGAAAAACCATCAGAGATATTGCCAGAGCGGAAAAACGACGATTCATACCGGGACCTCATAAATAGAACTATAACAAAACTTCATAAATTAATCGCCTCCTTCAGGACATCCAAGAAATGTTTTAAAGATAATAACGGATCCGGACGATTGATAAATAAGAGTAGTTTCAATTCGTCTGACGGGAGAAATTTATATGCAAAGCCGATATTTCGGGTTGCATTTCTGATCGACTCAATTAAATCAATGTCATTGTTAAATGGATTGGCGTCAACAAAAGAGATTTCAACGACAGAATCTTTAAACACTATCTTATTGATTCCCAATTCGGATGCGGCGATTCGAATGCGAGATAAACCCAGAAAATTTTCACCAGTTTCTGGCACATAACCAAAAATATCCCGAATTTCACTCTCGATTTTTTTCAACTCTGGTAGCGTATTTGCCTCCGTCAAGCGACGATAATATTGAAGTCGCATAGAAGAAGACGATATATAATCTTCAGGTAGAAACGCAGGTTTTGGATACGTGATTTCAACGTCTTGCGGGGCCGGCGTAAGGGATATTTTCGTTCCGAATTCAGCATCTTTTGCCGCGGCTAAGGCATCCTTTAGAATCTGAACGTACATCGAATAGCCGACAGCGTTAATATTTCCACTTTGTTCGGTGCCGAAAACATTTCCCGCACCTCGAATCTCTAGGTCTTTAAGCGCAATGGAGTAGCCGGACCCGAGTGATGTGTATCGTTTAATTGTTTGAAGTCGCTTGATGGCGTCCGGACTCAGCGCATTCTGATTGGGGACGATCAAATACGCATAAGCGCGGCGATTGCTCCGACCGACACGTCCTCGCAATTGGTATAATTGGGCTAATCCGAAATTCTGTGCTCGGTGAATAAAAATCGTATTGACATTTGGGATGTCGATGCCGGATTCGATGATAGCCGTTGTAACCAAAATGTCGATTTTCTGGTTGATGAAATTTTTCATTATGGGTTCAAGAACTTTTTCCGTCATCTGTCCGTGCGCAAAACGAATGGATAATTCTGGGAAAAGCGCCTGCAACTGGCTTGTCATCACTTCGATGGTTTTGACTTCGTTGTGGACGAAGTATATTTGTCCGCCGCGTGCAATTTCCCGATAGACAGCGGTCTTAATAAGATTTTCGTCGAATGTGATAATTTCAGTAAATATTGGAAGTCGGGATTTCGGCGGCGTGTTGATTTGGGAAAAATCACGAGCACCGATGAGGGAGAAATGCATTGAACGGGGAATGGGTGTGGCAGAGAGCGAAAGCACATCGACGTTGTTGCGGAAAGATTTGATCTTGTCCTTATGCTTAACGCCAAACCGATGCTCTTCATCAATAACCAATAACCCTAAATCTTTGAAATGGATGTCTTCAGATAGCAAGCGGTGCGTTCCGATAACAATATCGACCGTTCCGATGGATATTGCCCTAATGGTTTGTTTTATTGTCTTTGAATCGACAAAGCGGGAAAGGAGTCCTATTCGAATGGGAAAATTGGCAATGCGTTCGGAAAATGTATGAAAATGCTGATCGGCAAGAATGGTTGTTGGAACTAAAATGGCAACCTGTTTAGAGTTATCTACCGCCTTGAAAGCGGCGCGAATGGCGACCTCTGTCTTGCCAAACCCAACATCTCCACACAGCAATCGGTCCATTGGGCGGGGCGCTTCCATATCTCGCTTGATCTCTTCGGAGGCGGTGGCTTGATCGGGTGTTTCCTCAAACATAAACTCGGATTCCATCTCGATCTGCAATTCGGAATCCGGATTAAAAGAAAAGCCTGAAGATTGCAAGCGCGATGCATATAAACGGATGATTTCTTGCGAAAAATATTCAAGGGATTTCTCCGTTATCGTCTTGGTCTTTTCCCACTCCTTTGAGCCAAGGTGATTCAATTTAGGGAAGTAAGATTCGGAAGTTTTGTACTTCTGAACGAACTTCAATTTTTCGAGAGGAACGAAAACACGCGCCTTGTCAGCATATTCAAGAACCAGACACTCACGAATTGAACCGAATGCGGTAATTTTTCTCAGTCCGACGAAACGACCAATTCCATAATTCAAATGAACCATAATGTCGCCAAAAGAAATATTATCCGGATCAAGTTTTTGGAGATCAGTCTCGGATGCGACGCTTCTGAAAACATTTGATTGGCGCTGTCTTGAGAAAAGCTCATGTTCAACATAGACGAATAGGTCTAAATCGGGAATCTCGAGAGAATGAGATAGCGTTCCATCACAGAGAATTATTGGAAAGGTGTCCAATATGATTTTAAGGCGGTTTGTTTGGTTTGGATTGCCGGAAAGGATGACGATTGTCGGCTGTTGGTGTTTTTCCAAAATTCGAACAAGATGTTCCTTAAAAAAAGTGATGCTTCCCTGATAAAAGGATGGCTGAAAAATTTTGAAATTAAATTGTGCATCGGCAACATCATAGAGGAATATGTTCTTGTAAGAAGGAGTGGTTGTAAAAGAGAGATCAAATTTTTCTGCAGATGAAAGCAATGTTTCGTAATGCGGAAGAATGATTATGGCGTCTTTAGATAAATACGAAAATAGAGTCGCCGACTCTTTTTGCCCACGGGGAAAATCTGGATTCGGGTAAAGCGCACAGCGATTAACACGAGCAATTGACAATTGGTCGTCAGTGTTAAATGTTCGGATTGATTCGATAACGTTATCGAAGAATTCGATACGATATGGATGGCGGGAAGATGGGGGGAAAAAATCGATGACACCGCCCTTAACGGCAAAGTCAAAAGGATATTCGACAACATCGACAGGATTGTAGTGAAAATCAACCATTTGATTAATAAAAGCATCGCGCGAAAAAGATTTTCCCACTTCAAGGAAAACAAGATTTGACCGATAGGCCTCCTTTTCGGGAAATGGTGTTGAAAGTCCGTTTAAAGTGGAAATAATAATCGGATTTTTTAGCGTAGTCAATTTGTTGATAGTGTCATGTAAAAAGTAGGTGTATGTTGTGTCAAATTCAGAAAAAAGCGTTGGTCGGGATACGCGGTCGGGAAGGTAGCAGACCATCGCAGAACCGACTAAAGATTCCATGTCATCTCGAAGGTCTTCCGCCTCAGTTGAATCTTTTACAACGATTAGAATCGGGTTTTTAAATTGTTTATAAAGATTGGCAGAAAACAGGCTTATAGAGGAGCCCTTCAGTCCACTAATAGTAACGTAAGATCGGCTTGATCGTAATGTTTCGGCAATTTTTGAAACAATCGGCTGGCTCGAAAAACGATCGAGGATCGTTACCAGAAAACCTGTCATCAGTTTCACGTGAAACCCGTGGTTATTTTCTCAATAATATTAAAAGCGACGTTACATCGGAAGGCGAAACCCCTGGAATTCTGGAGGCCTGACCGAGCGTCTCTGGCCTGAATTTAGTCAATTTTTCACGAGCTTCAATGGTTAATGAAGAAATATTTCTGTAATTAAAATCGAGAGGAATCCTAATCCCTTCGTGAGATTTGAATGAATCGACGAGAATTCGGTTGCGTTTTATATAGCCTTCATATTTTGATTCTACTTCAATCTGATCTCCTAAATCACGAAAGGATCTAATTGCCGAAGAGATATCTTGTGGAAGATAGGGTTCAATGTGTTGATAGTGAATCTCTGGGCGACAAAGCAGTTTAAAAAGAGTAAAACTCCCGGAAGCGGGCGCCCGTTGAATGCGGGATAAAATTTGGTTTGTGTGATCTAATGACAAGGAGTGGGTTTTCAGGTAGCGAAGAGATTCTGTAAGAATACGATTTTTCTCGGTGGCGTTTTTATAGATAGTCGGTGGGGTCAATCCGGTTTTATACCCTTTTTCTGCTAAACGAATATCGGAATTATCAAAACGCAGGAGTAATCGATGTTCTGCGCTTGAAGTAAACATCCTGTAGGGTTCTTCCGGGCTTTTGGTGATGAGATCGTCGACCAAAACACCAATATAGGATTCATCGCGCCCAAGAACAAGAGGCGATTCTTTCTTTAAACTAAGCGCGGCGTTAATACCGGCGACAAGTCCAAGTGCGGCCGCCTCTTCGTATCCAGAAGTGCCATTTATTTGACCGGAAAGATAAAGGCCGCTTATTTTTTTCGTTTCCAGACAGGAGTTTAATTGGTAAGATGGGAAAAAATCGTATTCTATAGCGTAGCCAGGACGAACAATAACCGCATTTTCTAATCCCGGGATCGTATGAAGCGATTTTAACTGGATGTCTATAGGAAGACTCGTGGCGAAACCATTCACGTAGTATTCATCTGCGTTAGTCCATTCGGGCTCGAGAAATATTTGATGGGAGGCGCGCTCATGGAATCGGACTATTTTGTCTTCAATGCTCGGACAATAGCGAGGTCCAATGCTTTTAATAATTCCAGCGTAAAGCGGAGAGCGATCCAATCCTCCGCGCAATATCTCGTGTGTATGGGGATTTGTATTTGTTATATAGCACGGAATATTGGGGGGAGAAAAATTCTCGGTTAAGAAGGAAAAGGGAAATGGCTTTTCGTCTCCATATTGGACAATGGTTTTTGAAAAATCAATGGAATCTTTACGGATACGGGGGGTGGTCCCAGTCTTTAATCGTCCGGAAATTATTCCCGCTCTAACTAAAGATTCCGTAAGACCGGATGCTGGCCTCTCGCCGATTCTGCCGCCAGGAAAATGATCCAAGCCGATATGAATAAGTCCATTAAGAAAAGTGCCACAGGTTAATATGGCTTTTTTACAGGAAATCTCGCCATGACTTTCGGAAAGAACGCCAATAAGAGTATTGTTGTCCACCAAGATGCCCGTTGCACAATCTTCGAGTATTGACAAATTATCTTGAGATTGAAGGACGCCTTGCATGTAAAGAGAATATTTGATTTTATCCGCCTGAGCGCGAGGAGACCAAACAGAACGACCCTTTGACATGTTAAGCATTTTAAATTGAATACCGGTAGCGTCGGTCGCCTTTGCCATTTCTCCGCCGAGAGAATCTATTTCGGTAACAAGATGGCCTTTAGCGAGCCCACCAATCGCGGGATTGCAGGACATTCGCCCAATAGAATCGATTGATAGGGTAATGAGAAGTGTCTTTATGCCAAGTCTAGCAGAAGCCAGTGAGGCTTCAATGCCCGCGTGTCCGCCACCGATCACAATAATATCAAAGTCCGTCCGTTTCACGTGAAACCGCTCACTTCCCGATACAAAATTTATTGAAGATGTTATTTAGAATGTCATCATTAACCGTTTTGCCAAGAATCTCATCAAGACAAGACAATGCAAGGCGTAAATCTATGACAATCATTTCGGCTGTTGTAAGATGTTTCAAACTTGACTCGGCGTGTTTTAAAAAACCCGACATTTTTTTTAGTTCAAGAAAATGACGTTTTTGGGTCAGGACGAAATATTCTTCGGATGGTTGCTTACCTTTTACGTAGTTAACCATTATGGTAGACAACTCGTGAATTCCAATTCTTTTTTTTGCAGAAACCACAATCGTTTTATATTCCGACAATTCATTTTGAAGGTTCAAGGTGGTTTTATAATCAGCAATGTCTGACTTGTTAATAACGATGATTACTTCATCGGTTTTTGTTGGTAAAATGTCATAGAAATCAGCCAAATGTGATCGCGCATCAACTACAAATAACAGAAGATCTGCCAGTTGGATCGTTTTCCGACTTCGCGAGATTCCAGCACTTTCGAGAATTTCGTTGGTGTCACGGAGTCCGGCTGTATCAACCAATCTGAATTGATAACCATCCTTTTGAATACTTTCTTCGATCGTATCGCGAGTTGTGCCGGGTATTGGCGAGACAATAACTCGCTCTTCTTGCAGGAGCGCGTTAAACAGGCTGGATTTTCCGGAGTTCGGCGGGCCAACAATCGGCACATAAAGACCGGCGCGAACCATTTTTCCGTAAGAAAAAGTTTTCATCAGAATGCGAATGTCCTGTTGTATAGATCGAATCTCATGCTCTACCTGGCCATGAGACATAAATGAAATGTCCTGGTCGGAAAAGTCTAATTCCAATTCAAGCATTGATATGATTTGAATGATTCTTTGTTTCAGGTGCCGGAAGTATGCGCCTCCCTCGCCTAATAATTGGCGGCTTGACTCGCGGTGGGCGCTTTGGGTGTTTGAATAAATGAGGTCGGCGACGCTTTCGGCTCGAAGCAGATCGATTTTTCCATTGAAAAATGCGCGCCGCGTGAATTCTCCCGGTTTTGCCATAACGGCGCCGCATTGAAGGCAGAGATCAATGATCGATTCAATAACGTATGGACTTCCGTGACAAGAAAATTCAATCATATCTTCGCCCGTATAAGATCGTGGAGACTTAAAATAGGTTAGCATAATTTCATCAATAAATCGCTCTTCCTTCCATATCCGTGCAAATTGAACAACGTTTGGCGTTGGCGGCGTTGGGGGGCGCGTTAATTTCCCGGCGATTTCAAGAGATTTTTGTCCCGAGAGACGTATGATGGAAATCGCGCCAAACCCAGGCGGGGTTGAGAGTGCGACAATTGTTGTTTTTGCTTTTCGAGGCATATTCCATGGGGCGATTTATCTTTTTTTTGTCTTCATTTGAAGTTGCCGAATGGCGTCAATTGTTCGCTGTTTAGGTTTTTTGGGCTTTGCGTTCGGAGTCAACCACTTTTGTTGAATAATTGAAAGAATATTGAAGAGGGTATAGTAAAGATTTAGGCCGGACGGGAATTGATTGAATAAAAAGAAAAATACGATCGGCATAAAATACATCATCATTTTCTGCTGTTGATTTGATGATACGGTCGACATTTTTTGCTGAATGATCTGAGAAAGAACCATCAATATCGGCAAAAGATTGATCTGACTGCCGTAAATCGGAATCGCGAACGGAAGTGTAAAAATTGTGTCTGGGGCGGATAAATCTGTAATCCACCCGATAAAAGCGGCTTGTCGCAATTCGATCGTTGAGCGGAAAACAATGAACAATGCCCACAGAATTGGCATTTGCAGAAGAATCGGAAGACATCCACCCATTGGGTTTACGCCGTGTTCCTTGTACAACTTCATTGTTTCGGTGTTCAATTTTTGAGGATCGTTGCCGTATTTTTCCTTTAGTGCCTCCGTTTTGGGAGCTAATTTCTGCATCTCTTTCATCGATTGTGTTGACTTGTTGGTCAGTGGCGTTAGAACGACTTTCAAAAGAATTGAGAAGATGATCAGCACCCACCCATAATTCGGAATGAGTGTGTGCATCCAGGTAAACACCCACAAAATGCCCTTGCTGATTGGTCGGATGATACTGGCGCCAAAGTTCATGATTTCATCGAGATTAACATCAAGTTTTTTGATGGTCTGATAGTCGAGCGGGCCGATGAAAAGTTGGGTTTGATTAACGGTGTTGACGGGTAAGTAAAGATACATGTTGAATACTTTTTGGAAGTTTTTTCCTTCAAGAGGA
>Ga0210017_1000258_pt1 | contig 42935 bp, 42 predicted proteins | sample CryGeyCG2014_020_FD_183966 | JGI IMG/M metagenome (GOLD analysis project Ga0210017, IMG submission 183966) | Groundwater microbial communities from aquifer - Crystal Geyser CG08_land_8/20/14_0.20 (SPAdes) (version 2) | ecosystem: Environmental > Aquatic > Deep subsurface > Groundwater | place... | reverse complement strand
TCAGGGGCAACAGTTTTCTTGCCAACAGCAGGGCGCTGGAAACGCGTATCGCTTTTCAGGGTCAGGACAACAAATTCTTTGAGAACCAGACGGATATATTTGAAAATCTTGTGAAAAAATAAGGCCGCTCCGGCATTATCTTGCCAGTAGCGCCCCCTTTTTACAACATATAAGTTGTAAGTGGCTTGACATTACAACATATAAGTTGTGACAGACTTACATTCGGTAGGATTATTTGATAACATCTCAATATGCAGTATGATAGCTTTATGTAAGGAATGATGGTATAACGAAGAAGCAAAATATGTCTAAATTAAAAGATATACCAACAGTAGATAGACCCAGAGAAAAATTTCTCAAAAAAGGTCCGGATGCTCTTTCGAAAAGTGATCTTTTGGCTATAGTTATTGGTTCAGGCATTAAAGGAAAAAATGTCAAACAATTATCTGAACAAATAATCAAGAAATTCGGAGATAGATTTTTAGATATAACAGCCAATGATTTAGTGGGCATCCCAGGAATAGGTAAAGCAAAAGCTTTACAGATTGTATCAGCAGTAGCGTTAGTAAAACGATTCTATGAAGAATTAACGCCGAGTGATAATATTATTTCATCAGCTCAAAAGGCGGTTTCTTTAATATCTGACATACGGGGTAAGAAAAAAGAGTATCTGATATGTCTTTATCTCAATGCAAGAAATGCACTATTAAAAAAAGAAGTTGTTTCAATAGGCACTTTAGATAGAACTATTGTGCATCCTAGAGAAATATTTGGCCCTGCCGTAGAATTAAGCGCAGCGGGAATCATCTTAATTCATAATCATCCGTCTGGCGATATTGCTCAAAGTAAAAATGATATTGAGATAGTTAACAGGATCCTTCATGCAGGGAATATAATGGGTGTAAATGTTATTGATTTTATTGTGGTAAGCGCAAATGATATGAATAGTTTATTCTCAAATATTCAGTCGCCAAGACAAAATACAACCTCGTATAATTCTGATGGCATTCAATATTCTTTATTCGATTTACTGGAAATGGAAAAGATGGATTATATGCCTGCGGCTAAAAAAATACATAGAATATATTTTCCCGCTAAAAGTAGAGTGCAACAAGGATATTTCCGACTCCAGAACAGGAGGTTTTTAGGCAATAAATATAAATTGGTCGGTTTTATTGAAGATATCGTTAAAGAAAAGTGTAACAATTTTGGTTCTTTCTGTGATATTTTTGCGGGAACCGGAGTCGTGGGGGAGAGATTTAATGACAAAGAGGTAAAGATTATAACTAATGACCAACTTTACAGTAATTATGCTGCATTAAAAACCTTTTTGGGTATTAAGAAGATAAATTTAAAAATGCTCGAGGACAAGGTCAAGGAACTCAATGATATAAAGCCTGCAAAGGACAATTATTTTTCAATAAATTACGGGAATACATATTTTACTTTGGAAAATGCCAGAAAGATTGGGGCAATCAGAGAAAAAATTAATTTTATAGCTGAAAACGAGGAAGAAAAAGCTGTCTTAATAACAAGCTTGATTTATGCAGCTGATAAAGTCGCAAATACAGTGGGGCATTATGATGCATTCCGGGAAAAACTTGACACGCTACAACCTGTTAGACTTCTAGTCCCGGATATTATTCAGGACAATAACGGCAAAAATGAAGTTTATTGTGAAGACGGCAATGAGCTTATAAAGAAAATAACCTGCGACATTTTATACATTGACCCACCGTATAATTCAAGGCAATATTGTGACGCCTATCATTTGCTTGAGAATTTGGCAACTTGGGAAAAACCATCTGTATATGGAAAAGCAAAAAAAATGGACAGGGCCAAATTGAAAAGTAATTACTGTTGCAAAGATGCTTCAAAAGCTTTTACTTGTCTGATTGAAAATGCAAAATGCAAACATATTTTGTTATCATATAATAACACAGGGGATTCTAAAAATGGGCGATCTAACGCAAGGATAAAAGATGCGGAAATTATGGATATTTTAAAAAAGAAAGGTACCGTTGAGGTGTTTGAGAGAGATTATAAAGCATTTACTACCGGCAAAAGTAAAACAGATGGTCATGCCGAGAGAATATTTTATTGTGAGGTGAAATAATAATTATGCAATATTATCAATGGACTATCGGTTCCACATCAGTTCGCAATCCTGATAGATTACGAGATGGGCTTAAGTTGCTAAAAGAGCATTTTGAGGGCAAGGCTTGGGGTTTATTGCAGCAAGAGACATTCTTCAAACTTTTAAAAGAAACAGGAACATATGAAAAAGATGAGGAAAGTTATCAAGGAATGACGAGTGCGCGACAACAGGAGCATGCCAGAAAATGGGTATCAATCTTGAATCAACTCGGGTTCTGCTATGCGTATGAATCTTCTGCTAAACCAGTAATTATAACGGATGCGGGTATCGCGTTGCTGAATAATCCGGAAATAGAAGATGAAATATTTTTAAGACAATTATTGAAATACCAAAAACCCTGTGCATTGCCCAAGCAGTCGGGCAAAGGATTTAAAAACGTAGCCATTTTGCCGTTTATTGCAAGCCTAAAGATTATTTATTCGCTTAACGGAATTACAAAAGAGGAAATCAGCATTTTTCTTAATACAACAATCCGAATGAAGGACATTAAAAAAGTTATCGAACAAATAAAAGTTTACCGTATTGATAAATCTAAAATAAGTGGAAGAGTGAAGAAAAAGGAATATTATTATAAAATGCAATCTTCCAGGCTAAAGGAAATATTCAAAGATGAAGTTACAAAAAGAAACTCGTTAATTAGAAGGCTTGAAATAGGATATGATAAATCGAAGAATATTATAAAGACGCCGATAGGGAAAAGATTATTACATGAGATTACCAAGGGAGGGAAAGGATCAAAAACAGCCAAAGCGCAGAAAACAAAACAGCTAATAATTGAGGCATTAAAAAACAATTCAGGAACTTTTAATCTTCAAAGAATCTTTTTGGATTATTTTCTTCCTTTAAAAGTAGCGACACTTAAAGACTATGCGGATTTAACAGCAAGATATCTGCGGAAAAGCGGTCTGTTCTCAGTTAGCCGCGACAGGCTGATTGTAATCACGGAAAAGAAGGAATTTATTAAATATTTACTACAGCAGAAATGGGGTTTAGTAAAAGATTCAGATTACTTTAATTATTTATGGAGCGCAACTTTGCCAGAAATGCCCTCTGATAAAACTGATTATCTAAACCGTCATTTTGAAAATATTTCCCAAAAGGAAAAATTGCTTTTTAATCAGTTGTCGAAAAAACAGAAAGTAGAAAGCATAGGCGATAAAATACAAAAGGCTGCAAATGTAATCGGATTAAAAAATCAAGTCCGGCAAATAGAAAAAAATGTCTCAAGACTAAAAGAAATAAACTATTATTATTCGCAAGGCGATGAAAAGCAGATAGACGACATTATAAATTACTACGATTTAATAATGAAAAAACAAATTTTAGGTGGGGAAGCATATTATCCTGCATATTTGGAGTGGAATACATGGAGAGCATTTCTTGCGATCAATACACTTGCAAATCAGCCTTACGAAGCGAGGAATTTTAATCTTGATGATGAATTACAACCACTAAATCATGCTCCCGGAAATATGGCAGATATGGTTTTTGTCTATAAAGATTTCATATCTGTTATTGAAGTGACATTGAATACAAAAGAAAATCAGTGGAGTGCAGAAGCTGAGCCAGTGCCAAGGCATGTTGCAAAAATACATGAAACCTATAAAGACAAGAAAGTATACGGGGTGTTCATCGCTCCATCAATTGACACCAATACAGTATTAACGTTTTTTAATAATCGGCAACATTCCGTGGGAGGGAAGATAATAGAGCTTACAATCATACCATTTACAATCACGCAGATTAAAGAATTATTGGCTATTTTCAAAACAAAAAGATTTTCAATTCAAAAATTAAAAAATCTTTATCAGAATATCGGTGCAGAAATTACCAAAAATAAAAATGCCACAGAATGGTATGCTAAAATCCCAGCAATACTCAATATTTGGGCGGAGAATTTATGAAAATCAATAATATTTATCAAGGCAATTGTATTGATGTGCTGAATAAAAAAATTAAGAAGAAAATAGTATCTTTAATTTTTGCGGATCCACCGTATAATCTTTCTGGTAACGGTCTGCAATGGAAAGGTAATCAAACTGGCGGCGATTGGTTTATGGTTAATGAACAGTGGGACAAGATGACAGAGCCGGAATATGTGCAATTCACCATGAGATGGATAGGTGCATGTCATAGTGTTTTAAAGGGCAATGGCGCCATTTATATTTCATGCACATATCATAATCTTGCAGAAGTGATGATTGTTTTGAAACAGCTTAAGTTTAAAATCAATAATGTCATAACTTGGCATAAAACCAACGCAATGCCAAATATGACAAAGCGGGTTTATACACATTCAACAGAGTTTATTGTATGGGCGGTAAAAGGGAAAAATTGGATTTATAATTACGACGCATTAAAAGCAATAAATCCTGAAAAACAAAAGGACGGTTCGTTAAAGCAAATGAGAGATGTTTGGTCATTGCCCTTAGTTCAGGGCAAAGAACGGCTGCATGGCAATAATGGGAGAGCATTGCATCCAACCCAAAAGCCGGAAGAAATGCTCAAGCGAATTATTGTAGCGTCATCAAATAAAGACGATTTAGTGTTAGATCCATTTTTGGGAAGCGGAACGACCGCCGTGGTTGCGAAGAAATTAAATAGAAAATGGATCGGCATTGAAAAGAACAGAAAATATATTTCTATTGCAGGAAAAAGACTTGAAGCTGTGAATAATCTTTAGCGCCCTTAGTACATCAGTTCTGTGAATTCTATATCACCGGCGAAGGCTATCTTATCGTTAATTATCGCGGCGCAGCCGGTGATATACGGACTGTCCGCAATGCCATTAACGGCATTTTCAAGATCCCGCTCCGATTGAATCCTGTTGGCCAGGGCCGTGGCGAAAGCGTCGGAAACAGCGCCCGACGGGGCAATGACAACGGCAAGGCGGGCTCTGCCGAAACTCAGCGAATGGCCTATCTCCGAAGACGAGCTTGATATGGCGCAGGGAAGCAGGGCTTTCCTTATTTTCAGGGCGAATTTGTCAAAAGAGCTTCCCGTGTATAAACCGCATATAACATCGCTCCGCGAAGAAGCGAAGATGTCGCCGCCGTTTTCTATTATGAGGGTGCCGTAGGGCGTCTTGACCGAGCGGAACAAGGCTTCGGCTATCGCCCCCGCGACCGCCGCCATCGGGCCCGTCCCGGCGGCTCGTCCGGCTTCTATCATATTTTTTACGACAGGCGCCGCGCCGTCATCGCTTTCCACCGGAAGCAGCGATTCGGCAAACAGCTTGTCGGTGAGAACGCGCTCTTCCACTTCGTCATATATCAGCGGCAGATTCGCGCGGCATTCCCCCTCAACATCGGCATCGGATGAGACGGCTATGTTACAGTGACGGTGTTTAATCGTAAAATTGTTTTTGTCCCCCGGGCGCGGGCGGTAAAAGTGCTTTTCTCCTACGCCGGGTATTCTCACTGAATCAGTATTTCAAAGTCATCGCGTTGTAGGGGCAGTGCGTTACGCAGAACTCACATGCGATGCATTTTTTGGGATCAAACACGACCTTTTTCTCAGCGTCAAAGGAAAAGGCCCCCGTGGGGCAGTAGCCGATACAGACACCGCAGGAAACGCACTTTTTTTCGTCCATCTTGATGTCCTCGCCGAGACGCTGGAAGGACACGCCGCTCTTTTTAAAGAAAGCGCAGGCCGCGTCAATGTTTTTTTTGCTCCCTTCCATCTCAAGTATCATCCTGCCGACCTTGTTCTGTGTGATGGTCGCCTGGAGAATGTTGAAGGATATGTCGCATTTTCTTGACAGTGCGGATATGATGGGGCGGTTCACAACCTGAGGCGAGAATTTGAGGACCAGTCTTTTTTTTATCATCCGACCCTCCCGGCGCCCGGAAGCGCGGCCGTCGGATCTCCGAGAAGAAAACTGCCCGCCCTGATTTTTTTCTTTAGTATGGCAGCGATTTCACGAGCTTTTTTCAGGCTGGACCAGGAGAAAGAGGGAATCTCTTTTTTACCAAGCTTCACGATTCCGCTCCTTAGTTCTTTGTAGCTGACGAGGGCTATGGCTTTTTCCTTTCCATAGGGATAATCCTGGGAATAGTCTATGACTGGCGCGAATATCTCGTCGTCGTCTTTTCCCGCCGCGCGGGCTATGCTCTCGTCCAGCACGGGTATGGGAATGCCCACCCCCACCGCTAAAGACACGCCGTAGCCTGTCAGGTACGCGGCCCTGAGAAAATCGGGCGATGTTTTTTTGAGATCGCAGATGAGGGCTATGTTGGCCGCTCCGCCGACGGGGAAACCGTTTTTCTTTTTAACGGCCGTCGTGTGCTGTGTGCCGTGCCAGACTATATAGCCCTCCGCTCCCGCCATGAACACGCGTGTTCCTATCCCTATGGTTTTCAGCTCAGGGTCATTGAGCAGGGGGCTGAGTGTGCCGGCGGATGAATAGGATATGTTCCCCATTTTGGGTTTTAATATGCCCATATATGTGTATATGGTCTTGTCCGACCTGTTAACGGCGGCATTATAGTTCTGGTAACAGTTGCGGGGATTGAAGAGCACCGCGTCCGTCAGGTCGGAGAGCTTAAAACTTTTCCTGAGGCTCGTCGCCGGATAACAGTCCGTTCCGTAAGCTGTCGCCTCAAGTAGAACGCTTTTTCCTCTGATGAGATCTTCTATGACGCCGGCGCCGCCATATTTGAAATTTATCGGGCGTATTCGGTTTTTTTCATAGCGGGGCAGTGCCGTTGCGCCGAGGAACACATCCCGCGCCGCGTATGCGGCGTAAGCCGGCACCCTGTTGAGCGTCACCTCTCCGCCGCCGAGTTTGATTTTAGGGCTCGTCTTCGCTATGTTGAAATATATGCCCGAGGAGCACATGGGACCGAATGTGCCGGTCGTCACCACATCCACCTCCCGGGCGGCGTTTTTAACGCCGTGCTCCCTGACATAGGACACCATCTCTTCGCCTGTGAGAACCACGGCTTTTTTCCGCCGTATTTTCTCGTTTATCTCATAAATGCTTTTTGTCATACGAAACGCGATCTCCTTACGCACATTATAATTTTTTTGATTTAAATATGCAAACAAATGATCGCGCCGCATAGATGTATTTGCAGATTTTTGATACAATCCTCACAATGAAATTAGTCGCAGTTTTCTCATCAATGTCGGTGATGGATGTGCAGCTTGCCAAAACTGTCTTGGAAAGCGAGGGGATACAATCCTACATTCCGGATTACCATATATCCAGCATAGCGCCGCATTATATACCGGCTTTAAGCGGCATTAAATTGAATGTCAGGGAGCAGGACTATCATGAGGCAAAAAAAATACTGGATGATTATATGGGAGCGGGTCATACGGAAGGAGAGCTAAACAATGATGAAACTTGATGTTGTGTTTCCCGGCGGAAAGAAGGTGGATGTGCTGTATCACGATTTCAGGATACGCAGTGACCAGCCCGTGGAAGACGGCGGAGAGAATTCCGCGCCGTCGCCCTACGACCTCTTCCTCTCGTCCATAGCCGCCTGCGCGGGCTATTATGTGATAGCTTTCTTAGCGCAGAGAGGCATAAGCGCCGAGGGTTTAGCGATGACGATGAGCTGTGAGAAGAATGAACAGACCCGCACAATAGGGAAAATAGGCATAGCCATTAAACTCCCCGCGGGTTTCCCTGAAAAATACAAAAATGCCGTCATAAAAGCCGCCGAATTATGCGGCGTGAAAAAACATTTCGTCTATCCGCCCCAATTCAGTGTTTTTATAGAAAACTGAGATTTTCAGTTCAGCAGTTTGGCGGCGTACTGTTTGTAGAAGGCCGTTCTTTCGGCGGCGTCCGGTATCTCTTTGCGCGGCACCACGACGACATTCCCGCCTTTGGGCTGATTAAAAGACTGCGCGACAAAAAGTTTCACAATTGCCGCCGGCACCGCGTACAGTATGTCAAAAGGATCCTGCTCGACTTTACCCCCGGATATGTCTTTGGTCCTGGCGAGAGTCCTGAGATAGTTTCCTTTGATGAGTTCCATTATCTTCTTCACATTGGGGGAGAGGGAAGACATGTCCAGCTCCTCTATTTTTGACGCCCAGAGATTGATGCCGTCAAGTTCTTTCAGTTCCTCGGCGTTCAGGTGAACAGGGGGTTCAAAATACACGAGCTTCACATTGTAGGGCATTCTCGCGAAAAGCGGATCGGGGTTTTCCATCGTTATGGGCGAGCGGTATTCGGGATCCGTGTTCACGCCGTTGTAAAAAACATTATAGCCCTTGGATAGATATGTGTCGGTCAGGCGGTTGACGACCCACCAGGCAAGGGCGCTCTCCCATGGACTGAAGCATGGCCCGAAATCCTTAAAGAGGAGATAGCGGATGTTGTCGCATGAAAAATTGACGACATCGGAAAGCTCTCTGTAGAAAGTTGACTTGCCGCATCCGGCCGCGCCTACCGGCATTATCAGTTTGGGATTCTTGACGGTGAGACTGGCTTTGTCCCAGTTGGGATTTGTCTTGAGCGAATATTCTATGGAATCTTCTATGTGCTTTTCGCCTTTGGCGTAGAGAGCGTCAAGAGCCATTCCCGTCACCTGGGCCTCCATCACGGCCAGGAATGTGTTGATTATGTGATAGGGGCTCAGTTTGAAACAGAAAGAGTATTTGCCCATATCCGCGACGGCCTTCGCGAAATCCGGAGCGGCCTTGAGCATAAATTCGCCTTTTGCCGGATTGACGGCATAAATGGGCGACTTATACATATTTTTCGCTTCTTTGAGCGCCTCAAGAACATTCTCTCCGCTGTCGGCGGCCTCAACGTTGCCGCGCAGACAGATAAAGATGTCCGTTTTGAAGAGTACCGTGTTTTTGTCGTCGAGTACGGCCGCGAGTTTGTCAAGCGAATATTTCTCCGCGACTTCTTTCAACAGGCCTATCGTTTTTTCATCTGCATTCATTCTTTCTTCTCCGGTATGTTTCAACTCCGGTTCTTTTTTTCAACACAACAAAGCCTTCATTTTACATAAATATCAGGCTTTTTGCAATTCACGATGGGGAAGCCGGTTGTAAGTAAATTGACAGCGATACGCGCTTCTTATATAATTTGCGCATGGAATTTATAATTTTTTTATTAGCCGTTTTTTTTCTTGTGCTGTCGGTGGGATATTTCTACAGAGAGGATCTTGTGATAAAGATACACGCCTTTATCAATTTCTTCGTATTCAACGATTCCTATGTCCTGCACTACAAGAGAAGGGTGGGCGTCATCTGCCTGCTAATCGCGCTATACCTGTTTTTCCTGATTCTTCATGGATGACAGGGAAAAGTTGCTTCTTGCGGGAGCGGCTGAATCGAGGGAACTTTTCACCGTAGAAAAGCGGGGGAGTTCCTATTCCCTTATGAACGGCGAGCCCGAAGAAGAAAGGGAAAGCCTCTCCGGTTTTGCCGCTTCTCTGAGGATACTCAAAAACGGTAAGATGGGTTTTTCCTGGACAAATGACAGGAACTCTCTTTTAAAACTGGCCGCCGACAGCGTGAGGATGATGTTTGACGCGGCCTCGTGGGGCTGGCAGATAGCTCTTTCCGATGAGGAGCCGGCGTCGGCCGTTGATATCCGCGATGACAAAGGAATGACTTTTACGAGCGTCGGGGTCTGGGACAGTCTCAGGTCAATGGAAACGGAAGCCCGTAAACGCGACAGCAGAATAACAAAATGCCTCAGCGCTTCGTTTTCCGGAGCGTCATCAAAACTCTCAATAGCCAATTCCTCGGGAAAAACTCTGACAGCGGAAAAAACCGGTTTTTCCGAAGGCCTGGTGCTTGTCGCCGAATCCGGCGGGGAGGTGCAGCTCGGCGGAAGTTATAACAGCGGCTGTTTCCGCGAAGACCTGGACAGAGAGAGGATAATAGAAGAGGCCGTGGACGACGCCGTCAGCCAGTTCGGGGCAGTCTCTCTTGATTCGGCCCGGATGACGCTTCTTCTGCCGTCTCACACGGCCTGCACATTTCTTTCGGTCATAGAAGGCTGGTTTTGCGCGGATGACTTTCTTGAAGGCAGGGCGCCCAAATCGTGGAAGGAAGGTTTCAAGGCGGGCTCGTCACTCCTGAATGTTACTGACGACGGCACCATTCCGCGACTGACGGGCAGTATGCCCTTTGACAGCGAAGGCGTAGCGGCGAAAAGGCATGAGATTATAAGCGGCGGCGTTTTTCGCGAGTTTCTCACAGATTTCAGAACAGCGTCGCTTATGGGCAGGAAATCCACCGGCAACGCCGTGCGCTCCGTGTCCAGTCTCCCTCAGCCCGGTTTCTTCAATCTCTTTATAGAAAACGGCAAGGATGAAGTAAGAGATCTTCTCGGAGGCGGAAAGGTCTTGCAGATAGACGAGGTAATCGGCACCCATCTTGTGGACCCCCAGACGGCGCGTTTTTCGTTCGGCGCCCGCGGGCGGCTTTACGGCGGAGGCAGACTGCTCAAAAATGTCAGGGGCATAACAATATCAGGAGGCCTGCTGGATCTTCTGCAAAACATAAAGGCTGTGGGAAATGACCTCAAATTCTATTCGTCAAACGGCAGCCCCTCGCTTCTTGTGGGCGATGTGCAGGTGTCGGGGGAATAATGCTTAATAAAACAGGTCTCATCGGCTGGCCGGTGGCTCATTCTCTGTCGCCGGCCATTCACAACGGCGCCTTTGAAAAACTGAATCTCCCCTGGTCTTACGGCCTATACCCGGTAAAGCCGGAGAATTTTGATAAGGATATAAAAAAAATCATGTCTGAGCTCCAGGGCTTCAACATAACCTTTCCCCACAAGGAAAAAATCATGAGCTGTCTTGACGATGTGTCTCCCGGAGCCGCCAGTATAGGCGCCGTCAACTGCGCCAAAAATAATAAAGGCAGGTGGTCAGGCATCAACACGGATTCTTCCGGCTTTCTCAAGGCTCTTAAAGAGGATATCAATCCCAACGGCAGGAACATATTCATACTCGGCGCGGGCGGGGCGGCCAAGGCCGCGGCTTTTTCGCTGGCGGAGGCCGGAACCCGCAGGATATTTATAAGAGACCCCGACAATGAAAAAGCGCGGGATCTCATAAAGCGCCTGAACAGTTTCGCTCCGGCTCAGGCTGTTTCCATAAGCGATGACTGCGGGGAATTGAGGGACTGCGATATCCTTGTCAACGCCACTCCTCTTGGAATGGCCGACGAGCGCATCCCTCTTCCCGTCGAACTTCTGCACAAAGGCCTTTATGTTTTTGAATGCATATACAACAGGGAAACGCCTCTGCTCAAAGCGGCCGCGAAGGCCGGCCTGCGCCGTCAGGACGGCCTCAACATGCTGGTTTATCAGGCGGCGGATTCTTTCAGTTTCTGGACGGGCAAAGTCGCGCCGCTGGAATTGATGAAAAACATTGTGAAAGGAAAAAGGTAATAATTTTGGTCGTGTAGGTCATCGGGGTTGCCTGCCTGCCGTCAGGCAGGGAAAACCCCTCCTACAGGTTGCAGGGAGGATAATATGATTGAGTATAAAACGGCGGGTGAATCGCACGGGAAGGGCTACAATGTTATTATAAGCGGCATTCCCGCGGGACTGGAATTGCAGACTTCGGACATTGATTTTCATCTCGCGCGCCGTCAGACGGGCTATGGGCGCGGCGCGAGGATGAAGACCATAGAAAAAGATCATGTCCGTATAATATCGGGTGTGCGCTGGGGAGAGACAATAGGTTCCCCCGTATCTTTTTTCATAGAAAACAAAGACTGGGAAAATTGGGGAAGCATAATGTCCGAGAAGGCGGAAGACAGGTCGGAAGAATTCCGGCTCACGAAACCCCGGCCGGGCCACGCTGATTTGCCGGGTCTGATAAAATACGGAAGAGAGGATTTGAGGGATGTCCTTGAGAGGGCCTCGGCGCGCGAGACCGTCGCGCGTGTCGCCGCGGGGAGCGTGTGCATAAAACTTCTGAGCGAACTCGGCATAAGGATACATTCCTTCACAAAAGAAATAGGCGGCATCCGCGGCAAAGCCGTCAGATATGATTATGATGATGTCGTGAAAAAGACGGCTTCCTCCGCTGTGCGCTGTCTGGATAAGGAAGCCGAAAAAGAAATGATAAAAGCAATTGATAAGGCCAAGGAAGAGGGCGATACGCTGGGCGGGGTTTTTACCGTGGTTGTGTGGGGGCTTCCTCCGGGATTCGGGAGTTATGATGTGTGGGAGCACCGTCTTGACGGGCGCTTTGCCAAAGCGCTGATGTCGGTGCCGGCGGTAAAAGGCGTTGAGATAGGGCGGGGTTTCCGCATGGCGACACTCCCCGGCTCAAAAGTGCATGACCCCATTTATTACGACGAGAAACTTTCCTTTTACAGAAAAACCAACAACGCTGGCGGTGTGGAAGGGGGCGTTTCAAACGGCATGCCTGTCTTTATTCGCGCGGCCATCAAGCCCATACCGTCGCTAATGAAACCCCTCAAATCCGCGGACATAAAGACGAAAGAGAACACGGACGCCCAGATCGTCAGAAGCGATGTCTGCGTCGTGCCCGCGGCGGGCGTAATAGGAGAGGCGGTCATCGCGGTGGAGACGGCAAACGCGGTCATGGAAAAACTCGGCGGCGACTGCATGGAAGATCTGCTGATGAATTTCAAGACTTACTGCGAGAGGATACGGGAATACTGGCGGCCGGCCTCCCAGAAAAACCTCTAACCGATGAATATAGCGTTGACCGGAATGATGGGCGCGGGGAAGAGCGCCGTCGGAAAACTCCTGGCCGAAAGACTCGGCATGAGATTTCTTGATATGGACGTTCAGATAGAAAAGACCGCCAAAAAAAAGATAAAAGACATATTCGCCGACGGGGGTGAACCGCTCTTCCGCCGGATGGAGAGGGAACTGGTCAAATGCCTCTCTCTTCTGGACGGCCTTGTGATCTCAACCGGCGGGGGGATAGTGCTGGACGCCAAAAACATAAAGGACCTGAGAAAGAAGGGGAAAATAGTTTATCTCAAAGCAAAGCCGGAAGCGCTTTTTGAGAGGGTCAAAAAAGAGAATAACAGACCGCTGCTGAATGTGGAGGATCCTCTCGCGGAACTGAAAAGAATATACGGCAAAAGAAGAAAACTTTATGCCGACTGCGATATTTGCGTTGAGACGGCCGGAAAAAAACCGGAAGAAATATGCGCGGAAATAGAAAAAAAGATAAAAGCGGGATGAAATTACAGGGCAAGCGCCCCGGATATCTCCGGGGTGCGCGCTTATGGCAAAACTTCGGTGAAGTATGAAATTAAAGGCGGTGCTACATGCATAAAACGGTGCTCGGCGAAAAACTTGACATAGGCAAAATTGTTCTGCCGCTGGCGAGAAATCATGTGAAAAGATGCCTGCTGGTGACAAACACGAAGGTGGGGAAACTCTACGCCAAAAGCGTGTCGGCGTCGCTCAAAAAAAGAGGCATTGACGCCCGGACGGTAATTTTACCCGACGGCGAGCGCTACAAAAACCTTAAATCGCTTGAAAAGCTCTACTCCGCGGCTGTCAAAAACGGCATAACGAGAAAATGCTTTGCCCTGGCGCTGGGCGGAGGCGTGACAGGCGACATAACGGGTTTTTTTGCCGCCACTTTCATGAGGGGAATAGATTTCGTGCAGGTGCCGACGACGCTTCTGGCCATGGTGGACGCCTCCATAGGCGGAAAAACGGGTGTGGACCTCAAAGAGGGGAAAAACCTTGCCGGAGCTTTCAAGATGCCGCTGGCTGTGATAATAGATACAACTTTCCTCGGCACTCTGCCGAAGAAGGAAATGAGAAACGGTTTCGGCGAAGTAGTCAAATACGCTCTGCTTGATAAAAAATTCTACGGATTTCTGGCGCCCCGCGCGGGAGAAATCAAATCTCCGGGAAGGGCGTTTCTGAACGAGGCCGTCAGAATATCTGTAAAAATAAAAGAGAATGTCGTAGGGCGGGATTTTCGCGAGGGAGGTTTGCGGAAGATTCTGAATCTGGGGCACACCTTTGCCCACGCCCTGGAGACCTCATCCGGCTACCGGAATATCAGTCACGGCGAAGCCGTGGGATCCGGTATGATTGACGCGGTGGAACTGAGCTCTTATCTCGGCCTCTGCGGTCAGGATGCGGCGGCAAAAGCCCTTTCGCTGATAGAGAGCGCGGGATTCCGCAGAATAAAGATAGACGGCAAGACGCTTCTTAAACTCATCATGTCCGACAAGAAAGTGATTGACAGAAATCCGGTATTTGTATTATTAAAAGGACCCGGCGAAGCGCTCGTAAAAGAGCTGCCGGTAAAGGCGCTGAAAAAATGGCTGAAACATTAGTTAAAAAGATCATTTCATCAAAGACGGGAAAGAAGGTGCAGACGGGCGAGATTGTTATTATGCCCGTTGACAGAGCTTTCTGCCAGGACGGAACGGGCCCGCTTTCCATAGACGGCATCAACAAGCTGGGGATAGGGCTCAAAAATCCTTCAAGGTGCTATTTCTTCATAGACCATGCCGTGCCGCCGCCGAGGGCAGAGCTGGCTAACGCTCACAAGAAAATAAGGGATTTCGCCGCCGCAAACAAAGCCAAGTGCATAATGCGCGGTGTCTGCCACCAGATAATGGCGGAGGAATTCTCTTCACCCTATGATGTGATAGTGGGGGCAGATTCCCACACGCCCACATCAGGCGCTCTGGGCGCTTTTGCGGCGGGTTTCGGCTCAACCGATGTGGCCGCGGCCATGTCCGCGGGCGCCGTCTGGCTCAGGGTGCCGGAGAGCCTGGGCATTGAACTTAAGGGAAAACTCAATAAGGGTGTCACCGCCAAAGATGTCATCATAGATATAATCGGGAAGATAGGCGCCGACGGGGCCACATACAAGGTGATGGAATTTTTCGGTGAGGGCTTGAAAAACCTTCCGATGGACGGCCGTTTCACAGTATCTAACATGACCATAGAGGCCGGAGCGAAAACCGGCATCTTCCCCGCCGACGAAACGGTGCGTAAATATCTCAAATCCCGCGGAAGAGAAGGTGATTTCCGCGAGCTTCCCGCGTCGTCAGATGCCGATTATGAGAATGTGGTCGCTGAGGATATGAGCGCTCTCGTCCCCATGGTGTCATGCCCGCATCAGGTGGACAATGTCGCAGCGGCCCAGGAGCTGGGAGATGTTAAAGCGGATGTCGTGCTGATAGGCACATGCACAAACGGCCGTTTCTCCGATTACGAGGCGGCTTATGAGCTCCTGAAAAACGCCGACAGCCTGAAAACGACTCTCATAATAGCGCCCGCCTCAAACACGGTGCTCAAGCGGCTCTCGGCAAGTCCGATGTTCGCTAAATTCGTGGATCTGGGCGCCACGATTATCCCGCCCGGCTGCGGGCCCTGCTGCGGCGTGCACGAGGGGATTCTTGCCGACGGCGCTGTCGCTCTTTCAACCGCCAACAGGAATTTCAAGGGGAGAATGGGCAACCCCGAATCTTTCGTTTATCTGGCTTCGCCCCTGACGGCGGCCGCGACGGCGATAAAGGGCAGAATAACAGACCCGAGGGAGTTCTTATGATTAAGGGAAAAATACGTCTGTTCGGCGACGGCGTTTCCACTGACCTGATATGCCCGGGAAGATATTATCATCTCAGGGGGAATCTGCCGGAACTGGCCAAGCACGCGCTTGAAGACGCGGATAAGGATTTTGTGAAAAATATGAAACCGGGCGACATCGTCGCGGCGGGTGAGAACTTCGGCTGCGGCTCGTCCAGGGAACACGCGGCTATCGTCATAAAACTCGCCGGAGCTTCATGCGTGATAGCCAAACAGTTCGCCAGGATATTTTTCAGAAACTGCATCAACATCGGGCTTCCGGCCATAGAAATAGACACAACGGGCTTTGAATCCGGCGACGAGGCCGAGGTGGATATGAAGGCCGGCGTGGTTAGAAATCTGACGAAAGGGATAGAGAGGCGTTTTCCTCAGCTTCCCGAAAAGATGCTCGCCATCCTGAAAGCGGGCGGGCTTGTAAATTACATTAAGGAGAACAGCGGATTATGAAACATGTGATAACACTTCTTCCGGGCGACGGAATCGGGCCGGAGATAACCGAAGCGGCAAAAAAAGTGCTCGCCGCCACGGGCGTTGAGATAGAATGGGAAGAAATGCCGGCGGGCGAAAATGTTATGGAAAAATACGGCACGCCAATACCGGATGAAACGCTTGAAAGCATAAGGAAGAATAAGGTCGCGCTGAAAGGGCCGATAACGACTCCCGTCGGAGGAGGTTTCAGGAGCGTCAATGTTCACATAAGAAAGGCGCTGGATCTTTATTCGTGCCTGAGGCCCTGCAAGAGCTACGGCATCAAGGATGTGCCGTTTCCCGACCTGGATCTGGTTGTCGTCCGGGAAAACACGGAGGATCTCTATGCCGGCATAGAATTCGGGAAGGGCGACCCGAAGATACAGGAGCTCGGCAAACTCGCGGGATGCGCTTTCTCAGCTACCACGGGCATATCCATAAAGCCCATATCGGAAGAGGCGTCGCGGCGCATAATAAAATTCGCCTTTGATTACGCCGTGAAAAACGGCAGAAAGAAAGTGACAGGCGTACACAAGGCCAACATAATGAAACACAGCGACGGCATCTTCCTGGAAGTGTTCCGCGAGGTGGCGGCGGAATATCCTTCAATAGAATCGGAAGACAGGATCGTTGACAACATGACGATGCAGCTTGTGAAGAAACCGGAACTCTACGACGTGATGGTGCTTCCCAATCTTTATGGTGACATATTATCCGATCTCTGCGCAGGCCTCGTCGGGGGTTTGGGAATAGCGCCCGGCGCGAACATAGGCGACGACACAGCCGTTTTTGAACCGACTCACGGCTCTGCGCCCAAGCATGCCGGTAAAAACCGCATAAATCCCATATCCATGATACTGTCCGGAGCGCTGATGCTCAATCACATAGGAGAGGGCGAGGCCGGGAAAAAAATAGAAGACGCCGTCAGACAGCTCATAGTGGAAGGCGACACGCTCACTTACGATTTCGGCGGCACCTCAAGCACCTCCGATGTCGGCGACCGTCTTGCCGACATCATAGCAGGGTGACATTCAGCCAAAAAGTTTTAGAGACAGTCTCCAAAATTCCCCGGGGCAGTGTTATGACTTACGGCGAGCTGGCCGCTAAAGCGGGAAATCCCCGCGCCGCCCGCGCCACGGGACAAATTTTAAACGCCAACAAAAACCCCGGAAAAATACCCTGCTACAGAGTTGTCAGAAAAGACGGCTCCATAGGCGGTTATTCGCGGGGTCTGAAAAGGAAGATAGCGCTGCTCAAAGCCGACGGGATCAAATTAAAAAACCGGGGGGGACAATGGATAATCATCGGCGCTTGCCGGAACGATGGCGGAATCTGATTCCGGTTTTTTGCTTGCGGGGATGCTTGCCGTCTCGGGGAGCGGCTGCAGAGGAAACGCGGAGGACGATAATTTTACGATGATGAGAAAAAATATGGTGCGGGAGCAGATAGAGGCAAGGGGCGTGAAAGACCCGGCGGTGCTGGCGGCAATGGAGAAGGTGCAGAGGCATCTTTTTATGGACGAAAAATACGCCGCTCTGGCCTACGCCGACCATCCACTGCCGATAGAGGAAGGGCAGACAATATCACAGCCCTACATCGTGGCTCTTATGACTGAACTTCTCGCGCCGTCTAAGAATGACAGGGTGCTTGAGATAGGCACGGGAAGCGGCTATCAGGCGGCGGTGCTGGCTGAAATCGTCAGTGAAGTTTTTTCGGTGGAAATAATACCCTCTCTCGCCGAAAGCGCGGAAAAACTCCTGGACGAACTGGGCTATAAAAATATCAGTGTGAAGGCCGGCGACGGTTTTCTCGGCTGGGAGGAGCACGCCCCCTATGACGGAATAATCGTCACCTGCGCTCCGAAGGACATACCCGCGCCGCTGATAGAACAGCTCAAGGAGGGCGGCCGGCTTGTTATACCCGTGGGCGAGGGTTTCCAGAACTTGAAACTCGGCGAAAAGAAAAACGGCAAATTCATCGTCAGGAACATCATCCCCGTGCGCTTCGTGCCGATGACGGGCATCGCCACGGGAGAAACGAAAACCCCGGCTGATTCCTTCCGGCTGGAAAAAGAGCTGGAAAAATGGCGGAAGATTTTCGGTAAAAAAATTGACACGGGTATTGCTGTCAGCGTCCCGGAACAAAAGCTCTACTTCATTGAGAAGGGCAAGGTCAGAAAAATTTTTCCCGTCTCCACATCCAAATACGGGACGGGCTCAGAGGCGGGCAGCAACAAAACACCCCTGGGAACGCACATAATACGCCAGAAGGTCGGCGGCGGGGCGGAAGAGGGCATCATATTCCAATCTCTCATAAACACGCGCAGAAAGGCCCGCATCCATAAGGATACTGTTGATGTGCCGGAAGATTTTGTGACCACGAGGGTGATGGCGCTTGCCGGGATGGAAAAGGGCCTGAACAAGGGCGGGAATAAAGACTCTTTCAGCCGCCGCATCTACATACACGGCACGCCGGAAGAGGGGCTCATAGGACGGCCCGCGTCGCACGGCTGCGTCAGAATGAAAAACAGCGATGTCATAGAGCTTTTTGATCTCGTTTCCGAGGGAATGCCTGTTGAAATATTAGAATGATAGGGGGTCACGATGTCCCTTCCTATTTCCGGCACCGTCCCCATTATACTTTGCAAAAACTGCGGGAATATGGTACAAACAGCGGGTAAAATCTTATGGAAAAAACACTTCTCATAATTAAACCGGATGCTGTGTGCGAGAACAACACGGCCGATATTTTGGGCATTGTCACGAAAGAGGGCTTCAGGATACGCGCCATAAAGATGACGCGTTTCAGTTCATCTCAAGCCTCAAGGTTTTACGCCGAACACAAAGGAAAGCCCTTTTACGCTCCCCTTATTAAATTCATGACATCAAATCCCGTCATAGCCGTGGTCATTGAGAGAAAAAACGCGGTCAAAAAGCTCAGGGAAGTCGTGGGTAAGACCAATCCCGCCGAGGCCGCGATAGGGACAATCAGAAAGAAATACGCCCGCGACGGCAGGCACAACGCGGTGCACGCCAGCGACTCACTTTCTTCAGCCAAAAGAGAAATCCCGTTTTTTTTCAAAACATCCGAAATAAAAGACTGGAAATACAAAGACTATCCCGTAATTAAATGACAGCGAACGCTTTAATAAATTTAATCCTCAACTGCGGCTCGTCGTCCCTGAAGTACAAGGTCTTTGAATCCGGCACGGAAAACTGCCTGACAAGCGGCATTATTGAGAGAATCGGCGCGCCGGACGCCGTGATAACGCATAATGCCCTGAACGGCAATGCCGTCGACAGGACATCCGGCGAGGTAAAGAATCACAGCGCCGCGATCAGCGCCGTCCTCGCCCGGCTTCTGGGCAAGGGGGGATTCAAAAAAAGACAGATCAAAACCGTGGGGCACAGGGTTGTCCACGGCGGGAAATATTCCGCTCCCATGGTCGTGGATGATGAGGTCAAAAACTACCTGAAAGAGGTGACATTTGAACTGGCGCCGCTTCACAACCCCTTTAATTTTGAGGGCATAGTCGCCGCGGAGAAAAATCTGCCCGGCGTGCCGAATGTCGCCGTTTTTGACACGGCCTTTCATCAGACCATCCCGGATTTCGCCTATATGTACGCTCTGCCTTACCGATATTACACAAAATACCTCGTGCGGAAATACGGTTTTCACGGCACATCCCATCAGTGTGTCGCGCTCAGGGCCGCGAAGATGCTGAAAAAACCGCTGTCCAAAACAAAGCTCGTCACCTGTCATCTGGGGAACGGCGCCTCTCTCGCGGCCGTCAGAGGAGGCAAATGCGAGGACACATCAATGGGCTACACACCTCTTGAAGGCGTGATGATGGGCACCCGATGCGGCGATGTTGACCCCGCGGCGGTACTGCACATCATGATGTCCGAAGAGCTGTCAATGCACGATATGGACACGATATTGAATAAGCAGAGCGGACTGCTCGGCGTCAGCGGAATTTCAAACGATCTGAGGGATATAATCAAAGCCGCGGAAGACGGGAATGAAAGAGCGGCCCTCGCTTTCACAATGTACTGCTACAGGATAAAGAAATACATAGGGTCATACATAACACTGCTGAACGGCGCGGATGCGATCGTTTTTACCGCCGGGGTCGGCGAGAATTCGCCGGCTGTGCGCGCGGAGGTCTTGAAAAATCTGGAAAATATTGGAATAATAACCGACCCTGTATTGAATAGGGCCATGGTCTCGGGCCGTGAAGGCAAAATAAGCGCGGCATCGTCCCCGGTAAAAGTCTTTGTCATAGCTACGGATGAAGAGCTGATGATAAGCAGGCTTGCGGATAAAATGACTTGACTTTTCAAGTCGGGAGGAAAATAAAATGGCAAATCCTAAAAGGAAAACTTCTAAGGCAAAACAGCGGCGGCGCAGGGCGAGCTGGATGAGCAGCGGCGATGTGACAGTCGCAAGATGCCCCCAGTGCAAAAAGCTGATAAAGCCTCACGCGGTGTGTCAGTACTGCGGTTTTTATAAGGATAAAAAAGAGGTCACGACAAAAGAAGAAATCAGAGAAGCTAAAAGAGTGAAAGAAAATGGCTAACATAATCCTTGACGCCATGGGCGGCGATAACGCCCCCGCAGCCCAGGTGACCGGCGCCGTGGCGGCGTTGGATGAAGTGAAAGCGGATGTATATTTATCCGGCCGGAAGGAAGAGATAGAAAAATTACTGGACGGTTTCACACATCCGAGACTCCATATCCTTGACGCCCCGGATGTCATAGAGATGGGAGCTAAGCCCGTTGTGGCCTGCAGAAAATATCCTGATTCAAGTTTGATGGTGGGAATGAGATTCACAAAAGAAAAGGAAAATTCGGTTTTTATAAGCGCGGGGAATTCCGGCGCTGTGATGACGGCGGCCGTGATGGTGCTTGAACGGATTCCCGGAATCATTCGTCCCGCCATAGCCGTGGTTACACCCGGGATAAAACATTCCTTCGTTCTCCTTGATGCCGGGGCCAACACCAGCTGTTCGTGGCAGCTGCTCTGCCAGTTCGCGGTGATGGGCAGCATTTGCGCGGAACTGATACTGAAAAAAAACAATCCGAAAATAGGCCTGCTCTCAAACGGCAGTGAGCCGGGCAAGGGAACTGACGCCGTCGTGGCCGCCAACAAAGCGCTGACCGAGACGGGCCTCAATTTTACGGGCAACATAGAGGGAAACGACATCTTCAACGGCGTCTGCGACTGCATCGTCTGCGACGGTTTCGTTGGCAACATAATACTGAAGGCCGCCGAGGGCCTGGGCACGGCGTTCAAGAACAGCGTGAGCTCCGGATCGCGTTTCAAAATTTTCAGAACAATAGCCAAGAGGGTCATGAAAAAAATTTTCATGAAATTTGATTACACCGAATACGGCGCGACCTATCTTCTGGGTCTCAAGGACAGCGTTCTTGTCACGCACGGCGTGGCAAACGCGAAGGCCATAACAAACGCCATAATAGCCGCTGAAAACGAGATGAATGTGGGAGTAAACAAAAAGATTGCCGTTGAGATAAACAAATACGCGGCGGTGCTGAATTTGTAATGGTCAAAAATTACTCGCTTGTTTTTCCGGGCCAGGGCGTGCAGGGAATAGGCATGGCCCGTGATTTATATGGCAAATACCCGCAGGCGGCCCGCACCCTGGATTATGCCTGTGAGATCCTCGGAACAGATCTGAAAAAGATTATGTTTGACGGGCCTGAGAATGAGCTGAACAGAATATCGCTGACACAGCTTGCCGTGTTTGTCTCAAATATGATGGTCTATGATGTCATCAAAGACGCTCTCCCTGAAAAACCCATGTTCACCGCGGGCCACAGCCTCGGCGAATACTGCGCTCTCTCCTCATCCGGAGCTCTCTCTTTTGAGGATGCGCTGAAACTGGTGGCCGCGCGCGGCAGAATAATGGAAGAGAACTGCCCCGAAGGCGCCATGGCGGCCGTTATAGGCATGAGGACGATGGATGTGTCCGGGCTCTGCAAAAGCATAAGCGAAAGCGGGAACCTCGTTGAGGCAGTCAATTTCAATTCCAGGAAGCAGACTGTCATCTCGGGCACCCCCGACGGTATTGAGGCTTTCAAGGCTCAGGCCGCAGGCAAGGGCAGGATAATACCTCTAAAGACGGCAGGGCCATTTCATTCTTTCCTTATGAGGAAGGCCCAGGAAATTTTCACGAGGGAGATTGATAAAGTTTATTTTTCGGACCCCGCTTTTCCCCTTGTCTCAAATGCGACGGCAAAAGGCAGCGCCAAATCTTCCGAGGTCATCGCCGCGCTCAAAACGCAGATAGCCTCGCCAGTACAGTGGGTGGCATCGGTGGAATATATGGCCGGGCGGGGGACAGAGATGTTTGTGGAATGCGCGGAGAAGAGCGTACTCTCATCCATGATAAAGAATATAGCGCCCGACACGCAGGCGCTCAGCGCCATGATACTGATAGGGGAATAACGGGGGGTAACATGAAATTTGACAATAAAATTGCTCTGGTGACGGGAAGCGCGCAGGGAATAGGTTTTTCCATCGCGGAAAAGCTCGCTTCTGAAGGCGCGACGGTTATTATAGCGGACATAGCGGAAGACGCGGCTAAAAGCGCTTCTGAAAAACTAAAAAGCGCCGGCGCCAAGAGCGATTATACGGCAATGGATGTGTCTGATTTCAATCAAGTCGCTGAAAAGATGAAGGCCCTCGTGGAAAAACACGAAAGGATTGATATCCTTGTCAACAACGCCGGCATAACGAGAGACGGCCTTATTTTGAGGATGTCTGAGAAAGACTGGGATATGGTTCTTGACATAAACCTGAAAAGTGTATTTAATTGCTCGAAAGCGCTTGCCCGCTCCATGATGAAGACAGGCGGAGTTATAGTGAATGTCGCCTCCATCATAGGTCAGATGGGCAACGCGGGCCAGGCGAATTACGCTGCATCAAAGGGCGGGATAATAGCTCTGACAAAAACGCTGGCGAAGGAGTTCGCCTCCAGAGGCGTGAGAGCCAACGCCGTGGCGCCGGGTTTTATAAGCACGGCGATGACGGACAAGCTGTCGGAAGAGGTGAAGGGGAAAATGCTTGAGGCAATACCCCTGAAGAGACTGGGGCGGCCGGAGGATGTGGCCAATCTGGTGAGTTTTTTGTGTTCGGATGAATCCGCTTACATAACCGGCCAGGTCGTCAGAATAGACGGTGGCATGGTGATGTGAGGGCATAAGCAATTTAAAGTCGGGATTGTTTTAAGGAGGTTTTGATGTCAGAACAGAATGTTGAGGAAAAAGTAAAAGCGATTATTGCGGAAAGGTTGAGAACGGATATGGATAAGATTACGCCTGAGGCGAATTTTATCAATGACCTCGGCGCCGATTCTCTGGATCAGGTGGAGCTGGTGATGGCTCTTGAGGACGAATTCGGTCTTGAAATAGCCGATGAAGAGGCCCAGAAGCTTGACACGGTAGGCAAAGCAATAGAATACGTTAAATCCAAAGTTTCCTGAAACGGACGACTTTAATTCCGCTGGCGGCTTGGCGAAAAGCTGTCGGCAGGTTTTTCTAAGAGGTTTAAGGATATGAAAAAAACCGATTTAGAAAAGATCAGCGGCATAGTGGGCTTTGAGCCCGACGACGCAAAGCTCTTCTCAAAGGCTTTTACGCATAAAACATTAGCGTTTCAGAAGGGCCTGCTTGATATGTCCAATGAGAGGCTTGAGTTCCTGGGCGATTCCGTCCTCAATCTCTACATCTCCATAAGGCTTTTTGAGATATTCCCCGTCGCCGCGGAAGGTGCGCTGACAAGGATGCGCTCCTATCTTGTGAACACAAGGCGCCTGGCGAAATTATCCAAAGAGTTAGGACTGGACAAAATACTCAGAGTGGGGGAATCTTTTGAAGGAGACCCCGTCGAACAGACATCCATCCTGGCTGACACATTTGAGGCGCTCCTGGGCGCTGTTTATATAGACAAGGGCTGGGAAGCGGCGGGAGCTTTCATAGAGAAGTATTTTGACATAGAGAAGGCATCCTCCAAACTTGACTCAAAAAGCAAACTGCAGCAGCTCGTCCAGAAACAATCAGGATTCCTGCCGAAGTACAATGTCGTGAAGGAGGATGGTCTCCCTCATAAAAAACATTTCGTTGTGGAGGTGGAGTTCGACGGCGCCGTGCGCGGCGCGGGTGAAGGCTCCAACAAAAAAAACGCCCAGGAGGGAGCGGCGAAAGACGCGCTCTCAAAAATGGGCAATAACGATGAGCAGAAGTAGCGGGGCGCAGGTGTGAAAATGGACAAAGTTGAAAAAGCTCTTGAATTCACTAATGTCGGAAAGATTTACAGGCGGAATCATTTTTTCAAAACGACGGAGACCAAAGCTCTGACGGATTTTTCGCTTGATGTGCGCAAAGGCGAGATATTCTGTCTCCTCGGCCTCAACGGCGCCGGAAAAACAACGACGGTGAAACTCGCGCTGAACCTGATATTTCCGGATTCGGGACAGATCAGAGTTCTGGGCGAAAAACCCTCTCCGGAGGTGATAAGCCGCGTCGGCTATGTTTCGGAAAGCCCCTATCTTTTCCCGTATCTGACAGCGCGTGAACTTTTCAATCTGATGGGCATTCTCTCAGGGCTCAACGCCCCGCGGCGAGCCGAGGCCATAGACAGGATCTGCGATTTTCTGTCGCTGGGAGACTTTATAGACAAGAAAATAGGCGATTGCTCTAAAGGTATGCAGCAGCGCGTACTTTTGGCCCAGGCGCTTCTTCACGACCCGGAACTGCTTATACTTGACGAGCCTTATTCGGGGCTGGATCCTGTGGGCATATCCCAGATGAGGCAGTATATTGAGAAGCTGAACAGCGAAGGCAAAACCATACTTATGACCTCTCATCTGATAGCCGAGAGCGAGAAAATAGCCAAGCGCGCCGGTATCCTGAAAGACGGGCGCGTCGCGAAAGTCATCCCCGTGCGGCAGGGTCTTTTAGAGAAGGAATTCTTGGAGGCTGTTTCATGAAAGCTGTTTATAATGTGGCAAAATACACTCTGCTTGAGAACGCCAGGAGCAAGTCATTCTCGCTGTCGGTTGTTTTCATCGCTCTCGTTTTCGTGTCGGCTTTTATTTTCGCGCGCCTTTCCGAGGTGGTGGAGATCAGAGCCATACAGGACATAGGCATGGGCGCCGTGCAGTTCTTTTCTTTTCTGACGGCTCTCTTTTTCGCCGTCAAGGTGGCGTTTGTGGAGGGCCGGAACAAAACAATCTATCTGCCTCTGACCAGGCCGGTTAAAAGGAGCGAATACATATTCGGCCGTTATCTGGGTATAATACTCTCATCGGCGCTGGAGATAGCCGCGATGGGGATGCTCCTGACCTTACTCCTGTATCTTAAACAGGCGGACTTTGACAGCTTTTATTTCCTGTCGTATTTTTTTATTTTTCTGAAAATAGCCATGATAACGGCGGTGACGATACTCATATCGCTTGCCTCCACCAGCCAGGCCTCGGCCTTCATATTCTCATTTCTTGTGTGGATAACCGGACATTCGCTGGGCGAGGTGGAGTTCCTGCTGGATGAGATGAGCCCCGCCATGGTGACGATGGTGAGGATATTTAAATGGATATTCCCGAATTACACTCTGCTGAACCTCGCGGATTATACGGCGGGGCGCTTTATGGCCGCGGCCGGTTATCTGCCGGCTGTCCTGTATGCCGCTTTCTATGTCCTGGCCGTCATGTGGCTGGCTTCGGCGGTGTTTGAGAAAAAAGAATTCTGATGAAACTGGCGCTTTCCGCCTTTTTTTTCATAGCGAGCGTCCTGATGCAGGAGCAGGCGGGGAAACATTTTAATTTCAGAAACACAGCCGTATTCTCAAAAGATTTTTCTGAAGTGGCAAGATACGGCGATTTCTGGCTCGTCCTTTTCGGCCACAGGCGCATCGCGGCGGACATTGTTTTCATACAGACCCTTCAATACTACGGCAGCATACACAAGGAAGAGATAAGCGCGGGGGCGAAAGCCGAGCCCGGCGAAGGTTTTGGAACGGGGCTTGTCAGATATGACAAACTTTTTTCTTACGCGCTGAGATCCGTGCGCCTTGACCGGAATTTTGAATACGCTGTCACTTTCACGGCCGCGGCTCTTGCCTGGGTGCAGAAGAGGGAGAATGAGGCCATAGCTCTCCTCACAGACGCCATAGATTACTGGGAGGCCCAGAAGTTGGACACGCCCGTATTCTATCAGTCAAGCCTCTATTTGTCGGCCATAGCGGTGACAAAGGAGAAGGGCATAGCTGAAGCCACAGAATACATGGAAAAGGTCATCACCTATCCGGACTGTCCCGACATGGTGAAAAACATCCTCGGCGAAATATATTTCAGGGCGAAAGATTACAAAAACGCCGTCCGGGTGCTGGAAATGAACCTTGATTCGCGCGACCCCAATTACCGCGAAAAGGCCCAAAAGAAAATCGAGCAGATACACCATCTGCTCATTTCCGGGGGCTGAAAGCGGCCGGCCGCCGTTAATACCGGAACGGCCCGTCTAGTTATTCCTCATTCTTTTAATTTCAGGCAGCCGCAACCTCAGCCTGCGTAATTATTCCGTTATATTCGCGCCCCCTAAAGAGTGCGGCTGCCCGCGGGGTTTAAACACCGCAAATTGACAAAAAATCCCGTTTGCGGTTGAAGACATCTTTGCCGGACAAAGACGCAAGGGCATAATCATATAGCAGCCGCGCGCCCCGCCACAGGCGGACATTCTGCCTCGCCGCGGCTCTTTGACCGCTTTTAGCGGCTTTGATTTTTCAGGTGACGGTCAAGTTTTTTGACAAGACCGGCGACGAGAACAAAAGAAAAACCGGTCAGGAATACCGCTCCGGGCGCCAGCCCCTCCAAAACGGTGAAAATTCCAGTGGAACTCAGAAAAGCGGTAAAGACGGGAAAAGGGGCATGAATCAGCGCAAACAAAAATTTTTCAAGCGAAAACAGGGTGATTATGAGAACACCCATGACCCCGAATGTCCAGGAAACAGGATTTACCACATAATCGCAGAAAGTTCTCACGGCAAAAGGCGCGTCTCTGCTGATGCTTTCTTTGAATTTTTTCTCCCTGCCGGCGACATATTTCAGCAGTTCTTTCTGGAATTTGCTCATCTGTCCTTCCATCCTGGCAAGTTTCTGTTCAAGAATTTCCTCCGTTACGATTTGCTGTTTCATGGCGGCTGATATTTTTTCCTGAGCAAGAAGCTCCGCGACGGAATTTTTCTCTTCAAAGCCGGCGTCTTCGGCAAATTCAATGACGGTATCCTCTTTCATTATTTTTCTCTTAAGGGCGGACTCAACTTCAAGATGGGCGCGCATTTTTCTGGCCATTACTTCCATTTCGTCTATATCAGAGCCGCGGGAGAGATGGCTTTTAAGCGAAAACACATCCGAGGCGCTTTTTTTAAACAGTCCGAGCTTTTTTTCCGTTTCGGCGATTTGTCCGAGAGTCAGCTGCTTTCTCAGGGCGATTTTTTTTCTTCTCTGGGCGGCGATGAAGTCAACGAGTTTTTTGTCCACACCGTTGGCCGAGAGTTTTTCGGAGTAAGCTTCAAGAGAGGTCTCAAGTTTCAGAAGCTCTTTCATTTCGCGCAAAACGGGGATTGCCGACAGGATATTTTCCAGCGCCTCGGCTGCGTCCCGCAGGCCTATCTGCGGAGACAGGAATTTGCCGGAGGATTTTCTGATCTCATCCTGCGCGGCGGCAATTTTTTTCTCAAGTTCCGTAATTATCGCACTCATCCCGAATTTTAGCAAATTTACCGCATCCGCCGCAAACCACCAAGCCGGAATTTATAAAGGATGAAATAGCCGGGGAGCGCATCCACAAAAAAGATGCCGCGGGCATTAAAAGCCGTTTGCGGCCGTTTTTGAGACAGGGCTATAGCTGAGCATAGGCCTGCGCCTTAAATCAAAAGAAATCAGGGAGAGAGCCGCCGCCGATTTTTTGGGAAATAATTATAATTATTAGTTTTTTGAGACAAATTGGTTATTTTAGCCTTAAAAAGTTCGCATACATTGTTAGCTATTGAAGGAAATCGTTTTTATTACAGCACATTTGAAGATAAAACTGACAATCAACATCAAATCCGCAATGCGTCCAAAATAAGCCTAAAAGTTTACATAATAAATATTATCGTAAGTTAAATTCGTGAAAAAGGGGGTGTATTTAAGGATAAAAACAGAGCGCGCCAATGCTTGGGTATGGGCTGAAACGCCCCCTGTAACAATCGCTTCCCTGTCAGAGTTTCAGGTTTTCCGACGGAATTGTGAACGGTGAATCAATCAACGCCTGATTTGAACTATCCAGACGCTCTATGAACGCCGAAATAAAAGTCCTGTAAAGCTTCAGGGCTATACCCTTATGTTCAAGAAGTATCCGTTCTAGCTGATCCCGCTCAATTTGAAACAGCACAGAGTCCGCAAGAGCCTGCGCCGCCGCGCTTCTTTTTACCTTTCTCAGAAGAGCCATCTCACCGAAAAACTCCCCTGAATGTATGGTCGCCAGGTATTTTTCGCCGACGGCGCCCTGATGGGGCGAACTGCGGCTTATTTTGATTTTACCGGACAGCACTATGTAAAAATTCCGGCCCTCAATATTTTCCGAAAACACCATTTGCCCCTCTCTCACGAATATTTTTTTACCCGCCCTGACGACCAATCTGAGGTCGTCATCGCTAAATTCCTCAAATATACGCGTTTTTTTCAGGAAATCTATCACTCGCGCATAAGAATTGATGCGGTTATAGTCCGCGGACGATATCATGGCAAATCGCAAAGCCGTGTGATAGTGGTCTCCCACAGCGAATGACCTCAGTTTCACGGCTTTAAGCGAGTATTTTTCCCCCTCTTCAATGCTGAAACAGCATAAGAAGGATTCCCTGTCGGGGAGTTCGGTTTTCGTGTTTACGGAAAGTCCGCCCGCCGATATATTCCTGAGGCGCGCTTCAAATTTTTGCGCGCGTGAATCGTCGGCGTAGAGCTCAAAGGGGATACTCGCCCTCAAACGCGGCGCTTCCCTTTTTTCGCTCCTCATGCCGGCGCTCTTTCCCAGTTTAATAACCCCGAATTCCGCCTGTTTCATGGGAAGCATGGTCTGCCCCAGGGCATGTTTTATCTTTTCCACGAGATTGTCCGCGAAATCCTTGTCATGGGAATAATACAGGGCCGGACGGGAAAATATGAACACGGGGATCTTTCTGTCTTTCCGGACAAGCAGTTTTTTAAAGGCCGGATCCCTTGCCATATCTTCAGAATCGCCGGCCAGCATAATTAAATTCACGATATTTTTATCAGCGAATTCCGCAAATTTGACAAAATTTTCAAATCTGAAATAGCTGAACTCGTACGCCGCAAGGCTCTGAACGAGGACATCGTAAAGCTCTTTATCTTAGCCTATAAAAACTATGCTGTAAACATTCACCGTTTTGTTGTTTCGCCGATGGCCGACAGCATTTTATTGTGCAGAAGGCCGTTGCTGGCGAGAATGCTGCGGTCTTTCCTTATATATGTCCTGTCGCATTTGATCCTGTCGCCGCTATAATCCGTCACGCGGCCTCCGGCCTCCTCTATCAGCAGCTTGCCGGCGGCGATGTCCCATGGATAGAGATTCTGCTCCCAGAAACCGTCAAAACGTCCGCAGGCGGTGAAAGCCATATCCAGGGATGCCGAACCCGGCCTTCTGATACCCTGCGAAGATACGAGAAATTTCCTGAAAATACGCATCACTTTGCCCGGCTTCTGCCACACATTATAGGGAAAGCCGGTTGAAAGCAGTGCCCTGTTCAGTCTCCTGACGGGGGATACCCTTATCCTTTTGCCGTTGAGAAAGGCGCCCTTCCCTTTGAGAGCCCAGAAAATCTCACCTGTCGGCGGATTCAGCGTCGCAGCCAGCACGGGCTCGCCTTTTTTAACGAGCGCTATATTGACGGCCCATGTGGGGTCTCCGTGAGCGTAATTCACCGTGCCGTCTATGGGATCTATGACCCACATTGTTTCCCTTATTTTTTCGAGGGTATTCTCTTCGCAAAGAAAACCGAAATCACCCAGTTTGAACAATTCGTCTATCAGCACCCTCTCACTTTTTTTATCGGCGTCTGTGACAGGATTGATGGCGCCCTTGTAGTCTATGTGAACGCCTTTCTGCATCAGAAGAGCGGCGCGGCCGGCCTTTCTGACGGCCGCTACGGCCTTTTTCAGAAGGAAGCCGACGTTATTTTCTCTTCGCAACGGGGTATGCCCTGATCCTGCTTATTTCCGGCAATTTCCCGACGATAGGCGCGGCATATTCTATAAAAGCTCGCGTAACATCATTTCCCGAGCGGGAAATGAAATTAGAGGGCATTTCCTTTGTTTCCTTCGCCACATTTTTCAGCGGGACTCTCTCGTAATAAACGGAATATTTTTTGCCTTTGCGGCGCCTTATGGCTATAGAGCCGTCAATGTCTCCCGACAGCGCCGTTTTAACGGCCGCGATGCCGACGGCCCGGGCCTCAGAAGCATCCACATCTGAAACAACTCCCGGAAAAGACCTCTGTATGTAGCCGAAGGTGTCCGCCCTGACCCGGCTTATGGATGTCTTCGCCTTTATTTCAGCGGCGAGGAGATCGCCCAGCGCCCCTGAACCGCTCAGCTGGGCGTTGCCGTGAGCGTCCACTTCCTTGATGAATTTGCTCGCTATGGGCGCGCCTTTACTGTCAGATATCCCCTCGGACACAGCGACGACGCAACGGCCGAATTTTTTATAAACTTTTTTCACATCATCCACAAATTTCTTTAAACTGAAAGGCCTCTCGGGAAGATATATCAGATGCGGGCCGTCGTCCTTATAGACCCGCCCCAGCGCCGACGCCGCGGTCAGAAAACCCGCGTGCCGCCCCATTATTATGTCTATTTTCACCCCCGGAAGAGCCCTGTTATCAAGATTGTCGCCCATGAGGGCGCAGGCCACAAAGCGCGCGGCGGAACCGAAACCGGGCGTGTGGTCGTTTTCACGCAGATCATTGTCTATGGTTTTAGGTATGTGGAAGCACCTGAGCTCGTAATTTTTTTTGCGCGCTTCGCTGTTTATAATATGCACCGTCTCGGCCGAATCGTTGCCGCCGATATAGAAAAAATACCGCACCCCGTATTTGTGGAGGACGCCGAATATTTTTTTACAGTCGTCCGCTGTGGGTTTTTTCCTGACCGTGCCGAGGGCCGAGGATGGCGTGGCGGCTATCTTCAGAAGGTTTTCTTTTGTTTCCTTTCCCATGTTTACAAGATCCTCCGCGAGGATGCCCTTGATGCCGTGGACGGCGCCGATGATTGTTTTGATCTCTTTGTGCTTTTTAGCCTCGAGGACAGCGCCCGCAAGGCTCTGGTTTATCACCATGGACGGACCGCCGCTCTGCGCTATCAGCATATTGCCTGAAACTTTCTTTTCCATATCCGCCTCCCCTTCCTTCAAGTTTTGAATTCGCCCATCTGCCTGAATTTTTTATATCTGTGTTCCGAATAATTTCTTTTTTTGCCGATTGCCTCAAGAGCCGCCGCAAGGCTCTTTGAAAGAATCTCAAACTGTTTCACCGGGTTGAGGTGCGCCCCGCCCATGGGCTCGGAGACGATCTCGTCTATCACGCCCAGTTTCAGAAGATCCTGAGCCGTGAGCTTGAGCGCCTTCGCGGCTTCCTCCGCCTTGGAAGCGTCTCTGAAAAGGATTGAGGCGCATCCCTCGGGCGATATTACCGAATACACGGAGTTCGCCAGCATCATTATGTAATTGCTCACACCCAGAGCCAGAGCGCCGCCGGAGCCGCCTTCACCTATTACCACGGATATCACGGGAATCTGCAGCATCATCATTTCCTCAAGATTCACGGCTATGGCCCTCGCCTGGCCTCTCTCCTCGGCGCCGATGCCCGGATACGCTCCGGGGGTGTCTATGAAAGTAAAAATCGGCAGCGAGAATTTCTCGGCGAGTTTCATTATTCTCAGGGCCTTCCGGTAACCCTCGGGTTGAGACATGCCGAAATTGTGTTTTAATTTTTCAGCTGTCGTCTTGCCCTTCTCCTGGCCGATGACGACGCAGCGGGTGCCGTTGAACTCGGCAAGGCCGCCTATTATCGCCGGGTCATCGGAAAACAATCTGTCGCCGTGAAGTTCGGTAAAATTCGTGAACATTCCCGAAAGATAGTCGCTGAAAAGCGGTCTTAGCGGGTGGCGCGCCAGCTGCACCCTCTGGAAAGGGCTGAGATTTGTGAAGATCTTCCGTCGTGTTTTTGAGAGTTTTTCCCTGAGAGCGGCTATTTTCTTCTCATTTTCTATCGGGTTGACTTCCAGGCTCTTTATTTTTTTCTCTATCTTTAAGAGAGGTTGTTCAAATTCCGGCGCGAGCTCGCTCATTGTCCTTAAAAAGCTCCCCTGTACAGGATGGAGAAAGTCCGTTGCTGTTCCTCGTGCCTGTCTATGCGGCCGGCTTCGGAGATGTTTTCAAAAGCGAGCGTGAACTGCAGTCCATCCACGACCTCATAGTTTATTCCGGCATTCATACGCGCGGGATCCCTTCCCTGGCCCAGATTAACAGCCTCGTAATACAGTCCCAGCCTTGAAGGACTGTATTTAAATCCGGCAAAAGCGCCGAGCTTGTCCACGAAATCCGTGTCTGGCCGGCGGTCTTTGTTATTGAAGTTTGCTCCGGCCGTCACATAGAGGTTCGGCAGGATGAGTTCTTTGGACATTGACACAAAAGCGCCGAGGGCGTCTCTCGAATATTTTTTTTCGCCGTCGTCCCACTCGTATCCCTGAGCGTCATAACCCAGAGCCACGGCGGGCATGCGGAAGTTTTCCCTGACAATGTCTATTTTGAGATACAAGGCGGGGTCACGACCGTGTATTGTCTCGGAACCTATGAGGTTGGCGATGTCCCATGAAAAACCCACATTCAAACCCTGAAGCACCCCGAATACGCAACGGGTCAGCATTCCCCCGTAATTGTAAACCCTGAAGGACATATTGTATTCGCCGTAGTTGAGGCACTCCCCGCTGGGAACGTATATGATGCGCTCGGCATTGCCGGCGGCATCACTGTGCTGAGGAACTCCCAAAAACATCATCGCGGCAAAAGCGCCCAAAAACAATTTATTTTTCATAAAAACACCTCCGTATCCGCTAATTCTATAAATATATGCGCCAAGAGTAAAGACTTAAATGTGAACTCCCTGGAAGTCCGCCACATGCGCGCGGCGGCACGGAAACACCGGTTTTTGACTTTTAGCGGCATACGTGTATAATATCATTTGCGCAATGCAATGCGGGGAGGTATTAATTGCAGGAACAGGTTCAGAATTTATTTTTCGGTCTCACGCAGGTCCATGTCAACATACTGCTGCTTTTGGGCTTTGCTCTCTCGGGCGGCGCCATCTTCGGAAGGCTTTTTCAAAAGATCAGAATCCCCCAGGTTGTAGGATACATAGTCATGGGCATAATCCTGGGGGAAACCGGCATCCGGTTCATAGACATAGATACCATCAGAACCATGCAGCCCTTCAATTATTTCGCTCTCGGGCTTGTCGGCTTCACCATAGGCGGTTCTCTAAACAGAGAAGCATTTATGAAATATGGCCGCCAGGTGCTGTATATAATGTTCTCGGAGAGCATAGCTTCTTTTCTGTCCGTATCAATTCTGATCACAGCCGCGTCCTATCTCATGACTTCGGACTGGAGCGCATCAGTTTCTCTGGGTATTTTGCTTGGATCCATATCTTCGGCCACCGCTCCGGCGGTGACTTCAAACATAATGTGGGAGTATAAAACCCGCGGCGCTCTCACATCCACGGTGTTTGGTATCGTAGCGATGGACGACGCTGTGGCGCTGGCGCTTTTTGCAATCGCGGCATCAGTCGCGGAAACGCTTTTATCAAGTTCGGCACCGGGCGTGGGCGCATCAATCCTGCGTCCGGTTTTTGAAATAACAGGATCCATTCTCCTGGGATCTTTTTCCGGAGGAGCGCTGAGCAGACTTCTTTCGCGCTATCATGAAGATGACCGGCGCCTGGCTTTTTCGCTCGGAGCCATTCTGCTTGTGCTGGGCCTGTCGCTTCTCCTTAATGTGGATATCCTTCTCTCGGCGATGGCCATGGGTATTGTCGTGACCAATATAATACCGAGGGAAAGCAAAGAGGCATTTGAGATCGTCAGCAAATTCGCTCCTCCGATCTACATACTCTTTTTTGTGCTGTTCGGCGCCAAACTCGAAATCGCCAATATCACGCCTCGTCTTCTGGCCATGAGCGTTGTTTACCTGGTCGCGCGCACGGGAGGAAAAATGTACGGTTCCCGCGCGGGCGCGGTGTTGGCCGGAGCTTCGGATAAAGTCAAAAAATATATCCCCTTCTGCCTCTTCAGCCAGGCGGGCGTCGCCATAGGTTTTTCCATAATGGTGGCCCACCGCTTCCCCGGCAAGATAGGCGACACCATAGTCATAATCATAACTCTCACGACGCTACTCGTTGAATTGGCGGGCCCGGCTTTCGCGAAACGCGCGTTCACCCAATCGGGCGAGACAGGCCTCAACATAACGGAAGAAGAACTCATGGAGAAGTGCAAAGTGCGCGAACTCATGGACACGGACATCCCCCTGCTCCACCCTGAAATGCCTCTGCGGAACATACTGAAGATATTCAGCGAACACACAAATCTGTATTATCCCGTCGTTGACAGGGATATGACCCTCAAGGGGGTTGTCACGATAAACAGTATCAGAGACACCTTTATGGAGTCGGAACTCAATAATTTTCTGCTGGCCTTTGACCTTATGACCCCGGTTGTCGCTTCCTGCGGGCCCGACGACAGTGTTTTTACCGCGAAGAGGATATGCGATAAATTTTATCTTGAATGTCTGCCCGTGATAGACTCCGATAAAAAAGTTATAGGCGTCATAGAGTCCCGTTCCATGCGTAAACTCATATCCCGGAAATTTATGGAAATGCAGAAAAAAGCGGAAGAATAAACCGTTTGCAGCGCTGGCTGTTTAAAAATCACGGTTAATTTGTTAACATATTGTCATGCTGGTTAAAGATGTTATGATACGCGACGCTGTGACCGTCACGCGCTCAACCAATCTGAGAGAGCTGTTGGACATATTCACAAAATTTCACACCTCTCCTCTCCTGCCCGTGGTGGACAATAACCGCGTTTTTCTCGGAGCCATCACGCTGAAAAATGTTATAGAGCCTTTCTGCAGCATCCCTTCCCACATGATGCGCACGGTGAAATACGCCTCCGGCGGCGGATTCATGATCAACGAGCTCCAGTATATCAATATCCCTCCCGATTCGGCGACGCTGTTTCTCATTGACGACCTTTATTCAAAAAAAATAATCACCGTTCAGGAGGACGACACAATATCTTCCGCCGAGCAGACAATGGACCTCAACAGAATAGGTACTCTCCCTGTTCTCAAGGGGCCTGTTTTCTCCGGTATGCTGACAAAATTTGATATTGTTATCGGCATCCTCAAGGAAAAAGGGATTATTTGAGCATTTAAATGCACATTTTATTCAGTCTCGGGCTTGTGCTCCTTGGTGCGTGGTTTTCAGGAAAAATAATAAAACTTATAAACCTTCCCCTCGTCACGGCCTACATAATATTCGGCATAATAGCGGGGCCATTCGTCATGAACTTTGTGCACGGGGATCTGATCAATGTATCCCCCCTCATTTCAAGCGTGGGCCTCGGGCTGATAGCTTTCAACATAGGACAGAATTTCATATGGAGCGATATCAAAAGAATGGGCAAAATGGTGCTGCTGATATCAGTGTTTGAGGCCATGAGTGCGTATTTTCTGGTGATGTTCGCGGCCAGATTTCTGCTATCCATGGCCTGGGCGCCCGCCATGTGCCTCGGAGCGCTCGCGTCCGCGACGGCCCCCGCGGCAACCATGATGGTGATAAAAGAATACCGCGCGAGCGGCCTCTTCACCAGCACGCTTTTAGGCATTGTGGCTTTTGACGACGCCGTGTGCCTCCTCATAATTTCCGTGTCTCTGGCTATGGTAAACACCATGGCCGTCATGGGAGGGGGAAATGCCGCTGTGGGCCATGCCCTGTTGTTTTCCCTGGGCAGCATAGGCGGCGCCTTACTTACGGGAATCATCCTGACATTCCTCATCAAGAAAATCGCGCCCTTTATAATAACGCGTGAAAATCTTCTCATATTCATGCTCGCTTTTCTTTTGATAGGTATCGGCGTTTCCGAAATGCTGAAAATACCGCTTCTTCTGACATGCATGGTGATGGGCGGGGTGCTGGCCAACATATCTCATGAAACAAAATTCTTTGATGTTCTGCATGAAGTTGACGCGCCCGTCTATTTACTTTTTTTTGTTTTTTCGGGAGCCAATCTGAAAATCAGCACCATAACATCCGTTGGAGCAATCGCCGCGGTTTATTTCATTGCCAGGATCGCCGGTAAATTCGCCGGATCCTATATCGGAAGCGTGCTGTCCCACGCGCCGGCGAGGATCAGAAAATACATGTGGCTCGGGCTCGTGCCTCAGGCCGGTGTGGCTCTCGGCGCGGCGCTCATGGTCAGAGACCGCTTGCCCCAGTACGGAGAAATGGTCTTCACCACAATTGTCACCACCACCGTCGTTTACGAACTGGTGGGGCCTGTCTGCACAAGAATAGCGCTGAGAAAAGCCGGCGAGATCAGTTAAACAGAAGAGGACGCGGCGTCAAAACCGTCCTGCATGGCCTCTTCCATCGTGGAGTATTTCCATCCCCCGAAACGCCCCGTGGATATTATACCGCAGCGGCTCAGAAAATCCTGTATGCCCGCGAGGGTTTTTTCTCTCGCCATGTCATAGATGACATAAGCGTAAGGTATATCAATGTCCTTCCTGACAATTATTTCATCGGATTTGATATTAAAAAATTTCATGACCGACGCGCCGGAAGTTTTTTTTCTTTCCGAACGGTAAGAGCTCTCAATATAAATCGTTGAGAAGCCGTCCGGCAGAGCGCTGAAATTGGACAGGAATCCGATACGGTAAAAAGGGATTTTCCCGTGCGGAAAATATATCCAGTGCCCCAATTTTGAGAAATTTTTCTTTACGGCTATGTTCATGTTGTAAACGCCGGTCCATTTGAGCTTTTTAGCCGCTGCGTTCTGCGGAGCGCCCTTGAGATATCCCAGCAGTTCCGGCAGAGGAATTGTTGATATCAGCCTGTCATAGGCCATATTGCCGCCTTCAAAAAAAATCTTCTTGGCCGTGAAATCAATTTGTTTTATGCTGGCATTGAACACTATGTTTTTGCCCTTCGCGAGAGCCGCGGGAAGCTGTCCTATCCCGCCGGAGCGGGGATAATAAAAGGAGGCGTTGTAGCCGGCCGACTGCGACGGGTCTTTTTTTTCGGCGCCGCGCAGGATCTTACCCGCGTCGGGCCCCGGCACAAAACGGCCCATCCAGTCCGTGCTCATTTTGTTCAGGTTAAAATTCCAGAGTTTCTGATTATAGGGTAGAAAAAAAAGCGAGGCCATTCTCCTGCCGAAGGAATGCTCCGCCCATTGCCTGAATGAGGCGCCGGCGGGCGCGCCTGTTTTATAAACCTTCAAATAATCCCTGACGCATTTTTCTTTTTCATCTTTCGGAAGATACGCGAGATGGTACTGGAAAGGATAAGGGACGAGAGTGTTCATTATGTGTATGGAAGCCGCGCGGGAGTGCTTTTTCAGATCTATCCTCAGCTCACCCTCTATAAATTTTTTCCAGATGGAATCCTTTTTTTTGAAATGCAGAAGATGCCCCGTGTGATCAAAAGAGAAACCCTCCTTCTCTTCCGTGCGGCAGAGCCCCCCCGCGATATCCTGTTTCTCAAGGATAAAAGGTTTTATCGCTTTTCCGCCGGATGATGGATTCTCTAAAAAATGAGCTGCCGTAAGGCCGGTTAACCCGGCGCCCAAAATCACGACTTTGTCTTTCTTCTCATTTTTCATACTTATAATACCTTCCTCATTGTGCAGGCTTCTACACATGAACGGTTTTTCGCTGCAAAATCTTCGCGTATTAGATATTGTTTCATTGTTGTAAAAGCCTTTTTCCTTTTTTTGTAAGACGATATTTTTGCAAACGGCTTTTAGGTTTATCAGGGAGAGTCATCTCTATTAACTCTAACTTTAATGCCGGTATAATATATGACTCTCTCAAATAAAATCTGTCTTTCAGGCCGAGAGCTTCTTGAATTTCTTTCCTTGTCATTTCCTCTTGTACTACCCTTAATAATTTTCTGACTTGTGGGGTGACTTGTGGGGTGACTTGTGGGGTGACTTGTGGGGTACTTGCGGGGTACTTGCGGGGTACTTGCCCTGCCGCTTGGTCAAAACTTAGTCCCGGCTTAGTCCCCGCCTGGGACAGTTTTTGTGACAGTTTGTGGATAGGCAATACCGTTAAAAAATAATTGTTGTCAGCATCAGTTTCAAAAACAGGCAGCGGCGATCCGTTTAATTTCATTGCATTGCGGATTTTGGGTATTCCCGTTGACCTGCCTTCGGTAAATTTTAATTCTTTTAAAAAATCGCCTATTCTCCGGTTTCTGTAATTCCTTACAACGATCCGGTTCCTTTTAAGCATTTCGTTATCTATCGGAGGAAGCGGGCCCGGATAGCTTATTATTTCAATTTTCTCCCGCCTGACATTTATTTCAATAGTATTTTGCATTTCATAGCTTTTGTGATAAACCGCGTTAGCAAGGGCTTCCTCAATTGCCTCATAAGGATAGTTATAAAATCTTTCCGATTCAGCCTTACCTTTAATTTTCCTTACCTCTTCCCGGATTACATTATTTTGTAAATACTCTAAAGCCGCCTTTAATTGAATGTGAAGAGGGCCTTTTAATATTTTTTCTGACAGGCTGTCTCCGATATCATCGTGATAAATAATTACTTCTATTATCGCGCCTCTGAAAAAGCTTTCCGGGGTTTTGCTGAAAAACAATAAACCGGCATTAACCGGTTTTTTATATTCTTTGGGGCCTCTGAGTATATTCATCTGTTCGCATAATTCAGCAAGACTGATATTATCAGCTTCTTTGTATAAACCGCTGTTTACAGATTTTAAAAAATCTTTGATAAGTTGAACATCAAAATCGGATACATCCGCATTATGATTTATCCTATCGTCAAAAGGTGTTTTTTGCGCCAAGCCCAATAGCCGCCGTTCGTCAAACCCTTTGGCTTTTACTGTAGCAGACGCTTTTCTTATGTAATAAGAAAAAGTTGTTTTTTTCTTACCCATCAAATCGGGCGCTTTATATGGCCGTATATCTCCGCCGGGAGCCCATAGTATGAGAATGTGTTTGCCGTTGTAATCATAAGGCTGAACAATTGGAGTGAAATTCGGCTGAATTTTAGAACTTAATTCCACAATTTTTTTCTGCATGCTGTCTATTTGGTTCTTTTGCAGTCCTGCCGGGGGTAAAACCGGCTGGCCATTTTTTTCTTCAATTCCAATGATAATATAACCGCCACCCCAGTTGTTTATGTCATTTGCGAAAGCGCAGATTGTATGCAGAATATTTTCCGGCTGCCAGCCTTTTTTATACTCCAATCTTTCCCATTCCACAAAACTGCCTTCAATCAGTTCTTTTTCATTTACCGGAAGGGCCATTATCTCACTATCTCCTATTAACCCTATGCGTCACCAGTTCATACCCAGCTTGAAATAAGTCTCATAACCGTCTCTGCTGAGCATCCTCGCTCTGTCCCATGATAACATAAGAGGATAGGTCTGGAAAAGCAGCGTGTTCAGCCTGAAGCCGAAACCGACGGAGTGTTCAAGGTTTTCCCTCGTGAAATCATCGCTCCGCGAAAAGCACTCCCCCGCGTCATAAAATAAAACGCCTTTCAGATTCTGGAAAAACATGGGGGGCAGCAGCCACCACAGGTTGTAATTGATATCCGGGAAAATATAAAATCTGTATTCAGCCGAGAAAAGCGCCAGGCGGTTACTCTCCGGGAATGTCCTCAGCCCCCTGACCCTGTCCCAGCGGCTCAGGTCAAAGGTTTCCGGGGTCGGGCCCCATGAAAGAAAACCGGCCAGCCTCAGGGCCAGTATGTCGCCCGGAAAACGCAGCGGCAGAAAAATCTGATGCTCAAAATACAGCGAGTCATAATTGATATCGCCTTTCGCGCTTGAGGTGCTGAAAAGGACTTCACCGCCCTCAAAAGCGCCGCGGCTCTGCAAAAAACTTATGTTGGACCTTGAGCCGTTCACGACATCCATAAAACGGTAAACGCTTTTGTCTCTCACCAGTGACAGCATATAATAATTCTCATAATCCTCGTAAAAAGAAAAATTGTCGGGTGATGTGTAATTTTCGGCAAGCGCCCAGTCACGGCCGCTTTGGCCGAGCTGAAGTTCCAGCCTGTGCTCGCGGTCCAGCGCCCGGCGGAAGAGCAGCCCCGCGGAATTCTTCCTGCTGTCTTTGACGAGCATTGCCGAATCATCCTCAAGCGTCGTCCATCTTGTGTCCCTGTAACCCGAGGCGAAAAAGCCGACATTGGTTTTCCATTTTTTATAGAGATATGTAAAATCGTAATTCATGTCTTTTGTGGACGAGAGCCATTGCAGAAAAAGCGAGGCCTCATGGCGGCTCAGCATGTCCGAGGCCTGAAAATAATTCAAGAGATAAAAGTCGGCGTCGCCTTCTGAAAAAACGAACATGGCAAGGGGGTATATGAGATCAAATGTCCATCGGGTTCTGTATGGTTGAAAATTAAAGGGCCTCGGCCGGGTCACAGGCAAAGCGCTGTCTTCGCTGGCGGCCTCCATTCCGGCGACAGAATATTCATCAGTTCCCGCGGGGCCTTTTGAAGCAGGGTTTTTTATATCTATGCCCCTTTTCAGGAAATTTTTTTCACGGGAAGAAAGATATTCCTTAAAAGGCCCCGCGGTGCGGTCAAGAAGATAAATCTGGCGCGAACCTTTCCACTGACAAACAAAAGCTATATCGCCGCCAGCGGACACGCTGAAGTCATTAATGCCCGTTTTTATCGCTGTGAGATTCGTAATGGGGACGGTTCCTATTACATTGTTATCAGAAGGGGCTGTAATAGGAACCGTCCCCAATACATAGATATCGTCAAAGCCGCCCTTCCCGCTTATAAAAAAAAGGCCTTCTTCCGATATGACCGGCCGGCGCTCATCGTGCTTCGTTGAAGTCAGCCATCTCTTTTCTCCCGACGCTATTTGGAGCTCCCTCAGGTCCAGCTGCTCATTTCTTTCACAGGAATAGATTATCATCTGGCGGGGTGCGTCAAAAGCGAAAGAATCCTCATAATCCGCGTCATCTGTCAGATTTGTTATATTGCCGTCTTCCCAGAGAAATATATCGCTGCGACAGTTCATATCGGCGGCAAAAAGCAAGCCCCCGCCCGGCGCTGTCTCAATCTGCCGCACATCCGCGAAAGGAGCGCTTATCAAGCGCATTTTCCCCTTTTTACGCCCATCAAGGCCATAGCGGACGATATAGGGTTTAGCGTTCTTCCACGCGTAGAATATCAGTTCTCCGTCGGAGTATGCCAAAGCCGGAGCTATCCTGTCAAAATAGTTTTTTTTGAGGAATCTCCGGAGCTTTCCGTTTTTCCTCATTATCGGCTCGTCATATCCGTATCCGTCGCTTATAAAGAATTCGCCATGCTCTGTCAGCAGAGGCGCGCGCGAGCGGTAAAAACTGAATTCAGCGGACATGGGCTCTGCTATAACATCCGGAGAATTGCGGCTTGCGCACACATCTTTGTAAATATCGTCCAGATAAGCCGCGAATTTAAGGTCAAACTCCTTCGCGTTCATGTTCAGCGCTTTTTTGAGCGCTATGTTCTGTTCCCATACATTAGGGAACTGGCGGATGAGTTCCGGCACCTTTTTTTCGCCGTATTTTTCGGCGATAAAAATCATCATCTTGTGCGACTGCTTGTAAGCCAGATAAACCCTGTATCCCTCAAGATGAGAGAAGGATATCATGTCATCCGCCCTGAGCAGCAGGCCGTTTAAATAAATATCCCTGAGCGCGGCGGCATCCTCGCCGTCCCATATATCGGAGCAGAATTCCGCCAGCCCCTCCTGCATCCAGAGGGGTATGGGATAGAGCATTGTCCGGACAAGAGATAAGCTCCGCCAGAAACCGCCGTAGAATATGTCAAAACTGTTTATGTGCGTGTATTCGTGCCTTATGATGTGCCGCATTTCGCGGGGTGATGTGTAAAAGGGCATGACAAGTCTGTTTTTCATGGGCTCGGAAAAGCCCCCCGTGCCCCATCCCGCCGGATACAGCCTGTTGGACTGAAAATCCGGATGCGTTTCAAAAAGGAGGAGATGAGCTTTATTTTTGTGACGCGCACCCATAAAATCAGAAATCTCCCGGGCGGCGGACTCTATATCCAGGGCGATGTTATCCACCCTGGCGCTCAGCTCGGGGTAAAAATAAATTTTAAAATTATCCGTCTCGCATGTCTGCCAGTCAAAAGTTTTTGTGTATAGCTGATTTTTTCCGAAAGCCGCGGCGAAGGCTCCGCCCGCAAAAAGGGCGGAAAACGCCGTGAAAAAAAGTATTAAAGCGAAACAGGGGACTTTTGCCCTGCTGGGAAATACCCCGTCTCGCCAAGGGCGAGCCACCCCTTTTACAAAAAGGGGAACGAAAGAAAATACCCCGTCTCGCCAAGGGCGAGCCACCCCTTTTACAAAAAGGGGAACGAA
>Ga0210017_1000256_pt1 | contig 43026 bp, 38 predicted proteins | sample CryGeyCG2014_020_FD_183966 | JGI IMG/M metagenome (GOLD analysis project Ga0210017, IMG submission 183966) | Groundwater microbial communities from aquifer - Crystal Geyser CG08_land_8/20/14_0.20 (SPAdes) (version 2) | ecosystem: Environmental > Aquatic > Deep subsurface > Groundwater | place... | reverse complement strand
CAGGTTTAACATTCTTATATCGTTCTCAATGCCTTCTAAGCCTTTACCCGTGCCGAGTTGGATGGTTTTCTTATCATCAAATGGATTTTCCCATTTCGCTATCAACCATGTCGTATCATCAATTTTCTCATCGGAAAAATCAATCCTGATCCAGATATCCTGCGCAATATCACGATACTTTAACGAATTGAACAGCAATTCCTGAAAATATCCCTGAAGTAAGGCTTCGGCATAGCCATCCCGTCGCAAACGGATGGATTTCCAGAGCGGACTGAGCGTATATTCTATCTGACCAAGGTTGGCGCTGGCCCATTCGATGGCACTGCGATTGGGATTGAAGAAGACATTCTCTTCAAAATCCGCTTTCAGTTGGTCTAAAGTCGTTCCCCACCGGGCGCAGATTTGCACGCGAATCAGTTCCAGTTTCCGGTCATCGGCGTTCAGGAAGCGGGCGATGATGCGCTGAACGGAACCGTTCAGGATTTCCTCAATGCCAATGGCCTTTTCCTGAGCATCTTCCGGCAGACGATCACCGCGGATCAAACGCTGAAATTCCGCTGGATTGCCGGTATTACGTGCCTGCAGAAGCAAACCCTGATTGCGAATAATTGTCTCGGCAAGGTAAGCGTCGGTCAAAATGCGAGCGTCGCGACGGAATTCGATGTGACTCTTTAGGCGATTAGCTACCTCATAAATCGCATTCGGATAAAGCGTATTCGCTAATGTATGCGAATACTGCTGGATCATACGCTCTTTTTCGCGACGATGATTTGCTTCTTGTTCAAGCTTATCTTTATTCTCTATCGCACTGATATTTTCCTGAAGAAGCTTATTCATATTCCGGCTAAGACCATAAAGGCAATTGATCGCGTAATTATTCTGATAAGATTTGATGACTTCTAAAGCAGATTGTTCTAGTTCTGAAATGAACTCTCCTTTATTATTTTTAAAATCACTTATCAGATTTACTAGATAACCAGATAATAATTCGAAAAGGAAATTGATAATGATTGTTTTCAGACGTAAGTCATATAAAGGATTCTCTCTGACTTTTTCAAAATTCCGAATAGCCTCCTGTATATCGGGTACCAACTTTGGTTTCTTCGATTTAATTTTCTGGTTGTTTTCCGTTACTGCATCCAATTCTGACATTGATATAGAGTGGTCAATAGGACTAATTCGTAATTTTTCATTAAGCTCTTGGTTAAATATGGCATTTGTAAGTTCGGGAAATTCTTTAAGCACTGAATAGAACCGACCATTTTGAATTACAAATCTGGTTAATCCTTTTTTATCTATTATGTCTTTATCTACTTCTGAAGATAGACTCTTAAGAAAATTTAAACAGCTCCTCAAAGTTGGAGATTTTTCCAAATTATCCTTGAGTGTGAAAACGATATCCAAAACCGGGAGTAAATGACGAATACTGATTTGATCGATTATATCTGCCACGCTTGAACTGTAGAAATTCTGGATTTCTTTGAGATTTGAGTATGCCTTTACGTCGTCACCTGTTTTGAAATAAAGGCAAACCAATTCATGCCATGGATAAAAAATATCCGCCCACCTCCCCTCGCCCTTCCCATATATTAATTGTTGAGGAAATCTTTCTGGATGCCAAATTGAAGTTTCCTCCGAACAGGTTATCATAGATTTGAGTTTTTCAAAACATAATATAGCCTTCCGGTAATTGCCGTTTTTCTTGAAGTAATCTCCTAACTCACTAAAGTCGTATTCATACCAACTTTTAGCAGGAGTCTTTTCTCCCTTGAATAATAGATATTTATCATTTCCAAGCAAGTCAGTTTTTATTAAATCCTCAAAGGATTCATCTAATTTTCCAATTTTTTGATATGCATTACTTCTTTCATGATAAATTTTCCATAGCTGAGGAGAATTGGGTATGTTTTGAATAACAGTAGAGTAATCATCTATCGCTTTTTGATATTCTTCTAAAACTCGGAATAACAGTCCCCGTTCCCAGTAAAGATCTGCTGAATCCTGATTTTGTTCAATCCGGTCGGTTAGCGTCTTGATTTTATCTATTATTTTATTTTTGTCTTCTGTCTTTGTCATTGTTTCCTCATTACTGAAGTGACTCAGCTTTCCTGGTAAAATTGGGTTGACTTAAACTATATACTTTTTTCTGAGCTCTTGTCAACGCTGTATAAGCCCACCTGAAATAAAATGGTGTATTGCGATTAAAGTTGGAACGGAAATCGACGATGACCTGTTCCCATTCGCCGCCTTGTGCTTTATGACACGTGATGGCATAGCCGTATTTGATGCGCAGACAGTTAAAATAGGAGTCGTGTTCAATCGCTTCTTTGAACTCCGGCGTATTTGGTTTCAAGTCGCGGTTGCGCTGTTTAAAGTCCACATACAAAGCTTGCAATTCCTCCGTTGTCAATTTCGGTTCGGCAGAGTTTAAAAGATTCATCAAAATTTTACAATGAATATCTTTTGTAGTTCCGTTTTCAGATTCAAACCGAAGCGATACATTCCTGAAATAGAGAAGGATTTCAATTGGTTCACTGTTTTTCAAGATAGATACTTTCCGTGATTCATTCTGTGGCGAGACATTGATAACTATCCCGAATTCGCCGTTCATCAGTTCAATTTCATGACTGTAATTGTTCTGCACGACGATGATTCTGTCGCCAGTACATATTTCTTTTTCGTACCCCCAAAAACGATTTCTAACTGCTTGGTTATAATTGTTTACTGAGTAGTTCGTCAAAGTGATGATGATCGCATTGAATTTTTTTAAACCGTTGGTCAGTTCAATATACTTTGGTGCAACTGATGCTGTGGAAATTGGTAGGATATCCCTTTCGTTGGGAACAACCGACAGATCATAGAAATGTTGTTGATTGATATTTTCACGAATATGGGTAGCCGTTGCGAGGATACCGCTATCCTGGCATTGCCTTACCACTTCGCGCATTTCAAATTCCTCTACCTGAGAGTGACAGGGCAAAGCTTCCAGATAATTTTTATCCAGTGCAGGGGACGTTTCCATATTTACCGGTGGAAGTTGAGCCGGGTCTCCAATGAAAATAATCTTTCGCTTATTTCGGTTTCCTACATACTCTAAAAAATCATTCAGAAGAAATCCGGACCCATAGCGAAGGTAGCCACCATTGGCATATAGATTGGAAATCATCGATGCCTCATCCACTAAATAAACTGTGTCACCGGAATCTTCGCTTCTTCTGAGCGAATAGAAATATTTAATGCACTCAATTCCCAGCACATCCTGAGATTTATATTCACGCAGGTCAGCACGGGAGTAAATACTTTTATGAATCGTGTGTGCTGGAAGTCCCGTTTTTTCGGCAATGATTTTTGCGGCTCGCCCGGTTGGCACCATACATATAAAAGAAGTGCGGTTTTCATTCAGGTACTTGGATAATCCTTTTAACAATGTCGTTTTACCGGTACCGGCATAACCTTTCAGGATAAAAATGTTGTTATCACTTTTTAAAAAAGATAGGAGATGACGAAATGCTTCTATCTGCGTGTTATTCAACCGAAAATCAAAGAAACGGGTGTTTTCCTGGCGAGACTGAACTTGGTTGAATTTGGTCGAATCGTTTTTCATACGCTCAATGAACATGCAGAGGAAGTGCCAAGAGTAAAAGAAAGGTAAAATTTGAGTCGATTGTCGTCATGAATCAAACATAGATGAATGATAGTTAGAAATTCACATAGCATAAAGATCTTTACATCAGGAAATCAAAAACCTTACTCTTTCCTAACCTTGCAAATCGAAAGATAGCCTTTCAATTTGCAAGGTTAATTTTCCAGAGGAACAGTCGTTCTATGCTTGGTGGGAAATCGGAAAGACCGTATTTTCTAATCGTTTATACTGGAGAAAAGATGAAAACCATAACTTTTAAAATTAGTGACGATTTATTCAGTGATATCAAATCATTAGCCCGGGAACTGGGCGAAAATCGCAGTTCTGTGATCCGTAGAGCCGTAAGATTTTATATTGATAGATATGATGAAGCCATCACAAAAATCAGGCTGGAAGACCCGGAAAGGATCATGATCCCGCATGAAACGGTTTTGAAAGAATTTGGTCTCTGATTTTTAGCCGGTTTGTCACCGACAAGATTTTAATTTGTCTTGATTCCCAATTTTCGCAGTCGGGCGCGGAAGGTCGCGGGCGGAATGCCAATCAATTGCGCGGCGGCGGTGGCATTGCCATTAGTCTGTTTGAGCGCCGCGCGGTAATAGTCCGGAATTAATCCATTATCGAAATCGATTCCCTCGGCAGGAATGATAATTCCCACCGGTGAATCGGTCAGTTCAACGATGTGCAAATGCTCGGCGGTTATTTCTTCGCCAGGATAGACGAACGCGGCGGAGATGGAACTTTTCAACTGTCGGACATTACCAGGCCATTGATATGCCTGAATCTTGGCAATTGCCGACTGCATCAGGTTTTTGCGCTTGTCCTGTATGTGATTGAGTGAATCCACTATGTGTTGAGCGATCAATATTTTATCTTCACCGCGTTCGCGCAATGGCGGAAGATAAATTTCCGTCTGAACCAACCGAAAGAACAGGTCTTTACGGAATTGATGGTCTTTGACCAATTGACGGAGGTCGCGATTGGTAGCAGAAATGATACGAACGTCCACCTTTTCTTCCTTACCGCCGACGACCTGAATCGTTCCTTGATCCAAAAAGCGGAGCAATTTGACCTGCATATCGGGCGGCAGATCGCCAATTTCATCGAGAAAAATGGAACCACCATCAGCGAGTTTGAATTTGCCTTCCTTATCCGAAATTGCACCGGTAAAACTGCCCTTCTTGTGTCCGAAAAATTCACTCTCGAACAACTGCGGACTAATCGCGCCACAGTTAATTCTGATAAATGGTTGTTTATTGCGCGGACTATTAAAATGAATAGCGCCTGCGACAAGTTCTTTGCCGACGCCGGTTTCACCGCTGATAAAAATCGGTAAGTCGCTCTCAGCAAACAGGCGAATTTGTTCCTTGACTTTTCGGATTGCCACCGATTCGCCAATGATTGCATTCAAACTGGTTGAAACCTGTCGGCGGAGCAGTTTATTTTCGCGGGTGAGTTGTGTTAACGCGGCTTTTGCTTCGGTGACATTTTGGATTTTCGGAAAGTCATCCAAATTGAAATTGATCTCTGAGAGTCCTGTTTCACGATGGATTTGAATTAATTTTGCATTGATGACGCCACCCTGTTGCAGGAAAATCCAGCAGGCGTGCATGGTTGGTGTCCCGGAAGTTACCGAAATGGTAAATTCGGCGTCGGGATTCTCTTTGACAATCAATTTAACTGCCTGATACATTGCCGGATAAACAGTGTTATAGTCAGTTGGATTGACGGAGAGTGCTGGTTGATAACGAACTTGTATAGCAGGAAAACGCTGACGGCAATATTCCAGAATAGCAGAAGCCGGTTTTAAATAGGATTCGTCGTTGTACAGCAGATAAAGGCAATTAAAAATCCGCTCATGCAAAGCGGCGATGATCGCTCCGGGCTTTTCGGGCAGTTGGCAGTCATTATTTCCAACAAAGGATAACAAGACACGATTCATGCCAAAACTTACGGTAAACCGGCGTTTAGAAAAAAGATTTATTCGGCATTTTTATTAGGTGTCCGATCTGTCTCCCCTTCGATTTTCACCCGCTCTTGCCGCTCTGCAAAATTTACATTAAGTTTCTTCTGATTATTTTTCAGGAGAAGGAATGGCTATTTTAGTTACCGGCGCCGCCGGATTCATCGGTTTTCATCTAGCAAAACGACTAATTGACGACGGACAAGAAGTCATCGGTTATGATAACGTCAATGATTACTACGATCCGGCTCTCAAGTATGCGCGACTCGAAATCCTGAAAAAATCCGATCGGTTTCAGTTCTTCCAAAACGATCTCTGCGATTTACCAGCATTAGAATCGGTTTTTCAACGGCACTCGATTCAAAAAGTCATTCATTTAGCGGCGCAGGCGGGCGTCCGCTATTCGCTTATCAATCCGTTTGCCTATCAGAAATCCAATCTGGAAGGTTTTCTGAATATCATCGAACTGTCCAAGCGGGCAAGCGTGAAAAATTTCATCTATGCCTCAAGTTCCAGCGTCTATGGCAACAACACGAAACTGCCGTTCGCCGTCGAAGATAACGTCGATCATCCGATTTCGCTTTACGCCGCTACGAAAAAATCCGACGAGCTCATCGCTCACACTTACGCGCATCTGTACCAACTGCCGTGCACAGGCTTCCGTTTTTTCACCGTTTACGGGCCTTATGGTCGGCCGGACATGGCGCTTTTCATTTTCACGAAAAATATCCTCGAAGGAAAACCCATCGACGTCTATAATTTCGGCAAGATGAAACGCGATTTTACTTATGTTGATGACATCGTTTCAGGGTTGATCTCCGCGCTGACCAAGCCTTTTTCTTATGAAATTTTCAATCTCGGCAATCACAAGAGCGAAAATCTGATGGACTTCATTCGACTGATCGAAGATTATCTCGGCAAGAAAGCAACGATTAATTTTCTGCCGATTCAGCCGGGCGACGTTCCGGAAACCTTTGCAGATATTTCCGCCACGACCGAAAAACTTGGATTTTTTCCGACAACGTCGATCGATGTCGGCGTTCGGAAGTTTTTAGATTGGTATATGGAGTTTTATAGAAAATAACCTGAAAATATGACTATGAAAGAACTCTTTCAAAATTTTAAAAAACTCAACATACTTGTTGTTGGCGACCTGATCCTCGATAACTACATTTGGGGAAGCGTCAAACGGATTTCGCCCGAAGCGCCAGTCCCGATCGTCACCGTCAATCGTCGGGAAAACCGAATCGGCGGCGCGGGGAATGTCGCGGCGAATCTCGCTTCGCTGAAAGTCAACGTGACTATAGCCGGTGTCTGCGGCGAAGACAAAAACGCCGAAATCCTTTCGGATTTATTCGATCAGGAAAAAATTCGCCCGTTCCTGATCCAGACGCCAAGCCGGAAAACGACGACAAAATCCCGCGTCATCGCACAGCGTCAACAACTGCTCCGCATCGACGAAGAAGACACGGAACCGGTCAAGAAAGATGTTGCCCGGAAACTGATTTCACAGATTTCTTCGGTCAAGGAAAATTTTGACGGCGTCATCCTCTCGGATTACGCTAAAGGATTATTGTCGGAAGATTTCATTCAGGAAATGCTGAATCTGTTCAAAAACAAGCCGGTTATCATCGATCCGAAGGGCTTTAATTATCGGAAATATCACGGCGCGACGACAATCAAACCAAATTTTCGAGAATTCGCCGCCGCCATTCGCCATCCCGAATTGACCCAAGACGAGATGGACGACTATGCGCGAAAACTCGTGAAAGACCTAAACTTGAAAGGAATCGTCGTCACGCTCGGCGAAGACGGTGTTTACATTTTGAACGACAAATCCGAAAGCCTCCGGATTCCGACGAAAGCCAAAGAAGTCTATGATGTCAGCGGCGCGGGCGACACATTCATCGCCTCATTTACCGCCGGACTGATTTTATCCGGCGATTGGTTCACCGCCGCCAAAGCGGGAAATCTCGCTTCCGGAGTTGTCGTTGGAAAAATCGGCACGGCAACAACCACCATCGAAGAGATGTTCAATCATATCGATTTATACGGTTAGGATTCTGCGTTTATTATCGTCGTCAGGCTTTTAGAATATCTTCGTAAACTTTCAGATATTCATCCGAAGATTTATCCCACGAGAAATCCTCGGTCATTCCGTTCGTCATGAGCGTTTTCCAGTCGGATTTATTCCGAAAAACGCCCAGCGCATTTCCAAGCGACGCCAATAGCGAATCGACAGAATAATCATCGAATAAGAAACCGTTTCCAGTCTGACCATTCCACGGTTTAATCGTATCAGCAAGCCCGCCGGTTTTATGAACGACGGGAACCGCGCCGTACTTTAGCGCCAACATCTGTGTGATTCCGCAGGGTTCATAACGGGACGGCATCAGAAAAACGTCAGATCCCGCAAGGATTTTGTGACACATCGTATTGTTGTATCCGAAATTGACGGAAACTCTGCCGGGAAATCGCGCGGCAATGTCTTTGAAAGCAGTATGATATTTTTCCTCGCCGCTTCCCAAAAGGATCAGACCGACATCCATCGCCATCATTCGATTGATGCCTTCGAGAATCAGGTCAATCCCTTTCTGCTCGACAAGCCGTGAGACAATGCCGATCAATGGTTTTTCGATCATGAAATTCTTTAAGTCCGTTTCAAGAATTAACGTTTGTTTATTCTTCCGTCGTCCGGCAAGATTTTTAGGGCTGTAATTGATGACGATTTCCGGGTCGAAAGCCGGATTCCATGTCGAATAATCCACGCCGTTCAGAATTCCGACAACCGGTTTCTTTCGACTTACCAACACGCCTTTCAAACCAGCGCTAATCGTGAAGTTTGTCATCAGTTCCTGCGCATGCGTTTGGCTAACCGTCGTGACGACATCGGCAAAGATGATTCCGGCTTTTAAAGGATTGATCTGATCGTACCATTCCATCGGTTCGGCCGGCGCAAAGAGGTAACTTGGAAGACCAAAAACATATTTTTTATCGAAGGAAGTAACGCTTTGATAAGCGATATTGTGAATCGTCAAAACCGTTTTAATGGATTGATAAATCGGTTCTTCCGCATAGAGCGTTTTTAAATAGACCGGAATCAGTGCGGCGTGATTGTCATGGCAGTGAATGATGTCAGGAATCCAATTAAGTTCCGTAATCAGTTTCAGCGCGCATTTCTGTAGAAGTACAAATCGTTCCGGATTATTAATGTAAGGATTTCCGCGTTGATTGGTATAAATACCTTTACAGGAGTAAAATTCCTCATTTTCGACAAAATATAATTCGAGATTATTTTGCTCAGGAGGATTCCATTTCAGCAGAGAACATTTCGTCGGGATACCTCCGATTTCGATTTCGAATGTCACCGAGGTTTCCTGAAAAGTAAATTTTGTCCGGTCAATAGCGCCATAAGCAGGCGAGACGACTTTAACCGAGACGCCTTTTTCAACCAAAGCCAACGGCAACGCGCCGATGACATCGCCGAGTCCGCCAACTTTCGAGAACGGACTGACTTCCGCCGCAACAAACAGAACGTTCATCGCTATCTACTTTCTCTACTTTGTGTCTTCTCGCGCTTTCAACGAGCGCCAGTAAGTAAAATCGATATCCGGGAAAACATCGTCAACTCCTTCAATCTTCGCCAGATAAACCTGCTCTTGCTCCGTAAGAAGTTTACTCTGATCGTAGCTATCTAAAATATTCGCAAGACGTTTGATATGTTCAGAGTGAACCGTCAGACGGCCTTCAGCATAATCGCGCGCACTCCAAGTGCTGATCAGAAATTGCCAATCGGAACTCTCAATGAGTAAAACCTCCCGCGCCAATTGATTCAATATGCGGCGAATGACTTCATCTTGGGTCTCGGCATATTTATTCGCCAGTTCGACCATTTGATCTTCGGCGGCATAGACATGCTTCCATGTCCATTCGGTCCATTCATTGAGCCAGATATAGTGAAATCCGCCTTGTCCCCACGAACCCTCAGGCATTGAAATGATCGTTTGAGGACGATTTTTTTCCAAGTGATTTCCGAGGGTAATAACTTTTATACTGTCGTTTTGGTTTAATTTTCTCAGCACTTTCCCAATGAAGCGTGGTCCTTCAAACCACCAATGACCGAACAATTCCGTATCGAAGGGCGTCGTCAGGATTCCTTCTTTTCCGCTTTCCCTGTGGTAATTATCAATGTAGGAATCGAGCAATTCAACGAAGTGAGCCGCCTGATTTTCCAGCGCATCTTCGACGTCTTCGGGATAATATTCCTGTTTATCGGCCAGATCGGCTTTGGCGCTGGTTACCCGCCAGTAGCGATGCCCGCCCGGGAAATGCTTCTTGTGAAATTCTAAGTAGCGGCCGTCGCCCGGATAGCCCCATTCGCCGCTCCAGACCTGCAGGGCGGATTCCTCGTGCCGCCCGTACGCGACCGCCACGCGGCTGGTTCCCGTCGATGAAACAAGATAATTTTCATAGATTGATCTCTCTTTTTCCTCTTCGAGCGGCTTCCAATTCTTTTCGAATTGTTTCCAGAGCACTTTGAGCGAATCGAACCGATCCAAATAGACGCCTCGGTTTTTTCCACCAAGAATTAAATGTTTATCGACGATAAAATACTGGATGTCATATTTAAACAGAAATTCTTCGACGCCTCTCCGGTAAAATTTCTTCGGATATTCAGCAATCGGCGACGACCATTCATAACTTGGACGGTAGGCGCATTCCGGCAACCAAATTCCTTTCGGATCGCGCCCAAAATGTCTGCGGTAGGTTTCCTTTCCGACGCGAACCTGTGCATCGATGGATTCGTCCGTTCCCAGCAATGGAAAATAGCCGTGAGTGGCGCCACAGGTGATGATTTCGATATATCCGCCGTTCTGCATTTTTTTAAAAGCCGTAATGATGTTTCGATCAATTTGCGACAAAAAATAGGATTTGGTCTCGTTATACTTGGCTTTCCACATGTCAGCCAAATGCTTGAGATGTCCCTGTCCTTGGTTGTCGAATTCGGCGAGATTCTCCTCAGCGGCGGCAATCTTCTGATCAAGATAATGAATAAATCCGTGCTTAAACTTCTCGGAAGCCAGTTGTTCCGTTAAAATTGGCGTCAATCCGATTGTCACATTCGGGGAAATTCCTTCTGAAATGAGCGACTGAAATTCGATTAACAAAGGAACATACGCTTCGGCGGCGGCTTCATACAGCCAATCCATTCCATGCGGCCATTCGCCATGGTTGATGACGTACGGCAAGTGACTGTGAAGGACAAAACTAAAATATCCTTTCATATTAGAATCCTCGTATTATTTTCTCTTAAGTACACATAAACAAAATACGACAACGCTGGAAAATTTCAAACGCTTAAAAAATCCAATATGACCCATTAAAACTCAAACGGGACAGTCCCTAAGGATTGTCCCGTTTTGTTTATATAGGCGTTAATTTCGTCGAAACGACTTAGAAACGACCGCCGCGTCTGGGCCCGCTTGAGCTTCTGTAGCCGCCGCCACTGGGACGACCGCCACCGAAACCACCGCCAAAACTTCTGCCACCGCCGCTATGACCGCCTTCACTGCGCGGACGAGCTTCATTGACAGAAAGAGCGCGATTGCTGAGCTCTTTACCATTCAGACTGCTGATTGCCGCCTGCGCTTCGGCAGTTGTCGGCATTTCAACAAATGCAAATCCTCTCGGATCTCCGGAAAATTTGTCTTTAATGATTGATACGGTTGAGACCTGTCCAAACGCTTCGAAAGCGCTTCTCAGTTCTTCTTCACTGACGTTGGGCGATAAGTTCCCTACATAGATATTCATGTTGACCTCCTTTTGTGATCTTGAACATTTTTCTTACTCTTACTAAAACCTGGGCTAAATTGCCAATCGCCATCCGGGGCTCCATGTCCAACACCCAAAAGAAAGTCCTACATGTCTTCACGCTGATTCAGAGAATCGCGCGGTTTTGAGAATTTCTCAGGCGGAATGTTTCCTTGCCGATTAGTTTCCACTGGTTAAGTCACTTATCAAATAACTATGCTATAACCTACTTGAACTTTTCTGATTAAACAAGATTTAATTTCCAAACGTTTTTAATTTTAATCATTCAGCCTGTTGATTTTCATTACTTACAAATTTGAATCTCACCGACAAATGTGTAACTTTTCTTTGTCATGTTGTTTTGAAAGGAAATTATCATGATAATTAAAAAGTCATTCCTATTACTATTCAGTTTTTCCGTGGCAATTGTTGCACCATCTTTCGGAGAAAAGCCGCCGACGCGTTCCGGCTGGAAACTCATCTGGCATGACGAATTTCATGGTACGTCAATCGACCCGAACAATTGGAATATTCTCCTTCGTGAAACCAGTAAACACGGCGAACTCCAATATTACCTTCCGGACGAAGTCTATATTGAAAACGACTGCCTCAGAATCCGAAGCCGCGTCCGGAACTTCGGCTCACAAAAATTCACCAGCGGCAGAGTGGATACACAGGGAAAATGCGCGCCGGTTTACGGCCGTTTCGAGATTCGCGCCAAACTACCCGTCGGTCAAGGACTCTGGCCGGCTCATTGGCTATATCCGCAAAACCGCAACTGGGAAATGGAGCAGATCATGACTGCCGCCGTAGCAAATGGCAGAGAACGAACCATTCCCGAAGAGCGACCTTGGTACAGCGAGATCGACATCATGGAATTTCTCGGTCACGAACCGAACACCGTTTATGGAACGCTTCATTTTTATACTTTCGACGGACAAAAACGAACGAGTTCGGGAACGTGGAGAGGCGACTGCGATTATTCAAAAGATTTTCATTTCTACGCGCTGGAGTGGGAGCCGGATTCGATTCGCTGGTATATCGATGATAAACTGATCCATGCCAGCACGGTCGGCATACCGCATACACCGCATTACCTGATCCTGAATACGGCCATCGGCGGCAGTTGGCCGGGCAACCCGGACTCGACGAACGCATTTCCGCAGTACCACGACATAGATTACGTGCGCATTTACCAACGCGACGGATATTTCAAGTAGCCAGGCAATAAAAATCTATTGATATTGCCCTCGTTCCGGGGCTCCGCTCTGGGACGAACGGACACGCACTGCGCTACGGAGCACAGCCCCGTAGCGAGAGTTATTCTTACCCAATTTCCGCCGCCAGTTGATTATAGACTGCGTTTGATAGCGATTCGTAATCCAAATTTCCCGGATAAATAGGTCGGTGGAATTTCACCCGGATTTTTTTCCACGGACGCGGGAAAAGCGATCCACTGGGCAACGCTTCGAAAGCGCCTTTAATCGAAACCGGCACGACAGGGACGTTGAGTTCCCAGCTTAAAATGGCAAATGATTTTTTAAATTCCCTCAATTTACCGGTATGCGTCCTCGTACCTTCCGGGAAGATAATGATGTTTTTTCCGTCTCTCAAAACGGCCGCGAGTTTCTGAAGCGACTGCTTTAAATCGCGGTTAATATCGAGGATAATGACGTTGTTACGGTTAGCAAAAGCCCGCACGAAACGGTTGCGGACATGCTTTTCCTTGGCATAAAAATAGGTATTTTTGAAAACCTTCCGTTTGAGAAAAGCCGCCACGAAGAGACCATCGATAAAACTCTGGTGATTCGACGCGATGATGAACGGACCGTTCGGGATATTCTCCGTACCTTCGCCCTTAAACCGAAAATAAAGTTTGAACAAGAATTTCGACATATCCTTCAGAAGACACTGGGTAAACCAACTGCGCGGGAGTTTCAGATCGACTTTCTCGCGAAAAATCTCTGCCCACTTAACTGCTTCGACCGTCAGTTTATTTTTCTTTTCCTTCATATATTGCGAAAGTTTCTCAACGGTCGGATAATTGAGCAGAATGTCTTCCTTGATGTTAATGCCGAAAGTTGTCTGTAAAAACGTCTGGAAACTGATCTTGTCCAAAGAATCCAGCACCAGATCGATCTCGAAATGGTCGTCCGGATGAACGGCTTCTTTCGTTTGTTCGCTCAGATAGTCGTGGATGACATGATATTCTTCGTAATCCGGCTCGGCCTGATGTTCCTCCCGACGCTTGTAACCGAAATCTGCCTGTAAAGCAAGTTTATAGCGCTGAACTTTCCCGAGTCGCGTCTTAGGCAGTTCTTCCTTCACGAGAAAGAATTTTGTTATTTTTTTAGACGATGCAACCCCGCGGTTGTACTTGTCGATGACTTCCCATCGAAACAATTCATCGATAGCAACGATTCCGCGGTCGGACATTTTCTTGAAATCCGGTAAAATGCAAGCCATGAGCGTGTCATTTTTTGCGAAAACGCCGACCTCAGCCACCAGATCGGAAAGTCCGTAAATCTTCTTTTCGATCTCTTCGGGATTGATATTTTCCCCGTTTGACAGAACTATAATTTCTTTGATGCGTCCCGTGATATAAACGAATCCCTTTCTACTAATATTGCCGAGATCGCCGGTGTGCAACCAGCCTTCCCAAAGAACTTCGTTTGTCTCCTCCGGTCGGTGATAATATCCTTGCATGATGTTACGTCCGCGAGCCACAATTTCACCATCGAGAATTTTGACCTCGCAACTAGGCATCGGCTGTCCGGCGGATCCGATTTTCCAGTGTCCCGGACGGGTAAAAGTGATCATCGGCGCGGCTTCTGTCATTCCAAAACCTTCCAGCATTTCAAATCCAAGCGTTTTGAAATCTTTTGCGACGTCTTCATCTAATTTCGCGCCGCCGCTTACCAAATATTCGATTTTTCCGCCAAATCCCTGATGCACCTTCTTAAATATCGTTTTCGAAAATGCGCGCGAATGCACGAGTTTCGCCAGTTTGAACATCGTCCGGGCGGCAAAACTTTTGTTGACCTTTTCCATAACGCCTGCGCGGATCGCGGCGTACAATCTCGGAACGCCAATGATGATTCCAACACCGTTTTGATTCAGTGTTGTGATGATATCCTGCGAAACCATCGACGGGGAAAAGGCAATTTTTGCGCCTACGTACAACGGCGCGATCAGCGAGCCCAATAACGGAAAGACATGATGAAATGGCAGTAATGCCAAAACAGTTCGGTCGGGTGTAAAAATCGGGATTTCTTTCGAAACGGCATGGATATTCGCCAGCATGTTGTCGAAAGAAAGCATCACGCCTTTCGGCGAGCCGGTCGTACCAGACGTATAAATAATAGCCGCCGTTTCAGACATTTCGAGCGGATCAATTTCTTCCGGAGAATAATCGGCGAGATCGTAACGTTGTTCTTCAAAAACAAAAACGCGAACTTCATGGCTCACTTTTTCGAGAGCCTGATTCAAAACATCTCGCGTCTCCGCCGCACAAAAAACGACTTCCGGTTGGCAATCATTTAAAATGTATGCCACTTCATCCGGCGAGGAGAGATAATCGATCGGCACGGCGATGCAGTGATTTTTCCACGCGGCGTAAAAAACGTACACCCATTCAGGACGATTGGGAGAGAAAATCGCCACTTTACCGGATTTTTTATCATGGAAAAGCGACGCGAAAAAATGGATGTGGCTCAGGAGATCGCGGTAACTGACACGTAAGTCGCGCCAGACAATAGCGGTTTTTTCAGAATTATTAATAAACAATCAAGACTCCTTCCATTGACTGAATGAATTATACGAAAATTTTGGAGAAAATGCAAAAAAGTAAGTTACCGCGGATTTAGCAATAATCTGTTTTTACAACGGCAAATTGTTGAATAGGAGATCGAGTTTCAGGCACGTCCGCCTCCGGTGGATTTCGGGTTTCAATCCTCGCCTCGATGCTCTGCATAGAAACGCCTTTATGGCAATATCACCTTTATCGACTCGAATAAGCCTAATCAATCTGCCGGTGGCGGACAAGCCCAATCCGATCCTTCCACACGTCCGTCATTTTGATTGTTTATTTATCCATCGGAAACTAAATTTCATGGTTTAAAAATGGTGGTTAAAGTTAAGGTTTTATGCAATATAAATTAGGAATCATTGGCGGAACGGGAATATACGACTTGGAAGGCATCAAGGTCCGAGAGCGCGTCTTGCCCGACACGCCTTACGGAAAAGCGTCCGGCGAATTTATCATCGGCGAACTGTACGGCAAAGAAGTCGTCTTCCTCCCGCGCCACGGAAAAGGGCATCACATTGCGCCGACGTTTATCAATTACCGCGCGAATATTTACGGAATGAAACGCCTTGGGGTTACACATCTGATTTCCATTTCGGCGGTCGGAAGTTTTAAGGACGAGTTGAATCCCGGCTCGATTGTCTTTGTCGATCAGTACGTTGACCGGACGAAGGAGCGCGTTCACGACACATTTTTCGATGAAGGCGTCGCGGTTCACATCGCATTCGCCGATCCGGTTTGCCCATCGCTTCATGCAAAACTGATTGAAATCGCAAAAGAACTTGGCATTGATTATGCGCCATGGGGAACTTATCTGAACATCGAAGGACCGGCATTTTCAACGCGTGCCGAATCCCGGCTTTACCGCTCGTGGGGAATGGATGTAATCGGCATGACAAGTCTTTATGAGGCGAAATTAGCAAGAGAAGCCGAAATGCATTTTGCGCCGATAGCGCAGGTGACGGATTGCGACAGTTGGAAGGAAGAATCCGTCGATGTCGCCGTCGTTTTGGGTAATTTGGGAAAGGCATTAACGATCACGCGTGCGGTCATCAGAAAATTTATCGAAGAATTTCCCTATCCGGCAAGTTCCTGCGCCTGCGAAACCGCTTTGCGGGGAGCGCTCGTCACCGATCCGGCGGTCATTCCCGATTTGCTAAAAAAGAAATACGAATTATTGTTGAATAAATATCTTTAAATCATGTCTGGTTACGAAGGTATTTTTCCGCGTTTACGAACAGGAGGTTTTGTTAAGTGATCAAGAAGGTTCCGCCAACGGTTGACTTTATCGCGTTGGAACATGAAATGCTCGATTTTTGGGAAAAAAATCGAGTTTTCGACAAATTGGTCAATCAGAATTCGAACGCAGATCGGTGGTCTTTCATCGACGGACCGATCACCGCAAACAATCCGATGGGCGTTCATCATGCGTGGGGACGAACGCTGAAAGATATTTTTCACCGCTACAAAGCGATGAACGGTTTCCGCACACGCTATCAAAATGGCTTTGACTGTCAGGGATTATGGGTCGAGGTCGAAGTCGAGAAGGAACTTGGATTCAAATCCAAACGCGATATCGAAACTTACGGCATCGAAAATTTCGTCAATAAATGCAAAGAACGGGTACGGAAATATTCCAAAATCCAGACCGAACAATCAATCCGGTTGGGTTATTGGATGGATTGGGATAATTCGTACTACACCATGTCCGACGAAAACAACTATACGATCTGGTTATTCTTAAAAAAATGCCACGAGAACGGATGGATTTATAAAGGACATGATGTGATGCCATGGTGCACGCGTTGCGGTGCCGCGCTTTCCGAACACGAAATCGCCACCGAAGGCTACAAGGAAATAACGCACACCAGCGTCACTGTCCGATTTCCGCTGATGAATCGCGAAAACGAATATCTGTTAGTCTGGACGACAACACCATGGACGCTGACATCGAATACCGCCGCCGCGGTTCACCCAGAAATAATTTACCTAAAAGTTCGTCAGGGAACGGATTTTTATTACCTAATCGAAGGTCGCGAAAAAGAGGTGATGAAAGGTGAATTTTCTATCGAAGCCAAAATCACCGGCAAAGAAATGCTCGGCTGGAAATTCCACGGACCATTCGACGAATTGCCCGCTCAAAAAAACGTCCAGCATGTCGTCATCCCGTGGGAAGAAGTGACTGAAACCGAAGGCACCGGCATTGTCCATATCGCACCCGGATGCGGCCAGGAAGACCACGCGCTCGGCGTTCAGTTTAACCTTTCCACGATTGCGCCGCTCGATGAATTCGGTAATTACATCGAAGGCTTCGACTGGTTGACCGGCAGAAACGTCGATTCGATTACCAAGGATATTTTGAAGGACCTTGACCAAAAAGGAATTAAATACCGCGCCGATGCTTACACGCACCGCTATCCGATTTGCTGGCGCCACGGAACAGAACTGATCTTCCGTCTGGTTGATGAATGGTTCATTTCAATGGATGGCGCCCGGCAGGACATGATCGACGTTACGAAGAAAATCCGCTGGATTCCCGAATACGGTTTGACGCACGAACTCGACTGGCTGAAAAACATGCACGATTGGATGATCTCTAAAAAAAGATATTGGGGTTTGGCGCTTCCGATCTATGAATGTCCTTCCTGCAAACATGTCACAGTCATCGGGAGCCAAGAAGAATTGAAAGAACGCGCCGTTGAAGGTTGGGCGGAATTTGAAGGTCATTCGCCGCATCGTCCGTGGATTGATGCCGTGAAAATCAGATGCGAAAAGTGCGGCGAAATCGTCAGCCGAATTCCCGACGTTGGAAATCCATGGTTAGACGCCGGAATCGTTCCATATTCAACGCTTCATTATACGACGAATCGTTCTTATTGGGAAGAATGGTTTCCCGCCGATTTTATCTGCGAATCCCTGCCGGGACAGTTCCGGAACTGGTTCTATTCAATTTTGGCAATGAGCACGGTTCTGGAAAAACGCGAGCCTTTCCGCACAATTCTCGGTCATGCGCTGGTCAAAGATGAGCAGGGCAAAGACATGCACAAGAGCGCTGGCAATGCGATCTGGTTCGAGGAAGCCGCCGAGAAAATGGGCGTAGATGTCATGCGATGGCTTTACGCCGATCATAATCCAGTCAATAATTTGAACTTTGGTTATCATATTGCGCAGGATTTTCGGAAACACATCATCACGCTCTGGAATTCCTACTCGTTTTTTGCGACTTACGCGGAACTCGATCATTTTTCACCCGAGAAAAACCGTGTAGAAATAAAAGATTTGAGCGAACTCGACCGCTGGCTGTTGGCGCGGTTGAATTTACTGATCCGCGACGCCCGAAGAGAATTCGATAATTTCGCGACGCAGAAAGTCATGGCGACCATCGACGAATTTCTGGAAGTTTTATCCAACTGGTACATTCGCAGAAGCCGCCGCAGATTCTGGAAATCGGAAGACGATAAAGATAAATGGGCGGCTTATCAAACGCTCTATCAGGCGCTGAAAGGTTTGATTCTTGTGTTGGCGCCGGTCATTCCGTTCGTTACGGAATCCATCTATCAGAATTTGGTGCGCGGACTCGAACCGTCGGCTCCTGAAAGCATTCATCTTGACAAATTTCCTGTTGCCGACGAATCGTTGATCGACGATAACCTGCTTTGCAAAATTGATTCGGTTGTCAAAATCGTCGAGATGGGACGCGCCGCCCGCAATAAAGCGAATTTAAAAGTCCGCCAACCACTACAAAAAATTATTGTTAAATTGCCGAAAAGCGTGTCGCCAGATGAAATTCTCCTGCTATCAGGGCAGATTCTTGAAGAATTGAACATCAAAGCCGTCGAATTAACGCAAAATGACAGCGCGCTTTTTATTGTCACCATCAAACCCAATTTTGCATCACTGGGCGTGAAGTACGGAAAGTCGATGGAAGAAATCCAGACAGCCATCCGGGCGCTGAATCCGGACGAGACATACAAAAAGGTAGAAAGCGGCATTCCGATTGAACTTAAACTGTCTGATCGTATAATCACGCTCACGAAAGACGAATTGATCGTTGAAAGAAAAGACGTCGAAGGATTTTCAGGCGTTGCCGATGGCGAATATTCCGTTGGCATCGATACGCGGTTGACAGAAGACTTGATCCAAGAAGGCTTGGTGCGCGATTTTATACGCCACGTCCAAACGATGCGTAAAGAAGCCGATTTTCGAGTAGAAGATCGCATCCGGATCACATTTTCTGCCCCGGAAGAGATCGGCATCGCACTGGCGGAATTTGAAGAATATCTGAAAAATGAGACTCTTGCTAATCAAGTCCAAAGTACGTATTTTCAGGGTGAATTTGAGAAGGAATTGAAAATTGGAAATCATGTAGTTCACATTTCGATCAGTCGGTTGAACTAAGGATTCTGGAGACAAAATATGCAGGAGAATGTAAAAGTGAACAAATGGGGTCAAGAAGACCTCGATTATTTTAAAGCGTTGATTCTGAGAAAACGGGAAGAAACGATCAAGGAAATAAAACGGCTGGAATCTACTACGGTCAATGATAATACGCGGCAGGACAGCACAACGCTTGACTCGACCTATTCATATCATATGGCGGATGTCGGGACCGACTCGGATGAACGCGAAAAAGCCTTTCTCTGGCTCTCTCGCGCAAACAAGTATCTGACCTATTTGAATCAGGCGTTGGAACGCATCAAAAACGGCGAGTACGGCGTCTGTATTGAATGTGGCGAATTGATCCCGAAGGAACGTCTCGAGGAAGTTCCTCACACTCAGCACTGCGTCAAATGCAAAAATAAACCCAAGGGTTAATACCGGCTCGCATCCTCTCGCCTGAAAATACCTTTATTTAACCATTAATGAACACTCATAAACGCAAATTCCGAAGTTACGGGATTCTCAATAAAATCGAGATTATTAGCGTCCATTCACAGTTTCTTCAAAGGATCTCTAAGGTCCGGGACTTTCTTAGACCGATTTGCCAGTATGTAGGTTTCATTAAAAAATTTCAGTGGACAATCACACCGTTTTTATTTACCTTATTTCTGAATGAAGAGGTTAATTCGGAAATCGAAACACCCAAAAACAAGAGTTAACAATCAGACAATCACGCTCAGAACAGGCTTATCATAGCGGTAAGACGAATGATCATGTTCTTGGAACCAAGTCATTTTTTCAAAAGAAAGATCAGGACTCAGACATATCAAGAAATGTATCGAATCAGTTGCGGACGTTTGTTGTTGCACAGGAATCAGATACGCGACTGGACATTTTTCTTTCCGATCGTATCCAAACGTTAAGCCGGTCGAAGATTTCCAACTTAATTCGCACCGGTTTGGTGACGGTCAATCGGGCAACTGTAAAGTCGGGCTATTCATTGCGAGGCGGCGATGAAATCAACGTCGTCCTCCCAACACCCGAACCGAGTGAAATTCCACCGGAAAATATCCCAATCCGAGTTTTATATGAAGACGAATATTTTATCGCAGTTGATAAAGCGCCGGGAATGGTTGTTCATCCTGGAGCCGGCGTTTTTCTGGGAACGCTAACCGGCGCGCTCCGGAATTATACGGATCGCCTAAGCATGGTAAATGGTCCTCTGAAGCCCGGATTAGTACACCGGTTAGATAAAGACACGAGCGGTGTCATTATTGCCGCCAAAAGCGATGAATCATACTGGAAAATTGCACGACTGTTTGCTGACAGGGAAATCTACAAAGAATACCGTGCGCTGGTTTGGGGAACACCTGAACCGCATATCGGTTTGATCGACGCGCCGATCGGAAGAAGTCAGAATAACCGGAAAAAATTTACCGTGACGCAATCGGGAAGAAATGCGCGGACGCGTTATGAAATCTTGCAAGATTTCGATATCATGTCGTTTCTTCAAGTGATTTTGGAAACCGGACGCACTCACCAGATCCGCGTCCATTTCGCACACGTCGGTCACCCAGTCGTCGGCGATCCGATCTACGGCGGCGGCATTAAATATCTGCTCCGCCACACGAAAGCAGAAAACGATCTGGGAAACCGCGTAATGACTTTAGTCCAACGCCAAATGCTCCACGCGCACCGGATTCGGTTTATCCACCCAATAACTGGCGTGGAAATCGAAATCGTGGCGCCGATTCCCGAAGATTTTATAGCCATTGAAAAAGTATTGTCGAAAAAATGAGCGAAGAATTGACGACTCAGGAATTGCTATCGCGGTTCACCCGCTATCTTAAACAGGAACGCGGTTATTCGGCACACACGATTGAAGCCTACGAATGCGATATCAATCAGTTTTTTCTGTTTTTTGCCGAATATTCAAACACAGTCCCGATTCAAATCAATGACATTGGGAAAATCGCAGTTCGTCATTATCTCGGAATGCTTTCGGAAGCGGGTCTGGAAATGACGTCTATATCACGCAAGCTGGCATCTCTCAAGTCGTTTTTCAAATTTTTAACGATCCAAAAAATTATTCCGAGAAATCCGGCTTCTATGGTCAAATCACCAAAGACGAAAAAACGTCTGCCCATCGTCATTTCCGAAGAGCAGATCACCCGCGTGATGGAAATCCCGGATTCCGATACGTTCATCGGGCAACGCAACCGCGCAATTATGGAACTATTTTACAGTAGCGGTATCCGTCTGAACGAATTGCTGTCGCTCAACATCGGTGACATCAATTTTTATAACCTAACGATCCGCGTTTTAGGAAAAGGTTCCAAGGAGCGAATCGTTCCGTTCACAAAACGCGCAAATAACGCACTGGAATCGTATCTGAAATTCCGGAAAGAAGAGTTTGGAGACCTGAAGTTGGAAAGTCCGCTGTTCATCAGCAGTCTTAGCAGACGGATTTCAAGACCCTGGGTTCAGAAGATCGTCACCGCGCTTCTCAAATCAGTTTCCGAGCAGGATCATCTTAGTCCGCATACATTGCGGCATTCGTTCGCATCGCATCTGCTCGACAAAGGCGCGGATTTGAATGCCGTGAAAGATATGCTTGGGCATAGCAGTCTCAGCACGACACAACTTTATACGCACATTCAAATTGGAAAACTTAAGGAAGTCTACAAACAGGCTCATCCGCATGGTGAATAATCAATAAAAGAAGGAGTATTTTTATGAACATCGAACTGACATCGAGACACTATGAACCTTCTGACCGCGTGAAGGAACACGTCAACAAAGAACTCACTAACCTCAGTGAATTCGAGAATCTGATTTCCAAATGCAAGGTCATTCTTGAAAAAACCAAAGACGGAGAAACGATTACGCTCACACTTCATGTTTCGGGCAAGGACATGATCTCTACGGAATGCACTGATGACATGGTGAAGTCAATCGACTCCGCCGTAGAAAAAATGGGGCGGCAGTTACGTAAATTCAAAGATAAAAGGATTTCCCATTGATGGAAAACTATTTGACAGTCGAAAATCTTTTCAAAGATAATCGCAAGAAACTGCGACTTAGCCGGATTAACGACGGCGTAGGTCAGGAACGGTTGATCAAATCGTCGAAAATGAATCGACCGGGACTCGAGCTTTCCGGATTCTGGGATTATTTCGACAAAGCCCGCATTCAGTTATTCGGAATGAAGGAGAAAAAATATCTCGATACTCTCTCCGAAGATGGACGTATCTCCATTTTTACTAAACTGTTTTCAACGGAAATTCCAGCCGCGATTTTCGCGCACGGTACAAAACCGTTTCCGGAAGCGATTTCTTTCGCCAACACACATAATATCTCGCTAATGTCCACACCGCTGACAACCAGCCACATCGTTTCACAGATGATGGATTATTTGGACTGGCATCTGGCGCCAACGACAGTCATTCATGGTTCTCTGGTCGATGTCTATGGCGTCGGTATTCTGTTTACGGGACGAAGCGGGATCGGAAAGAGTGAGATCACACTCGATCTTGTCGAGCGAGGACAGCGGCTCGTTGCTGACGACCTTGTCAAGATCATTCGCCGCGCCGACAACGTCATCATTGGAACTGGATTAGAAAACCATGAACATTTGCTCGAAATCCGCGGATTGGGAATCGTTGATGTGAAGAGCGTATTCGGAATCCGTGCGATTCGCCAACAGAAGCGCATCGAAGTGCTCGTCGAACTTCTGGACTGGGATGAGAACATGGCTTATGAACGAGTCGGAGCGACACAGAAAAGCACGAAAATTCTGGGCGTTGCGGCGTCATACATTAAACTACCAATTTATCCCGGAAAAAATATCACCGTCATCGCAGAAGTCATCGCCCTCAACCACATTCTAAATTTCATGGGCAAAAACGCCGCAAAGGAATTTCAGAAGAAACTGTTGGCGACCATTCGGAAAAAGACCCAGCAAAACGATCTCGAATCTTACCTAAAAAAGGATTATGAATAAACGGAGAAACTCGAAATGAGAGCCATCATTCCGGCGGCAGGCGTCGGCGAACGACTCAGACCGCTGACATTGACCAAACCAAAAGTTCTGTTGCCTGTCGCCGACAAACCAATTCTCGGTCATATTTATGATCGGATCATCTTGTCCGGAATCCGGGACGCAACTGTTATCGTCGGCTACAAATCCCAACAGGTGATCGATTACTCGAAGTCGAACTTCGATCTGAACTTCCGATTCATCCACCAAACCGAACGGCGTGGCTTAGGTCATGCGGTTGGCTTGGGACTTGAAAACATCGATGAACCGGTTTTAATTTTGCTCGGCGATACAATTCTTGATTTGAATTTCTCCGAATTCACTAAAAGTAGAGAGAATGTCATCGGCGTCATGAAAGTCGACGATCCTCGACGGTTTGGCATGGTTGAACTCAAAGACGGATGGATAACCCGACTTGTCGAAAAGCCAAAGAAATTTGACGGCGATCTCGCCATTGCCGGGATTTACCTCATTCAAAATCAATCCAAGCTGAAGAGCGCTGTTGATCAGATCATTGCGGAAAATATCACGACCAAAGGCGAGTTTCAACTAACGGACGCTCTCCAGATGATGCTTTCTCGCGGAGAGAAAATTAAAACCGAAATGATCGCGGCATGTCATGATTGTGGCACGCGGGAAACATTGCTAAAAGCCAACCGCATTCTGCTCGCAAACCTTAAACAAAATGGAAGACAATACCCGGACACGACGATCATTCCCCCGGTTTACATTCATCCGGATGCGATCATTCGCGAATCAACTATCGGTCCATACGTCAGCATCGGCGCCGGAGCGGAATTGACTCGAACAGTCGTTACCGATTCAATCGTTTCCGAAAAAGCCATTTTGCAAGACGCAATTTTGAATAACAGCCTCATCGGCGCGAACGCCGAAGTCAAGGGCGCCAGCGGAGTTTTTGATCTGGGCGACTTTTCTCGACAGAATTTGAGTTGATTTTATAATCGATGTTGATTAGTTTTACAAGATTTTTTTAAAAAGGAGTTATATGAAAAAATATTTATTTACATCTGAATCCGTAACCGAAGGACATCCCGATAAAGTCTGCGATCAGGTTTCTGACGCAATTCTCGATGCTCTAATTGTAAAAGACCCAGAAAGCCGCGTCGCTTGTGAAACGCTCACGACGACAGGTTTGGTCATGGTTGCCGGCGAAATTTCCACGAAAATTTGGGTCGATATTCCCACCGTCGTCCGGCAAACGCTCGAAAAGATCGGCTACACCGATCCGCATTTCGGGCTCGATTGTCGGAGCTGCTCGGTCATCACCGCAATTCATGAACAAAGCGAGAATATCGCACTGGGCGTAAATGAAACAGAAAACCACGAGCAGGGCGCCGGAGATCAAGGCTTGATGTTTGGTTATGCGTGCGATGAAACACCGGAATTGATGCCATTGCCGATCAGCCTCGCCAATAAAATCACCATGCGTCTCGCGGAAGTTCGGAAAAAAGGCATCCTGAACTGGGTGCGCCCGGACGGAAAATCGCAAGTAACTGTAGAATATATCGACGGCGTACCTCAACGCGTTACCAGCGTCGTCGTTGCCGTTCATCACAATCCGGAAGTCTCGCACGAGAAGATCGTTGCCGACGTCCGTAAGTATGTCATCCAGCCGGTTTGTCAAGAATATTTGACTCCTGAAACGAAATATTACATCAACGCGACCGGTATTTTCACAGTCGGCGGACCGGAAGCGGATACCGGCGTAACCGGACGCAAGATTATCGTCGATACCTACGGCGGAATGGGTCGTCACGGCGGCGGTGCATTTTCCGGAAAAGATCCATCAAAAGTCGATCGATCCGCATCGTATATGGCGCGTTACGTCGCCAAGAATATCGTCGCTTCGGGGTTGGCTTCCCGCTGTGAAGTTCAATTGGCATATTCGATCGGCGTCGCCGATCCGGTTTCGGTTCGTGTCGATACGTTTGGAACCGGAAAAGTTGATGATGACGAAATCGCGACAGCGATTTGGAAAGTCTTTCCGCTCAAACCGGCGCAGATCATCAAACATTTGAATTTAAAACGCCCGATTTACATGAAAACAGCGGCTTATGGTCACTTCGGCCGCGAAGACGATGATTTTACATGGGAAAAGAAGGATAAAGCTGAAGAATTGAAAAATTATTTTGGAGATAAAAAATGATTGGAAAGATCAAAGACATTAAGCTCGCCGACGCTGGGCGGCTGAAAATTGAATGGGCAGAAGCGCACATGCCTGTTTTAATGGCGCTGAAAAAAAAATACATCGAAACGAAACCGCTCGCCGGGATGCGCATCAGCGGTTGTCTGCACGTCACCAAAGAAACGGCGGTCTTAATAAAAACACTCATCGCCGCAGGAGCGGAGGTAGCCTGGAGCGGTTGCAATCCATTAAGCACTCAGGACGATGTCGCCGCGGCTCTTTATGCCGATGGCGTTCCGATCTGGGCATGGCGCGGATTAAACACCGAAGAATTTTACTGGTGTATCGAGCAAACTCTTCAACAAAAACCAACGGCAACGCTTGATGACGGCGCCGACCTCGTTTTTACGATCCACAACAAACACCCTGAATTAGCCAAACAGGTGCTGGGCGGCTCGGAAGAAACGACCACCGGCGTGCATCGTCTCAGAGCAATGGGTAACGCCGGGAAACTTCTCTATCCGATCGTCGCTGTCAACGATGCCGAAACGAAGTGGGATTTCGATAACGTGTATGGAACCGGTCAATCGTCTATCGATGGAATTCTTCGGGCAACTTCCATTTTACTCGCCGGAAAGACATTCGTAGTCGCCGGCTACGGACATTGCGGCAAGGGCGTCGCTATGCGCGCTAAAGGGATGGGCGCAGATGTAATCGCAACCGAAGTCAAACCGACCGCCGCCTTGAAGTCAATTCTCGATGGTGTTCGCGTAATGAAGATGGACGAAGCCGCCAAGATCGGAGACATTTTCATCACCGCCACCGGTATGAAAGAAGTAATCGTCAAACGGCATTTCGAGGCAATGAAAGACGGCGCAATCGTTTGCAATACCGGGCATTACGACTGTGAACTTGATTTGAAAGAACTCGAAACGATAACGGTTTCCAAGAACGAAGTTCGTCCGAATTGCGTTCAATATACTCTGAAAAACGGAAAACGTATTTTCGTTCTTGCCGAAGGGCGTTTAGTCAACCTCGCCGCCGCCGAAGGGCATCCGTCCGAAGTCATGGATATGTCGTTCGCCAACCAGTTTATGGCGGTGTTATTTATCGCCCAAAAGGGCGCCCATCTGGAAAAGAAAGTGTACGACATTACCGAGGAGCAGGATCAGGAAATCGCCCAACTGAAATTGGAAACAATGAGTGTTTCCATCGACAAACTGACCGAATCACAGATTCGTTATCAGACCGCGTACAACGAAGGAACCTGAGTATTCCGGCTTCTCAGAAGGGAATTTCCCATAGGAATTGAGAAGTGAAAAAAGTCTTACTCTATCTGAATATCCTCGCTCTCTGCGGGATATGGAGTTGTGAGTTTGACTTTCCTACTCTGCCAAAACTTCCCGGAAAATGGGACTCCAAGGTCATTATTCCCGCGTTAAATCAGTCTTATAGCGTTTCAGATCTGATTTACAATTCCTCGAAGAATTTTGGGAATCCAATTTTCGCTGACACCTCCGGAAATCTGTTTCACTTTGCAGTCGATTCGTTTCCAAACGCTATCTCCATGGCGGACAGTTTTTGGACATTGCCTTCATCCGAAGACTCCTCGGCAATCGAGATGTCCAAACACGTCCGGATCAATCCGAATCAAAGCATCAAGACGTTTCAGTTCTCGATTCGCCATAAAACCGACGACTCAAAAGCCCTGATTAAAACCGGTTTAATCGACAATCAAAGCGGCGCGGATGTCAATCGTTTGTTTCTATCTGTTTCGCTCAGCGATACATTTCCAAACGACGTTCGCGTAATTGTTGCTTGCAGAAATTTTGAAAATGCCGCAGACGGAACAATGCTTCGAGATACTTTAACGCTGGCGGTCGATTCCCTTTTCCAAGAAACCGAGATCGATGTTTCAAGCGATTCGCTTGTCAGAATAAGCAATCATTCAACCATCGATTCTCTTCAATTCGACGTCACGGTCGAAGTTCAGGGAACGCTCATAGTACCCGTTTCTTCGCTGAGTCAACATCTTTCGGTGAAAATTGGAATCTCGCCGATCCATTTGGATAATTTCTACGGAACTGTTTTTGCCACCGGACAACACGCCACGCAACTTTTCTATAACAGTCCTGCAGGCGCTGAAGATATCATATTCGATTCGACGAGCGTTCGACTCATTATCGATGATCCGAGAAACGATTTCACTCAAATCCAAACAACGATTACGGGCGAAAAATTCGGAGAACCCGACTCTTCGCTGGACTCGGTTTTCACGTTGAGTGCCGATACATTTTACGTACAAATTTCAGACGTGATTTCTAATCTACCCGATAGCGTTCGATTCCGCGTTAAAGCTTCCCTGCCAAACGGCTGGTTCAACGCCGGACAGGTTCTGAACCAGAACATCCTAGTCAAATATGAAATTTCGGCGCCGCTGATTTTTACATTACCGCCGGTTGTTTTCCTCGCCGCCGCCGATCCGACGACGTTTTTCATCACCGACAGTTCGACTCGCTCAAATATCACTAAAGCGCAAAACGGCGCGGAAATGGACATTTTCATCGAAAACCGATCACCATTTCATGGGAACTTATTCATTCTGATTGGAAACTTTCCGTTCTTCCCGACAGACTCTACGCAAACCAAGGCAGGTTTTAGTTGGGAAAACAACTCGTGGTTTCACTTCGGAACCGACACGCAGATCGTCATGGTTGATACGTTGGCAGCTATGGGATTTACGGAAGCGACTTATAAGGACGGCGAATTGGTTCGAGCCGGCAAATCTTCGCAGGTTTATTTATCAAGCCCGACCGCCATTGCATTGATGGAAGATTCCTGTTACATCGAGCCTATTTTTCAGTTCATCAATTCAGAATCTGTTAAAACCGGATTGAAAAATAATCAGTCGATTCACCTAAAGACCTATTTGAATTTGCTTTTCGACCCTGTCGCAATTTCGCGGTCATGGAAGGACACGGCAAACACGGAATGAAATCTATCGATAAAATATCAAAACCAATGCGCAGATCGTTGATGACAGCCGTATTGGTTTTTATCATTGCAGGCGAGGCATCGGCTCAATCATACGACAACGCAAGATCCAATTCGCTCGGCGGTTCTTTTACGGCAATTTCGCGAGGCGTGTTCAGCGTCGGATTCAACCCAGCAAATCTGGCTCTGCCGTCCCAGTATAAATCTTATTTCACGTTGTTTGGGATCAACAGCTACGCTACCAACAATTTCTACTCGCTGACGACGAGCGCGAAATATGGCGGAAAAGATCTGACAGCCGACAATCAAAAACTTCAGAAGGAATTTTTATCTGAATTGCCTACAGACGGTTGGCGTTCTTCTATGGGTCTCAATATGCCCGCGCCGTTAGTTAGTTTTTCATCTGGAAACAAGGCGTTTACCGCAAATTTATTATACGTCACCGACTACTACGTTTCCAAACCGGCGCTGGATTTGATTTTCGGAAATTTGCAGAAAGGAATCGATTATCAGTTGGATTTAAGATGCGACGCGTTGACGGCTCTCGAATACGCTTACTCGATGGGAATTCCGTATGAAAAAATGGCGTTCGGTTTTTCTATCAAATATTATCAGGGCTTAGGTTATTACGGACTCGATCCCGATCATCGAACCGGTTCCGTCATGGTCGATACCGCCAATTTCATCTTAAAAGGCTCTGGCGATTACATTTTTAGGCAATCGACGCAGGGGCGCGGATTTGGTTTCGATTTCGGCATCGCTTTTCAAGATTTAAACGGTTGGCAATTAGGAATCAGCCTGATCAATGTCGGCTCGAGCATCTGCTGGAACTCCGAAACGCTGGTTTCCAAAACGCTGAAAGATTGGCCTCTGGGCTTGATGGGCTGGATGATCAAAGACGGCTATATGAAGAACAGCGACATCGATCTGGATTTTGACGGCGAATCGTATCAATATTCTTTTGAAATAAAAGACGTCAATCGGGACAATTTTCTCGAAGGCGACAGTTCATACGGCGACTATCTTGTCAGTCATCGAAAAATCACAACCGATACAACCGTTTTCATCACGCATCTGCCACTGGTTTTACGCATCGGATTGGCGAGACAGGTCAATCCGGACTTGCTGGTAGCGGCGGACTTTGCGGCATCCTTTCAGGAAAGTTTGAATTACTGGAAAGGCTGGCGAACTTCGGTCGGCGTCGAGTATTCTTACTTTAAAAAATTCCCGTTCCGCATGGGATTTGCGTTGGGCGGTTTGAGTGGATATGAAATTGATCTCGGAACAGGATTGAGTCTTGGTTTTGCACATCTCGATTGGTCGATCGGATTTCATCGCGGAATCTGGATTCATACGGCGCAGGGGCTGAATTTTTCACTCGGCGTTTATTTTACTGGCAAAACAAAGAAGTAAAATTTTTAACACTTTGACGGATAACCATTAGCCAATTGCTTAATCACAGACAAATTTCCCGAATTTTACCCATAATTATCGTCGTCGGCATTTCGGTTAGTTGTACCTACGATCCGTTTCCTTCGCCGGATATGCCAAAATTCTATCAAACTCTGAATATACCATTGGCAGAAATTTCATTGCCGATTTCCGGACTGGTGGATTCGACCAACTTTATTTTCGGCGATTCTTCCGCCGACATGATCTATTTTAAGTTCGGCGGGTTGCTCGACACTGTGACGCTGACCGAAAACATTTTCGTAATTCCGGCAGGCGATCCCGTCAATATGCGGCAAGATTTTTCACAGATTTCTTCGGCGAACAATCCGATCGACATTTCAATTTCCCGGCAAATCAAACTTTCCGAACAATTCGGACTGCCGCTCCCCCAAGCGCAAGATGTCATCCTGCCTCTTATCGAACGAACAACATTTCCCGAATCCGAAAGTTCTTATCAAATTTTTGACCGATACGGCGTTCCCTATTTCGAACGGGTAGATTATATCACGGTCGGTCGCGGCACATTTAGCACCGAAATCGAAAACCAATTGCTGGTTGATCTGGATTCCGTCAAACTACAACTGCTGAACCGGAACGATGAAGTGCTGGTCACTTCGTTCTATGAATCGATTCCGAGTGGACAGACGCGTTCTAACCGCGTTCCAGGAAATCTTGACGGAAAACGGCTTCAGGATTCTATTCGGGTCGTCTATACAGCCATCATCGCCGGAAGTAACGGTCAGCCTGTTATGATTCCCGCCGGCACCGATCCGTACATGCGCATTGGTGCGCGTTTCGAGGTCAATGAGATCGAAAGTTGCACCGGCATTCCTAAACCTATTGAGATTACCGAAAGCGAAGCGATTCCGCCGTCAAATAACACGATTATCCGAGGATTCATCGGACAAACGATAACCGGAACGCTCGACACGAACATCATCGCCTTATCGTTAAACAACCAAACGCCACTCAATGTTGGGATGCGGATCAACTTCAATAATTTTTTTGGCGAGACCGGCGTGCTTTCGGTCGATACCGTCATGAATGCCATGCAGTCGGGGACGACTTACGAACGATTCGATCTCGATACGCTTCGAAATCCGGATGGCGTTTCCATCGCCGATTCGTTCACGGTTTCGACGCAAATTCTCCTTCTGCCCGATCCCGGAGACACGGTCGTAACCATTCCGCTGAACATGACTGATGACGACTACCTGGACGTCTCGATCGGAATTTCCGCCATCAAATTCAACCAGATCGATGGTTTCTTCAACGAAACATTCCAGATTCCGCCGATGACGATTCGGAACGTTCCAAAAGGATTCGGCAATGTTGATTTCGATCAGGTCTTGCTGAACTTAACATTTTTTAACGAGATTCAAGCGCAAACAAACCTGAGTTTTTCCATTCAAGGGTTCCGTACTGGAATGAATCCCGAACTGGTCTCTGCCGATGGAGAAATTTCTAAAGCAACCGATCAAAAACCTGTGGCTAAATCCGAACTGGACATCGACATCGCGCCGGTTTTCAACATGGTTCCCGATTCGATTATCGTTTCCGGCGAAGCGGCGATTCCGGCGAGCGACACATCTAAACTTCAGGTCAATAAAAGTTTCTGGGGCGAATATGAGATCGTCGTTCCTTTCCGACTGAAAATGAATCCGATGACTTTCATTCCCGCGAACTCCAACAAAATCTCACCCATGGATAAAAAGACGCGCCACCAGATTCGATCGGGTCTCATTGAGGCATCTATTTTAACGGATGTGGAAAACGACTTTCCGATGACCGGAAGTCTGGAAATTCTCATCGCAAATTATGATTATTTTCCATTAAGCATCGATTCACTGGATTCGGGATATTTTCAAATTAACGATTCATTGTTCACCATGACCGACACCGGTTGGGTTCATATCGAATATGACACATTAATGCGAATCGATCTGCCAATGCCGTTAAAGATGGACGACGAAGGGCGCGTCGTCATTCCCGGATACCGGCGCCATACAGCCGAACTGGATTCATCGCGGCTGGAATTTCTCATGAGCGATCAGACGCATTACATCCGTCCGAGAATTCATTTAGATGGAACGGATGATTTTGTCACCATCGGATTTTTCGACAAAGTGAATGTCATGTCGCTGATGTCGCTGACGCTTGACGCAGGTGAATTTTTCTCGGAAGATGAGGAAGATTCTTTAACAAAACCAATTATTCAACCCAAACAACTACCTAAGAGAAAATGAGCCAGCGATGCATACGCGAGTGATCGTCTCGTATTTACTTTTTGGCTTGGCGTTGGTAACGACGATTGATGGGCAGACGCGCCGGGATCCGCGCGCGGTGGCAATGGGCGGAGCTTACGGCTCCGTTTCACGAGGCATTTTCTGCATCGATTACAATCCGGCGAATCTCGCCATCGAGCATCAATACAAATCCTACCGCATCTGGACGGGATTAAATATGAGCCTTTCGAGCAATTTTCTGTCGCTGAACGGATATAAAAAATACAACGGAAAAAATCTGGAAGCCAACGACGGCGCATTAAAACAGGAATTCCTCGATGAAATCCCGGCCGACGGATGGCGGTTCTTCACCGATACGCACATCGCTCTTCCATTCATCAATTATTCATATGATAATAAGGCAATTACTTCTGACTTGATCGCTATTGGCGATCTCGGTCTGCCGCGCGGACTTGTCCGTTTCATTTTCAACGGAAATCCGATCGGCGAGAATCTGGACATCAAATTTTCCGAAGAATTTCTGTTGATGTCTCAGTGGAGTTATTCCATGGCATTTCCCGTGAAGGATTTCTTGCTCGGTTTCACGTTCAAATACCTGCAAGGCATCGGCTATATCGGTCTGAATCCGGATTCTTCATACGGCTACATCAACACATATTTCGAGCAAGGAAAAGATTACATCGACGGCGAGGCGAAATATCTGTTCCAGCAATCGCTCGGCGGACGCGGTTTTGCCATGGATTTAGGTTTCTCGACAAAGGAAATAGACGGTTACCGGTTTGGCTTGTCGCTGACGAATCTTTTCGGAAGAATCTACTGGGGAAAACGAACGCTATTCTCGCGAATCGCCGACCCGGAAAAAATTCTTCCCTGGAATGGGAATTATTTTCAATACGAATTCCAGATCAACGAGGCGAGTTTCGACAAGTTCTTCGAAGAAGACGCCTATAAGAAAATCTTTCCGGGAAAGGGAAAACCCATCGAAGACTCAACCAAATTCTCGATCAGTTATCCGACATTGGCGCGTTTCAGCGTCTCGAAACAATTCGATGAAAAGACACTTGTCTCCAGCGATTTCGTGACCGGATTTGAGAACAGGCTCTTCTCGTTCGGCGCATGGAAATGGTGCCTCGGCGCCGAGATCACCCGATCTCCCAAATGGCCGGTGCGGGTTGGCGTCTCTCTCGGCGGAAGAGATCACAGGGAATTATCATTCGGTAGCGGTTATCACACGGGCTTTTTGCATCTCGATTGGGCAATCGGACTGAATCACGGTCTTTGGATAACATCCGCCAAAGGCTTGAATTTTAGTTTCTCCGCTTATACAACCGGCAAACGCAAATAATCAAAACAGTGAAAACTCATCGGGTTTCTGTTCAATAATTTGATTCTTTTTTAACTTTCAATCAGGAAAATAAATCATTCAACAGAATTTTTTATTTCCTAAATTCCGTTTTTATTATTATTGATTGTTTTAGATAGAATGAGGTTATTAAATGAGTATTGAGATACGTGAAGTTAAAACACGGCAGGAACTGAAGAAATTCATCCGGTTTCCGCATTCCATTTACAAGGGAAACGCCTATTGGGTGCCCGGATTGGACTTCGATGAAATGAACACCCTGAGCAGAAACAAGAATCCAGCATTCGAGGTCTGCGAGGCACGCTACTGGTTAGCCTACAAAGATGGCAAGATCGCCGGCCGCATCGCCGGCATTTTAAATCATGCCTACATCGAAAAATGGAAAAACCGTTATATTCGGTTTGGTTGGATCGATTTTATCGACGACGAAGAGGTTTCAAAGGCGCTTTTACAAGCCGTCGAAAACTGGGCAAAGGAAATCGGAATGACCGCCGTTCACGGTCCACTCGGTTTCACCGACCTGGATTATGAAGGGATGTTGGTCGAAGGATTTGACAAACTCGGAACGATGGCGACGATTTACAACCATCCGTACTATCCAGTTCATCTCGAAAAACTCGGCTATCGAAAGGACGTCGATTGGGTGGAGTATGAATCATCGGTTCCCACGGAAATCCCCGCAAGGATCGAAGAGATTGCCGCCAATGTTCGTGAAAAACTGAATCTTCGAACACTGAAAGTAAAAAAGGCGAAAGAATTATTGCCTTATGCGCCACGTATTTTTGAGGTTGTTGATGCATCTTATTCCGGACTTTACGGCACCGTTCCGCTAACTAAAAAACAAGTGGAAGCTTACACAAAACAATACTTCGGATTCATCCGCCCGGATTTCGTGTCCGTCGTGGTTGATGGAAATGACCGCGTGATTGGTTTCGGTATCACGATGCCATCGCTATCTAAAGCGCTCCAAAAATCGCGCGGCAAGCTTTTTCCGTTCGGCTTCATTCACCTGCTTCGCGCCCTGAAAAAGAACGACATGGCTGATATGTATCTGATCGGGATTCTACCCGAATATCAGGGTAAAGGCGTTAACGCGCTGATCCTGTGCGAAATCGGCAAGACGTTCATCCAAAACGGCATCGTCCACGTGGAAACCAATCCGGAACTCGAACAAAATCTGAAAGTTCAGGCGCAATGGAAATTCTTCGACACACGCCAGCATAAACGTCGTCGGGTTTTTATCAAACAGATTGCCTGATGCACTTCATCCCAAACCGATTCCGGTGGGAACTGGCAAAGCGCTCTCGTTTGAATGATTCGTTAACTCAGATACTCTATACAGCCGTCCCATTAATGTTACAAATAGCGAAACCATATAAATCCTGGTTTTATTCGAAAGCAGAAAAAGAAATTGAAAGAAAATAATCATATCTTAGCCGGCGACCGCATCGGAAAATTGTTGGTACAATTGTCTTTTCCGGCGATGATCGGAATGGTTGTCCAATCACTGTACAACGTCGTGGATTCGATTTTCGTCGGACGCGGTGTCGGCATGCTGGGAATTGCGGGAATCGCCATCGTTTTCCCGATCCAGATGGTTATGAGCGCGGTCGCGCAAATGCTGGGAATCGGCGGCGCATCGCTTATTTCGCGCAGTCTCGGCGAAGGAAACCTGCCGCGCGCCAACCGAACTTTCGGCAACGTTCTGACGGGAGTCATCGTGATCGGCGCGATTTTTGCGACGTTGGGCAACATCTTTATCGACGAACTGCTGAAACTGTTCGGCGCGACTGACTCGATCCTTCCGTACGCTAAAGATTACGCCAGCATCATCCTTTTCGGGTCAGTCCTTTTTTCTTTTGCTATGGCAACAAACGGAACCATTCGCGCCGAAGGCAAGGCGAAGGTCGCCATGACGACGATGCTGATTTCTGCCGGGCTGAATACGATCCTCGATCCGATTTTCATTTTCTGGTTCGGCTGGGGAATCAAAGGCGCCGCCTGGGCAACGGTTCTTTCTCAGGCCGTGACCGTCGTCTATCTCGTTTATTATTTTTGGGCGGGCAAAAGCATTCTGAAATTGTCCCGGCAGGATTTTATGATCGACCTGAAAATCATGCGCGAAATCGTCGCCGTCGGTTCCGCTTCATTTTTCAGGATGGTGTCATCGAGTTTCATCGCCGTCGTCGCGAATCACTCTTTGAAATTTTACGGCGGCGATGTGTATATCGCTATTTTTGGTATCATCAACCGGTTGGTGGCATTTGTGATGATGCCAATGTTGGGCATTTCCATGGGCGTCCAACCGATCGCCGGTTACAATTTCGGCGCGAAACGTTATGACAAAGCCCGACGAGCCGTTCATCTCGGAAACAAAGCCGCGACCGGTATTTCAATTCTCGGTTTTCTCGTGCTGTTTCTGTTTCCAAAAGCTCTCCTGAGTCTTTTTACAACCGACCAACAGTTGATCGAACACGGCGTTCCGGCAATGCGCATTTTCGTATCATCGCTTCCACTGCTTGGTTTTATCATCACCGGAGGCACACTTTTTCAGTCTATCGGAAAAGCCAAACAAGCGCTTTACCTTGCCGTATTCCGGCAGATTTGTCTCATCCCGTTACTGCTAATTCTTCCACCATTGTTCCGAACGACAGGAATCTGGCTTTCATTTCCGATCACAGACGTGATTTTCTTCTTTGTAACATGGGAAATGTATCAGCGGCAAATGAAGGACTTATCCCTCAAAACCTAACGTTGATATCATTCGTACTTCAATGCTTCAACCGGATTAGACGTCGCGGCGCGAATCGCCTGTTGACTGACAGTTCCAATGGCGATAATGAACGCCACGAATCCGGCTAGAAAGAACGAACCAAAATCGTACGGAATCCGATAAGCGAAGTTCAGAAAAATGCTTCTGACGGACGCGCCGAGCGCTTTCCGGATGCCGATCTCTTTCGTGCGCTGAACAATGGTAAACGACGCGAGTCCGAAAAGTCCCAGGCAGGCGATGAAAATCCCCAACCCGGAAAAGATCGTAACGATTTTCCGCGTGTCCTGTTCGGAGCGATAAAGTTGCGCGAAATCCTCATCGAAAAAGACATACTCGAACGCCTGATCGCTTGCAAATTCTTTCCAGGTTTTCTCCATATAAGCGATGGTTTCCCGGACATTTTCCGGCTTGACGCGCACGGAAACGCAACGCCTCAACTGCCCGCGCTGGAAGAGTTCGATTGCCAGCGGACAAATTTCATGATGAAGCGATTGATAATGAAAATCCTTGACGACACCGATGATTTCATGACGAATGTCGCCGCGCTCCGGCGGTCCGTATTCCATTATCCCTTTTCCGACAACCGGTTCTTCGATCCCAAAGGCTTTGACAGCCGATTCATTCATAACCACAGCGGGCGCGGCGTCGGAATGCTGGGAATTGCGGGAATTGCCGTTGTTTTTCCTAACGGTCTCGGGCTTTACGATGTGCGAAGCATTTAAGCGAACGGAGTGAGCCGCAAAACCCATGTTAGGTGCAGTATTGTGTCATTCAGGTTCTTTGTTTAATAATGTTCTCCAAACGGTCGCTCTGTAATTTTCCTTGCTAATTTGTTGACCGTAATGCATTACTTTCTCAATTTTGTATTTCTGTCCAAAATGCTTGTTAAGTATGTCGTATGTAATATTTCCAAAGGCAATTATTAATGGGTCTGAACATTTTAAGTCTATGATTTCCTGTTCAAATAATATTACGTTTTTTAATTCAAATTCTTTGTTGTTTTTAAGATACATTAGAACGTTTCCCGAAATTTTCTCTTCAAAGTCTTTAATTATATCAGTCATATAGGCACCATAAAATTCTGTGTCACGGAATGCATATCGTATTTTGTAATCTTGTCCTTGTGGTCTTTTGTCGTGAAAGTTTACAAATGCTTTCCTTTCAATTGTCCTTGAAAAATTCAACCCTACCATTACCACATCGGGCTTAAGCGTCTCAAGTAATTTTGAGTTTTTATCTAAATCAAATATGCTCATATCACCAATGTTCGATTTGGGTTTTACGTCTTCATTCTCCCAAACTGCCCAGCTTGCAAATTCTCCGTATTTGTCCGCAATCCCTATGAAATGTTCCTTTGTTATCATTGTCGTTTAATATTGCACCTAACTGTTGGCGGTATGAAAAGTTGCCGATTGCGGGCGATTTCCTGTCAAGTTACACGAAAAGTTGAAGCGGGCTGTGAACTTCGAAATCAGCACGGAAACGGCAATTGACATATAGTTTTTGTTATGCACCGTTTTCATTTCTGTTTATAGTTTGTTGGAAATTTTTCTTTTCCATAAATCCATAAAAACTTGTCAATTTGTTTCAAATCGTGGTCTGTCAGTTTGTAAAACTGTTTAAAATCCAGAACAATTTCCTTGAATTTTATAAAGTCCTTGAGATCCTTCTCCATAAAAGTAGAGAAATTGTCTTGACGCTTATAAGCAATCAAGACCTTATTTACAAAACTGTCATAAATGGCGTAATTATCTCGATTGTGCCAATTACAATACTTTGTCGCAAAAGAGTAAAAGTTTATTTCTTTGTTGTTCTTTTTTGAAATAATTCCGTGTCCTGATGAAATTTCATTTACTAAAAGTGGGGCACCTTGCTTTAGTCTGCCGTCGATGTCAAGCTGTTGAATATGTTTGGCCATTTTGAAAGTCCCAAGAATGTTTGTGCTATACAAATCATTTATAACACTAATTTTCAAAATAATATGTTCTAAACATTTGTTTTCCGGGAAAGCCTCAAATAGACTTATAATAGCTTTGTCCGCAAGATAATATCGTTCGTCATTGTTAAATTTGTCAATGTACTCGTCAAGTAACTTGTTTGTCGGAGTCTGAAGGTCAGTCATGTAAATGTATTTTAGTAGTCATTGTTGAGTACCGTTTAAATGGTGCCTAACGTTTGAGGCTATATGCAGTAAGGGATTGCGGGCTATTTTCATGTCCGCCTACACCGAAGTTTGAGCGAGGCAGAATGTTTGAATTACCATTGAAACCCTTATTGCATATACACTTTGTTAGCGTTTCGGGCTTTTTATCTTCGTTACGAATTAAATCAGTTGTCATTTAGTTTTTGTTGTATCCAAATTGTCCACGTGTTAATAATACTTCTTTCCAATAAGATTCACGGTTTCTTATCTCATTGTCGTCAATTCTCATTGAACGGTATTCTAATAAACTGAATCTAAAATTACGTCTTGCATAGTCAATTCCATTCTCTGATATCAATTTAGTCAGTTCGTCATTAAACCCATGTCCAGTCCCAACGTAAACAGCCCACCTTGACCAAATACCAAAATCTCCGTATGCAGAACCAACATATTTCTTTCCGTTTGATTTGTCAGCAATAACATAAACACCTTTTACATTTTCCAATGCACCTTTCCAGTCGTTCTTTTGATATTTAAAAACTGTCTCCAATTCAGGGAAGTCAACGTTTATGTTTTCGTAACCTGGAAAATTAATTCCGTCAAATGACTTTTTTAATATTTCTGAAACAACAAAGTCCTTATAGTAACCTTCAAGCAAAAATGATCGTCCTCGCATACCTTGATAGCGGGGAAAATCAATTACCAAACGCCCGATTAACTCTTTATGCAAGTCAACCAATTCAAGTTCATATCCGATTTCGGTGTCTGCCCAGTCATCAAGTCTTTTTACTACTCGGAAAATGCCTCCGAATAGCCATTTGTTGGATTCGTGGTAAAATTGAATTAAACAGAAAATGTATCCTCTATTAAAGTCATTTTTATTACCACGCCATTCATTCCAACCTACCCAATTGTCCCACCCTTGCAAATAAACATTCAATGGTTGTTCGTGTCCGTTCCAGCAAGCGAGATGCAACTTGTAATGTTCCAAGTCGTTCGCTGAAAGTTTTAATATGTTCTCTACTTTTATTGTCATTCTTTATTTATTGTCGGTAGTCTTGTCTTTTAGCCTGAACGCTAACTACTGTAATTGCGCCATTATGGCGGTTATCAACCCGATTTAGTATGGATATACGCCATGTCATGTCGTTTATTTCGTTCCTGTCTGAAGCGCTCCTTGCGGAGTCAAATGTTTGATCTGATCCAGTGGACTGCGAATCCTACCAAGTGATTTTTGACTGACATGGGTGTAGATTTCAGTCGTCTTTGAACTGGCATGCCCCAGTAACTCCTGTATAAAACGATGACCTGTTAATTCCCGCGGATGACGGGGCGCAAAGTACCAGACAAACGACCGCAGAAAACTAAGGTAGGCTTTTACGGTCTTCTGACTATAATTCCTCAGCCGCATTTCCCGGCGAATGGTCTCAAAAAATCCTGCCCGTCTATGTGAAATAGTCGGGTAGGCGGATAAAACTCTTCCCTCTGAACTCTGGCTTTTCACTTTAGGAGTAATCTGATTCATCTGGGTGAATTGTAAGCAGTTTTACGAGTAATATCAAGAAGAAATTTACGGCATTCTCTCTGATATGGAGACATGGGTTCCACCTCACCGGTTTATTTAATCCTGATATTTGGACTTGTCCGCCAGAGGCGGACTTATTCGCGTTAATTCGCGGTTCCTTCCTCTGTGTCCATTCACACGTTCCGTCAGATTCTTAGACCTGACGGCTGTATCTTCCGTGTCAGGTGTAATCAGATGAAGCAACGGGAAACAGTCTTGAACTATGATTGGAATGCTGTCTCGAACTATGATTGAAATGATTGAATGAAAACTATGATTAAGATGGAATCATAGTCCATCAGTGAATCAGTAAAATCATAGTGCAGACAACTGGTTTTGGTTACCCCGTTAATTTTCTTGCTGAAATTCTCTATAACCAATAGATTTTCACGTTATTGCTCGTGTTATATGACATTAAACAAACAGGTGAATTATGAAAACATTGATCGTTTTTGCCACAGGCAAGGGCACAACGGAAAAGTGCGCGAATTTATTAGCGGAAAAACTGACCGCCACGAAAGAAATCGTCAATCTGAAAAAGGGCTTTCCGGCGGATTATGATACGATCGTCATCGGCGGATCGATTCACGCGGGGAAAATTCAAGGCATCGTTCACAAATTTATCGATAGTAACCGCGAGACATTGATGAAAAAACGCGTCGGGCTGTTTCTATGCTGTCTGGAAGAAGTCGAAGCCGAACTTGATAAATATTTCACTACTTCTTTCCCGCAGGATTTGCGCGATCACGCTTTTACCAAAGGTTTCTTCGGTGGCGAACTCGTTTTTTCAAGCCTGAATCCGCTGATACGATTCATGATGAAAAAAATTGCCAAAACCGATCAAGATATTCACAGAATCCACGAAGACGCCATTGACCGATTTGCGGAAATAATCAATCAGCCTCTCTGATTTTGAAAGGAAAACCATGAAGAAATTTCATTTAACTCGACAGACGGTTGTTATTCTGGCGATTTTGACGCTCAGCCTGACCGGTTGTAAAAAACTGGATAATTTTCGCAAACAGATCGCCTTAATTGAAATCGAAAACATCGACCTTTCTCAAGTTAAAGATGGCGAATATGCCGGCGATTACAATACGACCTTCCTCAAAGTAAGCGTACTGGTGAAAGTGAAAGATCATCGCATCGAAAGCATTGATCTGGTTAAACACGAGAATGGACGCGGAAAAAAGGCGGAGGTGATTCCGTCTCTCGTCGTCGAAAAACAATCGCTGAAAGTCGATACAATTTCCGGAGCGACTTACAGCAGTTTGGTCATTCTTGAAGCCATTGAACTGGCGCTGAAAAAAGGAATGTAAAGACAGGAGACCTCTTCAAGCGATGAGAACGGAAAACTTTCGGATAACCTCGTTATAACATCCCGTTGATACGGAGCAAATCCATCGAGCATTCCGGCTTTTCCAGTCCAGACTTTTCATCTGATCGGTCGAAAAAGGCAACTTGAAATAATTCCTTGTCCAATGTTTATCTAAGTTATAAATTAACCGGTTGGTTAAACCGAAAGGATAAACCGAGGAGTTAAGTCAAAAGGAGCAAATCATGAGCGGAAATGAAAAAAATACCGAACAACTCATTCTCGACGCCGCCCGAAACGTGTTCATCGAAAAGGGCTTCGACGGCGCTCGGATGCAGGAAATCGCTGACACCGCGGGAATCAACAAAGCGCTTCTTCACTACTACTACCGAAGTAAAGACCAACTTTTCGAATCGGTTTTCCGTGAATCGCTCAGCACCTTTTTCCCCCGCATCTTTGAAGTCATGAGTTTCCCGATCGAACTTTCCGAAAAAATTAAACTTTTCATCGATAGTTACATCGACATCATTCTGCAAAATCCGCACATTCCGGCTTTCATCTTGCATGAACTGAACCGAAATCCGGCACGCATTACGGATATTTTACCGTTTACCGAAAAAACCATGAGCGGATTGCTCTCATCTCTATCTCAAGAAATCAAAACTGCCGGCTTTATCGAAATCTCACCCGAACAGTTGGTAACCAATATGATCAGCCTTTGTATTTTTCCCTTCATTGCCAGACCGATCATTCAGCCTATCTTTTTGGGCAACGACGCCGACCGCTTTGACGAATTTATCCAAAACCGCAAAACAGAAGTAACTCAATTCATCCTTAATGCACTGACGAAAAAATGAAGAAACAAGCATTTCTCTGCACGATCATTTTAACCGGCATTTTGTTAGCGCAAACGCCGGATACACTGACGCTGGATATTTGCCAAAGAAAGGCGCGTGAAAATTATCCGCTTTCCCGCCAGTCGGAACTTTTGGAGTCGGCTTCCAACCTTAAAATGCACAATTTGACTTCCAACTGGTTTCCGCAATTATCCTTCGCCGGTCAAACTTCTTATCAATCAGACGTGACATCAATCGATATTCCGATTCCAGGCGTCACGATTCCCGAAATTGAAAAAGACACTTACAAGTTGACGATGGACATCTCGAACACGCTTTACGACGGCGGCGCGACGCGCAAGCAAAAACGGATGGAACAAGCGGCTCTCAACGTCGATCGCCAAAACGTCGAAATTAGTCTTTATCTGGCAAGTTTCATAACATCGTACACAGTTCTTAGTAGCACTAACTGTGTCATAACATCGTACACACTTCAGCAAAAATGATTAACCGGAATGTTATCTTTAACTGTTTCTCTGAGGTCATATTTAAC
>Ga0210017_1000253_pt1 | contig 43422 bp, 62 predicted proteins | sample CryGeyCG2014_020_FD_183966 | JGI IMG/M metagenome (GOLD analysis project Ga0210017, IMG submission 183966) | Groundwater microbial communities from aquifer - Crystal Geyser CG08_land_8/20/14_0.20 (SPAdes) (version 2) | ecosystem: Environmental > Aquatic > Deep subsurface > Groundwater | place... | reverse complement strand
AAACAACAAAAAACCAGACACCCAACAAAAACAAACACTACTAAAAATCCTAAACTACAACCTAAACATCACACTAAAAAAAATACTCAACTGGCTAAAACAAATGATTTCTACAAAGCCTATTATTTGTGATGGTTTAAATTAGTAAATTTTATAATAGTATTAATTAATCATTACTTAATGGGTTTCCGGAATATTGTTAAAAAAAAATTAAGCAAGAGGCATAAAAAGTTCAGAAAAACGATTGATATAGGTTATGAACTGCTAAAAAGAGATGAGCGTTTAAACCTTGAAGGAATCAATAAAGTCTATAACGCTTTTGGTATTGAAATGCCTGAGAAGGAGATTAAGTACATTTCCGGCAGGCTGCAGAACATAAATAAGATATACCCAGGATTATTTGAAGACATGGAAATTATTATTAACCTATTATACTCGCAGCATATCCAGCTGAAAAAAGAATTAAAAATGATTACGGAAAAATATGAAGAATTAGTATCTGATTTTAATGACCAATACGTTGAGAACTGTTCAATTAATGAAGCAATGGTTGAATTAACCCAAACATCTAATATTAATTTCGGGCCTGGTGTTCTTAAAATTATGAACTGCCTGAACGGGAGCTGCAAAAAAATTGAAGACATAATTTATGAAGGGGAATTGGACAAGAACCAACTATTGAAACATTTGGAGAATCTCGGGGTAATTGCCGGAAGCAAGCAAGGGTATGTTTCCACATTAAAAGGTGAGAATATTTTTTCACAGTTAAACAATGTTAAAAAGCCGGACTATAAAGAGTATCGGAAAAATCTGCTGAAAGAGTGGAATAATTTTAGTGAAATGAAATCCAAAGCGCATAAACCCCAAGTTAAAGATTATTTATCATTAGGCGATAAAACAGAAAAGTTTCTTTCAAAAGTCTGCAATAAAAAAGGGCCTCACAAGAAATTTAATAAATATTTTGATACAATTATTAAATGCTTAGAATTGAAGTATCATGACGGCGACCACAGAAAGAACCATATCAAAGGTGATGATAACTTATTGCATATAATTAGAATATTGGATGAGAAAGTAAGCAAATTCTTGTAATTTTAATCCTTCCTTTCACCCTTTATGGCAACCAATACCTGCTCCATTCTTGTCACGAACTTGTTAGTGTCATTGTACAAGTCCTGCAATTCCTTCCCGCTGAGCGAGGTTTTCTTCTCATGCTCAATATCCTTATGAGTCTGCACAACCTTATTGGCAATGTGGTAATACTCCTCAGGCAGCAATCCTTCATCCACTAAGAATTTCTTCACGTAAGCTGGCACCTGCTTCGGCGAGGGAGGCTCCACTCCCAATTCCATTAATATGCTCTGCGCGCTTGAAACCACTGCTCCTTCAAGGTTATGAATCAAGCCTTTGTTCACGCTGTGGTAAGTTATTTTCATCAACTGCTTTGCAAGGGTTAACTGCTTCTCAATGGCTTTATTCGTTGGCCTGATGCTACCAATCTTTACCAATTTCTGCAGAGTCTCAAAAAAGCCAGTGTCATAATACGCTGTCGCGTCCCTGAGCATGGTGTAAGTTATTGGGCTGCCTTCATTAACGTATTTCCAGAACTCAGTCAGCGTGTAAATTTGGCAGTGGAGTATTGGATTAACCATTCTTGCAATATTCTTAATAACGTTTTTCACGTCAGGAGCAACTTCCTCAGTATCATCTATTAATACCATTAAGTCCAAATCGCTTTCCTCAGCCACTCCTTCCTGCGTGTTCCTGCTGCCGATAAAACAAATGCTGATTACGCCGCTTACCCGCGACAGCAAGTTTTCAATGAAAACCTCAATTACCTCCAGCATAAAGTTCTGGTAAATTAAACTCATTTAAAAACTTTTACGAAACGCAAGTTTTAAAAGCAAAATTTTCCCAATAATACTTCTATGGGTTTGAAAGGATTAATAACTTATTATGAACAATTTAATAATTTGAATATGATTCCTGATAAAGAAATGTTTTCGCATTATGATATACACTCTAAAAAAATGTCCGAATCAAAAAATTTGCCTCCTGCCGAATTACAAAAGATTCATAATGATTATTTGAAGAATTTTAAAACACCTCAAGAAAAACAATATTTCTCTGCTCTTGTTAATGGGATTGAGCGTCAGAAAATTGACACAAGATATGAAGCCTTAATGAATAAGTTTAAGGAGCTTGAAAATACTAAAGACACTAATAAGATAGCAAAAATAATTAATGACAATTCTGGTGCGGATTTGGAGAATGTTCTGAAAAATTATGAATCTTATGTTAAAAAATTTCAGGAAATGCAGAAAAACAGTATAAATAATTTAAGAATCTGGCTGGAAAAAAATAATGAAGAATACTGTGCTTTAATAGTCAATGCTTCAAAATTAAGCGATGAAGACGTAATAGAAATATGCGATGTTGCATATGCTCTTTATGCAGATGATATACGTGCTGTGAAATCAGACGTTAAAAAGCATGAAGAGTACATTAAGTATTTGAAAGACAGTAAATCAAGCAATAAGTCAATTATTAAGAGATTAAAGGATACTAAAAAAAATAAGCTTAACTGCGTAAAAAAATATAGGGAATTTACCAATTATTTAAAGGATAATAAATCAGACAACAAATTCATTGCTAAAATATTTAAGAATGTTGTAAAAAGAGAGAATAAGCGCGTTAAGAAGCAGGAAAAGTATGCCAAAAAAATGAACTCTTTTGATTTAGAGGGCAGTCCTCTTCCTGATTCATTAAAGTTTAAAGTGCCGGAAAATGCAGGTTCTGCCTTGCTTCAGCAAATAATTGATGTGCAGAATAGGACAAGTTTCTTGTCAAATAAATATTCACTTAAGATTAGTAAAATTGCCAGGAGGATATGGAAAACAAAGGATTAGTAATGTTTTTAAACACAATTTTTCCTATTATTTACTGTTTAGTGGTGACAAAATGGGTTTGATGAAATATTTGAATAAATTAATGTTTATTGATGGAAGTGACAGTTCTAATTATAGTTTGGATGACGTTTTGGGCAAGGCAGTGATGAATCCTGTTCTTGGCGCTCCTGAATTAACAAAATATGAATTTGGAGGCAAGGACAAGGACAGGGACTTGGCATATTTGAGTCTTGGCTACTTGTCAAATATACCTGAAAAAGATATAGATACTGAAAAATTGAAAGAATCAAATCCTGAAGCGTATGAATCTTTTAAAGAATCAGTAAATAAGTTAAGTGTGCTGCAGTATTATTATGGTTTTTTTGAGAACATGGCTAATAATTGGAGAATAAGCAAAGCAGTAACCCGCAACCGCATGGAGAGCGTTACTATCGGGAACTTAACAAGTATTCAGGGAGCAGACAAGCCAATCCAGTATTTGCGGGGTGAATTCTTTAACTGGATGAATGATAATTATGGAACCACAATTAAAACAACTCATACCTGCGGTTTGTCCAATTATTTTGATAATGCATTAAAAGTTTTGAGGAATTATTCTTCAGCAAAAGAGTTTTCAAAAATTGAAGCAGGATTAAAGAACAAAACTAACAATCCTGCAGAAATAGAGAATGGTATGAGCTTATTCTTCAAAGCGTGCAAAGTAAAAGCAAAACAATTGGAAAATGATGGCGCTGATTGCACTAAGTACTTCAACACTTTACTGGCGCAAGGGGTTATGAGATTGTACAATACTGTCAAAGCAGAGGATGACAATGAAGAGACAACTAATGAATTGGTGGCACATTACTTGGTTTCACTTGAAGGTTTGAAATTCTTCAACTCTGGCGATGTTGAAAAGTACCTGCCTTGCAGCGTTGTGAAAGCAAAGAAGGACTTGGAAAAAGAGGCATTAATGATGCACGTGGACTTGTCAGGAATTGCGCAGGTAGTGAAAGCAGAAGGTTAAATTTTCTTCCTTAACTTCGCTTCCATTAATTTGTTGAAACTTTCCGCTTTCTTCTTGTAAGCATCGTATTCTTTTCCTGTCATTTTGTTCAATTCCCTGTGCTCCACTTTCTTGAACACTAATTGCATCTTCCTGAAATTAGTAATCTGGCTTGCAGGAATCTTAATGCCTTTTAGCAAATCAGGCACTTTTTCAGGGCTTGGCGCCACTGCGCCGTAAGCCATAATGGTTGCCTGCGCAGCGTCAAGCATGCTCAAGTACAATTCCTGAAACGCTGACAATAAGTTTAATTTGCTCATTATTGTGTGCGCGTCAACCCTTGCTGCTGAATTCAGTATTGCTTCAGCGCTAGGCTTTAACTTCCCTTTCAATAATAAGATTTTCAGAGGTGCGAAGAAGCCAGTGTCAATCAATGCCACGCCGTCCCTTAAAACGTTCATCACTACTGGCTCAGCATTAATCAAGTTCTCAAAGAATACTGTGAGTGTTACAACGTTAACGTGCAGTCGCTCGTCAACTTTCTTGACTGCTTCGTCAACTTTCTTGCTGAAATACATCTTGAAATCCTTGTCGCTGATAACATTAGCGTCATTGAATATGATTAAGACGTCAATGTCGCCCCTTGCTGCTTTCTTGCGCGAACTGCTGCCGAAATAAATAATGCTTTTAACCACGCTGCTGAATTTAGGGAATATTTCATTAGCAAGCCTTAATGCTGTCTTGTAATCCTCCCCGTATAATTCATCCAAATTGTTTTCCTCTTTTTTTGCCATTAAACCATCACCTTTTAATTGTTTTTACTCTGTGGGAGTTCCTGAAAACTGGTCCTTCCTCTCTCCCTGTCCTGCGCCGAACGTGCTGGGCAAGCCTGCAAAAGGCCCTCCCCACTGGCTGAAATGCAGCGAGGGAATCTGGTGCCCGTAATTCACGTTCCTTAATGAGTAAGGACCCTGCAAATCCATACCAACTTCTGTGAACCTTGGAACTGCCTGCATTGAATATATTGGCGCTCCCAAACCCATCAGGTTTGCCTGCGCTGATAATTTGTCAAACTCGCACTCTCCTGTGAATGCTTCAAACTGCGCCTGCCCCTTGAAGCCATGCTCCTTTAATATTTTCAGGTATTCCTCATTTTTAGCATTTCCCCTTCCGATAATCATGTGCGTGTCCTGCCCTAATTCGCCGATGTTGTCAGCAATGTGCACGAGTTTCGCGCCTGTTGCTGCCATTCTTCTGGCCTGCTCCTCTAATTCATTATCTGTCCACTTCTTATTAGTTTTTGGATTAATCTGTGATTTTAAAGTATTCAGATGCCCGGTGTCTAATGTGACTCCAATTAACTCATTTGCTTTCATTTCAGCATCCTTTCTGGAATAACCTTCATTATTCACTAATTTGTCAGCGAATTCTTCCCTTCCTTTATTAACCCAGCTGATTAATAGTTCAGGATTGCTTCCCAATTGCCAGCCAGGCTCATTCTCAACAGCAATTACTGGATGCGTCTTCGTATCCTTTAATGATGCCATTGCAAGCTCGGCAAGTTGTTTCGGAACTACTGCTTCGCTGAAATCCTTCATGTGAATAATTTGCTGTTTTTTTTCTTCACTTTTAAAATATGGGCTTTCCAAATGTTCTATTTTTGTCATTGCAGTATGAATAGTTGTATTCAAATTTTTCATAATTTCGCTTTTTGGGTCAACTCCCTGGTCTTTTAATTGTTTTATCTTGATTTGTGCATCTGCTACTTTTTTCCATTCCTCATCAAGTGCTGTGCGGTTTGCCATACCCATCCTCTTATCTGGAGTAATTTCGAACAAAGCCATAACTCCTCCAGGCTGCACTGTGTCAGGGATTATGTCATAATCTGATTCCTTCCCTTTTTTTATGTCCATGAACTGGAAGTCGCTGTCATTTGGGATTATTCTCCCGCTGTCCTTGTCAACCAAGTAATCATGAGTGCCGAGAATAGTTTCATTCTTATTATTCCTGAACCCGCTGTCAAATCTGTGCCCTACTGCGCCGAAATTGCTTGCATGAATGTTGAAAGGAATTTTTTCCAATCCTGCCTTTTCGCTGATTCTGTCTGCCTGTTTCATGTTAAATTTTAATAAATTCATAGTATCCTGCCTTTGCTGGGAGCTAACCTGCGCGCCTCTCTCATTGCTTATGATTCCCATAATGTCAACAATTGGCGCGTGCATTGTCAGGTTCATCTTATTAACGCTTAATAATTCGCCGATTGCCTGCTCCTGCAACTGCGATATTCTGTCAACTGCTGCGCCGTGCCCTTCCCTCACTCCTGCTTTAGGCTCCCACGCGCTGATCATAACGCTCGGCAAGCCGTGATTAATGGCAAGATTAGTGCCTGCAAGAGGAGTTAGTGCCGGCGTGAAACTCTCGCCAAGAGTGATGCCCTGCGCTGCGTTGTAAATTGAGCTTTTTCCGTTCACTGTGAAGTAACTGCTCGTGTCCACGCTTGTAAAATATTCATCGTCAAAAGCCATGATTATAATATAGGATTCTTTTTTTTATAATTGTTACGCGAGAGTAGCACTCCAAGTCAGGAACCCTACTTCATCCTTAAAATTCTCATAAACCTTGAAACCCAATCCAACAATTTTGTCATTCAAAGTTTTCAAATCATTCTTTAACTTATAACTTGAAAATTCCATTCCATCCTTCTTTTTTGGTGTGAGCATTGAGCCGAAGCCTGAGAATAACGGCTTAAAAGGCAGTATTAAGAATTCGAAAGGCATCATTTCGCGAGGTTTTTTCTCTTCTTCCTTAATGTCTCCTCCTGCCAAGTACTTGTCCAAATCATCCTTTATTGCTTCCAGACTCTTGCCAACAACTTCCTTTAAGAAGTCAATATCTTTCATAACTTCCTTCTCAAAAATTTTGTTATATTCATCATTGCTCATCACGTACGGCGTGTAAGTGATTTCTGTCATGAACCTATGATGAAAAGCCCTGCCCTGCTCGCCCGTTACCTGAACAGGGCTCGTCTTAAAATAAAAGTCCACGTCAAGGAATGCGGTAGCAAGCGAGTTATTTTCTTCTCCACCTATTACTCCTCTTATTTTTGTCTTTATAATGTTCGTATCCACGCCTGCCAGTAAATCAGGATTCGCAACCCCTGTGTCTATTTCCAGCTGCTGCATTAAAGTGTAATAGGGTTTAACCCATTCCAACTGCATTTTTAACGATTCCACCTGGTTCCTTAAATATTCTTTCTGGATTTTCTTCCTGCCTTCAATATCCTTCTTATAAGCTTTCTTCCAGTCACTGTACTCGCTGAACCTGTCCTTTAAAATCCTTTTAACCCTGTCATTAACAGTTAATTCATCAATGCTCCTCAAATCTTTGATTACTAAGAATGAATCCCTTAAGCTTACGAATTCCATGCCCTGCGCTGTGCTTATTGTGTGAATGCTTCCCCTGCCTTTCTTCACGTCAACCTCGTCAAGCCAGATTCTCCTTAAGTTTAATTCAGCAGCAAGCTTTTCAGAATCATCACTGCTTTCCAGTCTCTTGAAAATGTCAAGAATTAAGTCAAACTCTTTCAAACTGTAAATTAATTTCATAACCTGCTGGATTATTCCGTTAATTAATCCCTGCCCCTTGTCAAACTGCTCCTTTGCGTAAGCTTTCCTCTGCGCAACGTCAGCATAAAAAGCGCTCGTAGGACTAGCGCTCAGGGCTTGATTAACTTTTGTCAGGTTCTTGAATCCGAACTCCCTTAACTCCTTTAAAACCATGTTGTAATATTTGCCAATGCTCTGGAACGGAGTGTTGACTATAATCTTATACTGCGCTGGCCAGTCAGCTCCGAAAAGTTCAGGATCCTTTGCGCGCGCTTTGGTTAATATTTTTGTCTTCTCAGATTCAGTAATCATAACCTTGATTTTAATAAAGCAGTTTTTTATTATTAAATCTTTTTAAATCCTGAATTTAATAAAAAAATCAAGGTTATGGGCATTTTTGATTTGGTTAAGAAAAAAGTTGAAGACAAAAGTTTTAATTCTGAAGAACCAGTAAAGAACCCCTTCACCAATGTGGAAGGCGAAGACGTTGCTGAAACAGCAGGGAATGAAAAAATAGTGAATGAGGAAAAAGTATTGGACGCCCCGCCTGCACCCCCAGCTCCTGATTTTATTGAGGAATCACCTTTCCAGCAGAGCAGTGCTGAATTAGAGCTTGAAACAGTGAAAAACAGCATTAACATTATTATTGAAGAATTAAAAGAGGTAATGAGCAAGGTTGAAAATATTGAAAGAGGGATTAAAAAATGAACGTTTCAGAATTTTTCCAGGAATTCTTCATTAACGGCTGGAACCATCCTGAAACTTACAACATTTTTGACACCCTTGCATACGCTTTGCTTGCAATATTAATAGTTTACTTCTCATACAAATTATTGAAGCAGTTAAAGATTAATTTTGACTACAAAACAGCATTAAGCATTATCCCATTCATCACCCTAGGAGCTATTATTAGAGTATTAGCTGACAAGGGAGTTTATCCAAGGTTTTTCTGGACAGTCACTCCCGGGGTGTGGATAATATTCTTCACACTAAGCATTATCACATTATTATTGGACAATAAGTTCAGGACTAATTACAAGATTACCATTATTACTCCTTTAGTGTTCATAATCCCTTACTTATTCATGATGAACGTGGTAAACCCTGAAGCAATAGTTTTATTCATAATATTTTACGCTTTGTCACTAATGCCATTCCTATTGTTAAGAAGAAAGTATGCATTATTCAAGGATAATTTTAATTTTGCAATCATTGCATCCCACTTCTTTGATGCCACAAGCAGTTTCGTTAACGTGGACTTCTTCAATTACAGCGAAATACACGTTTTAGGAGGGTTCTTCGCAGGCATGTTTAACACAGGATTTGTAATGTATTTCCTTAAAATAATAGTATTATTGCCGGTATTGTATTACGTTGACAAGGACAAATCTGACAAAAAATTCAACAATTACTTAAAATTAATCATTTTCGCACTTGGTTTCGGGCCTGGAATCAGGAATTTAATCACAGTATTATTAGGAGTTTAATTATAAATAATCATAAAACGAGCATATTACTGACAAAGCCACTAAAAATGTCAGCACTGCCTTTTTCCTGCTTTTAAGTATTGGTTTAACCAGGAAATTCAAGCCTGTTTTCTTCAGATATGAATGGATTACGTAACCCAAACATAATGCCACAAAAAATTGCGCCCTTAATGTCATATTATTTTTACCCTCTCTTGGATAAGAAAACCATTTTTCAATTTTTAAACCTTTACAGGATGAGCAAGGTTTAAATAATAGTGTTCCCTGTGGTTCGAACTGACGTAGTTTCTTTATAAATCACTGATAATAATATTCCCCTGCATTTTTCTGCTCCTCATCCTTCTGGCTTCCTAACTTGTTAGCCCTTGGGCGCTTAGTGTCCTTATCCCTCCTGAAAGTGATGCCCAAATCCTTTAAGAACAAATTCATGCCTTTTTTCATTTCCACAGGGCCGTTAGTTTCGCCATTCAGTCCTGCACTGCCGAGGAATACTAACAATTTATCACTCAAATAATCAATGAATAATAAGTCATGGTCAATAACGAAAGCGCTGGCTTCCTTCTTCTTAATCACGTCCCTTAAAATTTTTGCCACATTTAATCTCTGCTCAACATCCAAGTGCGCGCTCGGCTCATCCAGCAAGTAAACGTCAGCGTCCCTGCTTAAGCACTCAGCAATCGCGACTCTCTGAAGTTCGCCCCCGCTCAACTCGGACAATTTCCTCTTTAACAAGTGGGACAAGTCCAATCGTTCAATCATTGAAGGAGGAGTTTTCATTAGCACGCTCCTGACAAAATCATCATTCTCAACCTGAACATACTGGGGCTTGTAGCTGATTTTAACGCTCGTGTCTGTTTTGCCCTTGTCAGGCTTAATCATTCCTGCCAAAATTTTTGCAAAAGTCGTCTTGCCAGTCCCGTTCTCTCCTAACACGCCGATTATTTCATTCCTCATCAGGATTCCAGGCTTCACTTTCAATTTGAAATCCCCTAATTTCTTCTCAATATTGCTCCATTCAATAATAGGAATATTATTCAGCGCTTTAGTCGGCGCTTTAACCTCAAACTTAATCTCCTCACTGCGGAAGCGCATATTATCCTCCCTAATATAACCTTCCAGATAAGTGTTAATGCACTCCCTTATTGACAATGATTTGCTCACAATGCCGTAAACCCCGGCCCTGCCATACATGATATGCCCAACGTCAGCAAGGTAATCAAGCATGATTAAGTCATGCTCGACAACCACTGCGCACTCCTTCTCACTTCCATGCTTCCTTAACAAATTAGCAACCTTTAGCCTCTGCTTAATGTCCAAGTAGCTTGAAGGCTCATCAATGAATAAGAAATCACTCTTCTTCAGCAAAGCACCTGCAATCGCCACCCTCTGAAGTTCTCCGCCGCTGATATCACCAACTTTCCTGTTCAATACGTGCTTAATGCCCAATTCATTGCATACTTTATTAACGTCGCCTTCACTGATTTTGTTCAATAATGCCTTGACGCTGCCTTTGAAAATTCTCGGAATCTGCTCAACGTACTGGGGCTTATAACTGGTTTCCAAACCAGTAGTGTACAATTTTTCAAAATAATTCTGCGCCTCAGTGCCCTTGAAAAAATCAATAATTTTCTGGCCTTCAACTTCCCCAAAATCATTGCCCAGATTAGGCTTTAACTGCCCTGACAAAATGTTAAGGCAAGTGCTCTTCCCAATGCCGTTAACTCCCACTAATCCCATAATCTGCTTCTTCTGAGGAATCACCAAATTAAAGAGCTTGAAACCGTTCTTGTCGTAAGAATGAATCATTCTTGACTCCAGCTCGTCAGGCAGATTCACAACCTTGACAGCGTCAAAAGGGCACTTATTAACGCAGATACCGCACCCAATGCATAATTCCTCTTCCACAACAATTTTCCCGTCAGCGCCTTCAACTATGCAGTCCTTGCCGGTCCGGTTAATAGGGCAGAAATTCATGCAAACGTAATCGCACCCTTTCCCTGCTGTGCACTTCTTCTTGTTAACAACAACTATTCTCATAATTAAATTATTATTAGAAAAATAGTGCTTTAAAATCTTACCTTGTCATTATTTCAATAACGTCCCGGTGCTTTAACTTGTAATCCTTGCCCAGTGCTTTCCTTGTGCGCACATCTATTGCTTTAACGAATTTGTCGCCAATATCAGAATGAATAGTGTAGGCAAAATCCAGTGCAGTGCTTCCGCCAGGCAACAGGAAGCAGTCAGGCAAAGTCCTGCCTTTGCTGTCTTTGAATCCTTTAACCCCTCCGGGAAAAATTGCAATAAATTTTAACACCTTAAAAACAGCAGTGTCCAACACGTCCTGAACACCAGTGCTACCAGTCTCTGACAAGAATTTCTTAATGAATTCCAAACCCTTTAACTGATTCTCAGGCAAATCCTGTTTCAGAATCGTGAAATTATTATTCCCTGGAGCGTAAGCAATAATACTCTTATTATTCGCCTCTCTTAGCGCCAGTTCAACTTCTGCACTGCATGGAATAATCACTTTATCAGGGAACTCATCCTTCAGCTTTTTCACATTCTCTCTGCTCACTGCCCTGTCCATCTTGTTTGCAGCAATAATAATAGGCTTAGTTATTATCCTTAACTCCCTGGACAATTTCAACAAGTCATTATTAGTCCACTCAGTCGGCTTGGCAATGCTGAAACCCTTCAGCACATCCTTTACCATGTCCTCCGTAACCCTCAAGCCGCTTAACTGCTCAGCAATTGACCTGTACAATTCAGTATGAGTTTGCTCTGCCTTCCTTGCAAACTTGTTCCAGTTCTTATTCAATATTCCCAGATACCAATAGTCAAGCTCCTCTTCCAAAAATTTGATGTCATTAGCAGGATTATAACTCCCTTCCTTGACAATTTCGCCTTTCTCATTAGTGCTTCCGCTCGCGTCAATAATGTGAACCAGAGCATCAGCCATCCTCAAATCATCCAGGAACTGGTTGCCCATGCCTTTGCCTTCATGAGCTCCCGGCACCAAGCCGGCAACGTCCAATAATTTGACAGGAACGTAGCGCGTATTATTAACGCAGTAGCCTTTTGCAGGAGTGCACTTAATGTTGAACTCTTTTTCAACGCATTCAACCCTAACGTAACCAACCCCTTTATTGGGCTTAATTGTTGCAAAGGGATAATTCTCAATCAGCACGTTCATCAAAGTAAGCGCCTTGAAAAAAGTGCTCTTCCCAGTGTTAGGCTTGCCAACAATACCAATAAGCATGAATTAACAATTCAAATCTTCCAATTTTAAAACTTTTTATTCGCTTAATTCGAATTTCACGCAGTAAAGGGTTTCCATGTTAAGTGTTGTGTCCTCAAGTATTTCGTAAACGTATCCTAAACTTTCAGCATTGCTAAAAATTTCAAAAGGATTGCTTATTGAAGAGCTGATTAACAATATGAATCCGCCATTTTCCAGATAATCCCTTGCCTGCTTCAGGAATTCAATGTTTAACTCATTGCCGACTTCCCCTCCTGACAAGTCAATATCACCGGGCAAATTCTCATCATAAGGCAGGTAAGGAGGGTTGAAAATAATTAAGTCAAACTTTTCATCACTCCTGATATTGGAGAATAAGTTGCTCTGCCTGAATTCAATCCTTGCATTCCGCGCATTAGCATTCTTCCCTGCCTTAATTACTGATTTGGAATCCAAGTCAGCACCAATTACTTTCTCAGCGCCTGCCTCAAAAGCAGTGATTGCCTGAATCCCGCTGCCAGTGCCCATGTCAAGAACCCTCTTTCCTTTGCTGAATTTTGCAACCCATTTCTGCAGCAGGAATGAATCCTCCAATGGATGATAAACCATAAAAGTATTAAATTAAACGCACCTTTTTAATAATTATGCTTCAAATATTACTCATCCCGTTATCCTACTTAATCGGATTCTTTGCTGCGCATTACAGCATTGACGAATTAAAGAATAAGGATAAAATTTTTGAAAAAATCGTAAAAGTACTCTCAATATTGCTGATTACTGCAGTATTTTATTACTCTTTCATGATTAATTATTCATTCACAACCATAACTTTCTTCCTTGCAATAATCCTATTCCACTTCCTGAATATTAATTACACTGACGCTCTTGAATTCTCAATCATAGGATTAATTCTCGGAGTTTTTTATTCCAATAATATTATATTACTGGCAGCGTGCGCATTAACGTATTTCACTGCAGGATATGATTACCTGAACAATAAATTTTTTGTTAACTCATTGAAGAATTTATTATTATTCTTATTCTTTGCAGCTTTCTCGTCATTCTTCAACAATGCAGTGATTGCAGGAATTGCAAGCGCAGGGCTTATAAGGTTGTTAAGGAAATGATTATTGCAGTAAAAGTCAAAACTAATGCAAAAGAGCAGAGCGTTGAAAAGAAGGATAATGTTTACGTTGTGCGCCTGAAAAATAAGCCCGTGAAAGGCAGGGCGAATAAGGAATTGCTGGAAATTCTGGAAAAATTTTTCAAGAAAAAGGTGAGGATAATTTCAGGATTCAATGCGAGCGTTAAAAGGGTGGAATTGTTATGAATGTTTTCATAAGGACTTTCGGATGCAGTTTGAACCAGGCAGATTCAATAATTATGGAAAATTTGCTTAAAAAAGAAGGATTAAAAATAGTGAAGTCAGCCAGGAATGCAGGTATTATAATAATTAATACTTGCGCAGTGAAGGAGCCCACGGAGAATAAAATAGTAAGATACATTTCAGAGATTCCAGGAAATAAGAAGGTAATAATTGCCGGGTGCTTAACCCGCACAAGAACAAAATTGTTGAAGGAAAAATTTAATCACTCACTCATAGGATGCGATAATTTAAAGGATGCGATAAAAGCAGTTAAGGGAGATGTTAAGGAATCATTGAAGCGCGAAAAAATGTGCAAAGTGGGGGTTGTTCCAATACAGAAAAATAAGGTAATTGAGATAATACCAGTGTGCGAGGGATGCTTGGGCGAGTGCTCTTACTGCGCGACGCGCATGGCAAGAGGGGAATTATATTCATACTCCGAGGATAATATTATAAAACATTTAAATGACGCGCTGCAAAGGGGTGTTAAGGAATTCTGGCTCACAGCGCAGGACACTGGAGCTTACGGCTTGGACATTAACACTAATATCATAAAATTGCTGCAGAAAATTGTCAGATTAAACAGCTGGTTCAAAGTCAGGATTGGAATGATGAACCCTTCGCACGCTTACAAAGCCAGGAAGGAATTGGGCGGATTATTAATTAATCCTAAAATTTTCAGATTCATCCACGTGCCAGTGCAGTCAGGCAGCAATAAAATCCTTAAACTAATGAAAAGAAATTATACTAGTGAAGAATTCGCAGAAGCGTGCAATTATCTCCGCAGCAAAGTGAAGGATTTGACAATTTCAACTGACATTATTATCGGCTTCCCGGGCGAGTCAGAAAAGGATTTCCTGCAAACCATTAAATTAATCCTTGAAGTGAAGCCTGAAATTGTCAACGTGAGCCGCTACTGGAAGCGCGAGAACACTCCAGCGAGCAGGATGAAACAATTAGCTCCTGACATTGTCAAAAGAAGAGTCAGGGAATTCATGAAAATTTACAATCAAATGAAGAATGAGAAGAACGAATCATTAATTGGAAAGGAAGCCAATGTCTTAATTGACGAGAAAGGGAAGGGCAGGACTGACTCTTACAAATTAATCAATTTAAAAGGGGAATTGGGCGAATACGTTAAGTGCAGGATTAATTAATCTGGAAAAGATTATAAAAACTGGGCTGATTATTTTTTAATAATTATGGCAGTTCAGAATCCTTTTCTTTACATAACCCCCAGGGATAAAGATTTTCTTGTGGGCAGAAGTAATTTCCTTGACAAAGTCAAAAAAGTTGTCATGGACAGTCTGGACGAAAATGCTATTGTAAGCATTAACGGCGAATTCGGAATCGGCAAAACATTATTCGTGCGCAAAGTCATTGAGGATTTGGAGGAGAAGAAGAAAAGCGTTAAAGTTTTCCATTACGACTTTAATTTTAACACTCTGAACGATTTGAGGAACCTTCCGAGCGAGAAAAAAGCCAAGAAAGAAATAATTGTTGTGATTGACAGGTTTGAATTAATACTTTCATTGTCAAATTTGCTGCAGAGGAAGATTCTGAAAGTGATGAGCGATTTGTGCAAAGCAAAAATTACTTTATTAATCACTTCCACTGATGATTTGCTTAAAAAAATTAAGAACATTGACGAGGGCGTGAAAAAGTATTTCAGGGTTCTGGACGTTCCGCCAATGACTTATGAAGAGACTGAAAAATTAGTAATCAGCAGGCTGAACGAAGTAAGAACCAAGAATAAGGAATCAATCCACCCGTTCACAGAGAATGAGATTAAGGCAATGTATAAGAATGCGAAAGGAAATCCTCGAATGGTTTTAATGCTCTGCGCGAGCCTGTTTGAGGAAAAATTATGAAGTATGAGTTAAGAACAGCCTTTTTAATGCTTGGGTTGTTCTTTTTCGCCCAAATCACCGGCTTATTCATCATTAACCAAAATTTTGAACATTACGGCGTTGAAAACTTCAGGAATAATGAATTATTCTCTGACGCCATATTCACCCTGCCAGTTTCAATAATAATATTCTCATTATTGTTCCTGCTCATTTACAAATTAAACATGAAAAAATTATTAATCGTCTGGTACGCGTTCGCATTCATTGCCTGCGTAACAATTTCATTGTCAAGTTTTATTAATTTTTATTATGCAGTATTCATCAGCGCGTGCTTATTATTATTAAAATTCGTTTCAAATGATGACTTCCTACACAACATGCTTGAATTGCTGGTTTACGGGGGCATAGCAGTTGTAGTAATCCCATTATTAAGCCCTGTCTCGGCAATATTATTATTAATCATTATCAGCATTTACGATTTCATAGCAGTTTACTTCTCCAAGCACATGATAATTTTGGCAAAAACGCAGTTCGCCCTGAACATTTTTTCAGGATTACAAATCAGGACAGGCGGCAAAGGTGCAATACTAGGCGGCGGCGACATAGCATTCCCCTTAATACTTGCAGGGGTAATGCTCAGGGATTACTCCGCAATAAACGCGATACTTATCATTTACGGCTCGCTAATAGGATTAACAATATTGATACTAACAGGAGAGGATGACAAGTTTTATCCTGCAATGCCTTTTATCACAATGGGATGCTTGTTCGGCTACGTATTAGGATTATTTTTTCTTTAACAACTGCTTCAATACTCTTTCTTCACGCTCTTCCAGATTCATAATCTTATTTTCCAGATTCTTAATGCTTGAAACGTTCTTTTCAGTTGAAGAAACAATTTTTGCCAGCAGCCTAATGCTCAGCAGTAAACCAATTAATACTCCAATATTAATCCCCAACACTAATAATGTGGTTAAATCCAAAGCCATATTATTTTAATAATAATCACTCTTTTAAGAATGTTTTCAGCAGGTTCATGATTAATGATGCAATGTTGGAGTAAGTAATGTCATATTCTTTTCCGCTGAATTCAACGAAGTCAATGCTGATTAAATTATTATTCCTGCATAATTTCACAAGCAAATCATTATAATATTCCAGGCTTTTGCCGAAAGGCTCAGGAGTTGAACATGTCGGCACGTGCACGCAGTCAACAACGTCAATGTCAAAACTGATGTAAATATTCTTGTTTTTCAAATCAAGGCTTTCATGAATTTTCAAGCCATGCTCTTCCATGAATTCGTGCTCCTCTCCAGAGAAAACCCTCTGCCCGATTAAGTGAATATTCTCAGCAGGCACTTCGTCAACAATTTTCCTTAAAAAGCAGGCATTATCCTCTCCTTTGCTTCTTGCATCAGCGTGCGCGTCAAAAATTATTACGTGCAAATCCTTCACACTCTTGTTCAGCACTTTCACTGCATCATAAGTTATAGTGTGCTCCCCTCCAATAATGAAGAATTTCTGCATTACTCTCCTGCTTAATAATCTGCCTAAATTCTTCGCATTGCCCGAATCATGAATGCGTAACTCGTCAAAAACGTTCAAGCCAGTAAGTGGGTCATAATCATACTTATTATTAAGGCTGAATCTTAGCAAGTCAGGCGCTTTGCGCGCCAGAGGATTGGGAGTTTTTGACCTGGCAAGAGGTGCTCCTGCAAATACTATTTCAGCTTCTTCAAAATTGTACACAGAATTGTCTATTTTCATTCAAAGTCCTGCTTTGAAACTTTTACAAAATCAGGATATATTAGCAGGAAGTTTTCTTCCAAGCCTACAATGTCCCCTCCTATTGCCTCGCAAGTCTTTTTAATCTTGGAAATAGCCCTTTTCAGCTCTGTCAAGTCCTTGCTCCTTAAAGGCTTGATGTTGGCAAAAATAATTGCATTGCCCTCCCTTACGTAATCAATAATTGTCTTAATATCCGCGTAATCATTTAATATGAAATATTTTATTACTAATTTGTCCTTGTCAGCATTTTTCTGGGGCTTTACTTCAACGTATTCATCGTCAGAACCCTGCATTTCATCATCATAAGAAATGTGGGTTGTCCCGATTAACTTTTCAGTGAATTTTTTTAAACCTTTAAACACCATTTTTTTCATCACCTAATATTTACTAATTATTAGATAGTTACCTTCTTTATATATTTTATGATGATTCAAGTAATGACACAATATTCCATACCTGCATCCTTGTATAAGCCGGGACTTGGGCATTATCAGCCAGTAAATCCAGGTTCTGGATGGCAGTGTCAATCCTGACTTTCTCGTCACCATCACCCAATAATATTTTCTTGGTTCTCTCGCAGGTAATTTTCACATTCTTGGGAACGCTTTCATCATCTAAAATTTCATCCAATAATTCAATGCATGACTGCATATTTCCTGACAAAGTGCTCATTATATTATTTTCACCCTTTGACCATTTTCATAACTTTCTTCTGAATCTCGGATGTTTTAGTGCTTATTTTGTCAACTTGTTTGTCAACCACGCTCAGCCTTAAATCCAAATCCTGCTTCTTGTCATTCAGTGAATTTTTCAGCGAGTCAGAATCTTTCTTAACCATTACGTTGCCTATAATTTCATAAACGTCCCCTTCAATAACTTTGTCCAATTCTTCAAGAGAGTGCTCAATTTCCAGAATCTGAGACTGCAACTGCTGCTTCTGCATTGTCAATAACTGCAGTTGCTGCTGGTATTGCTGCAACTTTTCAACATCTTCCCTTGCTTTTTTCGGAACTTCAATTGCCATAATTTATTCAACTCCTTATCTTAACTGCTTTCTCAGAAGCAATTATCAGCCTGAGCAAATTATTACTTGCTGCCCTTAAAGCATTCGCGTCATCAGCTTCCACGCGCGCAATTAATTCACCTTCTTTTTTTTCAAGATTCACTCTTGAACGCTCTGACACTGTCTTTTTCAGTTCAGGACTCACAGCGTCAAACAAGAGCCCTGCATTACTTGTTCTTATTATTATCTTATTCTCGTAATTCATAACGCTTTTACTTTTCTCTCAACATTTGTTGACTTTTTTAACAATATTTTTGAACCGCAAAAAGGGCACCTGATTCTCTTATTCAAATTCTCATCAGTCACGTCCTTCCTGCACTGCAAACATACGTATTCCATAATTTTTAACACCTTTTTTTTTTACTGCAGCGTGTATGCTTTACCGGTTATTTTACTCCTGCACTTCCTGCAGACATAAATGCCTTTGGCAACACGTTTAACATTTCCTGTCCTGCAAACAGGGCATGCCTGTTTTGCCTTCTGCAATTTTTCAACATTAGCCACTGCTTTCCTGATTTTTGCGCCGTATCTCGCGCCAAATCTTCCTGCTGAACCAACTTTTTTAGTCGCCATAATTCACTCACGCGTGCTTATACCTTCCTGTTATTTCAATTAAATCAACGTGCCCGAGGAAAACTGCCCTGCAGCAGAACCTTTCCAATCCCAGCTCATCCAATGCTTTCTTCACACCTTTCTCTTCTTTAAGTTTCTGGAACTTCTCCCATAAATGAGCAATGGGTTTTCCGCACGTGAAACACCTGATAGGAACAATCAATTTATCAATTCACCTCTTACTCTTCTGCCTTCTTGCCCTTGCAGCACTCCTGTAAGGCTTTTTAGGCTCCTTCCTCCTTATATCTGCCACTAATAAGTGCCTGTCATAATCCAAAAACGTTTTTTTCAACGCGTCCTTTTTCGAAAATTCAACTAATACTTTTGCAAGCGCTAACCTTGCAGCTTCCGCTTGGCTCTGCCAGCCTCCTCCTCTCACCTTAATATTAACATCAATTTTTTCAGCCAACTCACCTGCTAACTGCAAAGGCTCCATTATTTTCAAACGGCTGATTTCATTGCCGTAAACTTTCAGATTCATGCTGTTAATCCTGATTACTCCCTTGCCCTTTTTCAATACTGCGCTTGCTATGCTGGTCTTCCTCTTCCCGCTCTTTATAATATTCTTATCAACTGCCATTACCACTTGCCTCCTAACTGCTTGCAGACATCGCTGACTTTAACTGACTTATTATGCATTAAGTCAGAACTCTTTTTGCACTTAAAATCTTTGCTCACACTATTGGCATATTCTTCAGGCATTCCAATAAAAGTTTTAATCCTCCTGAACGCAGGCTTGCCCTTAAAACCTTTGTAATCCATCATCCCTCTTATAATTCTTCTCACAAACCTGTCAGGCCTTTTCGGCTGGAAAGGACCCTTCTCAGTGCTTCCCCTCTGAAGCTTAATTAAATAATGCTCAAGAATCTGCTCCCTGCTACCACTTATAACTGCTTCCTCGCAATTCAATATTATAACTTCATTATTCATTTTTGCAAGCTTTGCAGCTTCATTGGCTAATCTTCCAACAATGCAGTCAGTCGCGTCAATAACAATCCTAGCCAAGCAGTATCACCTTTTGCGGAATAACCGGCTTCTTAGCCCAGTCTTTTAATGTCTGAACTTTGCTCTTGGATTTTCCTAGTTTTTCAAGAGCTTCCTTGCTGTAACTGAAAGCTATAATGTTTACTGAATGGTTCAACTCGCCAGTGCCCAACACTTTCCCAAGAACTAAAACGTTCGAATCCTTAATGCTGAATCTGTTAATCCTGCTGATATTAACACCTTTTTTTAATCTTCTGGATTTCTTCAACTCCTGAACTACTCTTTTAAATAATGGTTTTTTCTCCTTCCTGTATAATTTTTCAAAATCATTAACTAATCCTTTAGTTTCAAAACCAGCCGGTCCGTTATGCATGATAGAGTAAAAAACAGTGATTGATTTAAAAAAGTTTTGCTTAAAAATATTATCTATGCTTTTTAACACCAACCCTCATGCAATAGTTGTATATTAAACATTTGCTGCATTTCGGGCTTATTGGGGTGCAGGTGTTCTGCCCGAAACTCACCAATAAGTAATTAATCTCATTCCAGTACTTCTCAGGCAGCTTCTTCATCAAAGCCTGCTCAGTTTCCAAAGGCGTTTTTGTCATTGCCAGTCCCCACCTGTTAGTGATTCGGTGAACGTGCGTGTCAACAGCAATAACTTTCTTATTAAAGGCAATGCTTAACACAATATTAGCGGTTTTCCTGCCAACACCCGGAATCTTCACTAATTCGTCCATTGTGTCAGGCACCCCGTTCCCCAAATATAAAGGCAATTTTTTCAAAAATTTTGCCTTATTCCTGTAGAAACCAACAGGGTAAATTAATTCCTCAATTTGTTTCAGCGACAATTCAGCCAAATTCTCAGGATTCTTAACACTTTCAAACAATCTCCTGCTTGCATTCATGGTTGTTTCATCCTTTGTCCTTGCAGACAAAATTGTGCTGGCTAACACTTTGAACGCGTCATGACTCCTCTCTTCAATCAATTCAACCACAGGAGTATTATTATTACGCGCTTCCTTCCTGAGAATTCTTACAATTTCATCAATGTTCATAAACTAATTATTGTGAATTTTTCTTATTAAAAAACTTTATAATGAGAAGAATATAATTTTTTTTAATTATGGAAGAAATGTATTTGAACGTTATTAAGAACGTAACAGATGATGAAGACGCTCATTATCTTTTTAACCCGGTTCATATTGACAGCAAAAAATATACTATTGAAAGCGTGAAAACACCCAATAATCCACTGCTGAACGAGGAGTGGATGAAGGATAATCCTTTAATCAAGCAGATAATGTTTATTCTCCCGTTAGTCAGGGATTTCAAAGGAAGGAAAGTCAAAGATATGAAAATAAGCGTTAATGATGAGGAATTCCTTGTTTACTCAATTGATTATTCATTGCTTGATTTTGGATGTTACGGAGTAACTATTATAAGGGCTTTGAACGAGTCAATGCCTGTGAATAAGGAATTAGAATTAAGCGAGAATTCTTATAAAATGATTATGCACGTTCTGAACGGCGAAACTGACCTGAAAAATTCCCTGAAAAATCTTATTCTAGAATACAAAAATAATTGCAGTTTAAATTCCACTTTTAACAGGGCAAGGCATGAAAAAGGGAATAATAATTATTCTCTTGAAAAAATAGTGTCTGACAAGAAAGTTATCCCAAAATGGGATTTTTTCATTGCCCAGAACGGTTTGCCTTTAACTGACATTTTCAGATACCATCCTAAAAAGGATTTGTTCGACGCCCACCCTGACGATTTTTTCCGGCTTAACATGAACAGGAAATATGAACTGGAAGCTTTTAGCACTAGCACCCTTGATTTCATACACACCCTTAATTGCGCTGCTTTGGCAAGCAGTTAATTAGTATGCAAAAGTTTTGGCAGTTTTATTGACAAAAACACGAGATTAAAACAAATCACCACTGAACTGCATAAAGGATTAGGGTTTGGTTTTACTTTTCTGCAGCCGATTATTATCCAGAATCAGGAGGCGATTCTCTGCCTTGACGTTAAGAATAAATATGACTATAACGGCAAGTATGAACGAATACTTACTGGCAGAGAAATAAAAGCATTGGATTTGGCAGGCAAAATGCTGGAAAAAGAACAGGAAGATTTCACAAAAAACAGCGAAATTAATCAGGATAAAATTTTCGGAAAACTGGCTCAAGTAGTCAAGAATGTGCATAAATAATTAATTATTTTTTAGCCTTCAGAAAACGGCTCCAGTCCATTTTGAACAATAAGAACAATAATATAATAGTCACTACTATGAATGAATTCCCGATTAAAGGATTCTGCGAGCCTGTTATTACGCCGTCAACCACGTTAATATTGTAAAAGTTAAGAATCAAACTGCTTATTGGAGTAAGGGTGCTGAATTCAACAATTAATCCAAGAGCGAAAGTCATGATGAGTTTGCCGATAAATGTTGCAAGCAGAGCCAGAAGCAAAGGGTACTTGATTGTGCCTAATAAAATTAGTAAGACATCATCAGGCAGCGGTGTTGCAGCAAAAATTATTATCAGAATAAAAGCGTATCCTTTGTGCACTAATTTTTCCAGTAATTTAATGTTCTTCGTGAAAATATTCTTGTCCATTGCCAGTTTCCTTACTCCCCTGCCAATAATCCAAGCAGTTAATTCGCCGATGGAAGCGCCCAGTCCTGCAGATATTCCGACAATCCAGAAATTAACAGGCAGCAATAATATTACTGTCATGACAGCTATTAAGTAAGGCACGGGGAAGATAATTGTAAAATTCCCAAAAATGCTGATAAGGAAAATGCCAAGATAAACCCCTAATTCGCCGAATGAATTATAATAATTATAAACTGTGTCAACCATGATTTTGACAAAATCATAATTCAAAAACAGGAATATGAAAATAATAAGTCCAAAAATTATTAATAAAGACAGCAGAAGGAAATTCTTCACGCTTGTTTTCTTCTTAACCATTCAAATAAAAGTGCGATGGGTATTAAAAAGATTATCTGGTAATTTAATCACTCTTCCCAAGCACCCTCATCATCTTCGTACCCTTCCTCTTCCTGCTCCTCATCTTCTTCAATTTCCTCCTCTGAATCGTCATGCTCAGGCTCCATTTCTTCCTTCTCCACTTCGTTCCAGTCAGAATCCTTAATGCCAACTTTTTTCTTCTTTTTCATAAAAAACAAGAACAGTCAGGAATAAATAAATTTTGCGGGGGAAGGGAGTTATATATTATCTTGAAGAATCTTTGATAATTTTTTGATTACTGTTTTTATGTCTCTTTCTTTTCTTTCTAAATAATCATACTCCACAAAGAATCCGTCATAATTTATCTTATTTCTGATTATTCTTAATTCGTCCATTAAGTAATACTCTTTCTCATTAATTTCTTTGAACTCTTTCGTTTGTTCAATCAGTTTTTTATGGCTCAGTGTTTTAATCCCCGTTGATATTAATATTGCTGTAATCAGCTCTTTGATTATTTCATAATAGTCTGAAACAATAAGTGATGTGAATTTCTTCTTGTTTGAGTTTTCAATTCTTTCCAATATTGATTGTATCATCTTAAATAAATTCTTTGCCTTTTCCTTATCAGGAGAAACTTTTATTATTACATCTTCTTCCACTTTTAAAACACCTTCAAATATCCTTTAATTATAATGCCGTTTATTATGTTATTTTTCAATTCATTGCTTAATTTGTTTAAATCTGGAGAGAAAAAAATATTAATTTTTCTGCCAATCATTTTTTCATATTTTTCTAATGTTAATTTTTTTTCTTTGCTTTGTACATAAAGGTCTACGTCGCTGTTTTTGATATCCTCTCCTTTACTAAAAGAGCCGAAGAGGATTATCATATCTGGCAGACAAGAATCATAAATATATTTTATTACCTCTGATTCTTTAAGAATCTCTTGGTTGCAAATTTTTTTATAAAATATAAACTCTTCATTATCTCTATTTGCTTTATATATTGGTGATTTGTTTCTAACACTTTCAATAATTATTTTTTTCTTAATAAACTCTTTCAAATAATTCTTAACTGATTTTGGAGCCAGTTTCACTTTACGTGACAATTCTCTTAATCCAAATTCTTTAAGAGGATTGTTAAAAAAAGCAGTCAAAACTTTCCAAGCGTTATAATCTGATAACATATGTAATAATAATATCACAACTGTTATATAAATATTACGATTTAAGATAATTCTGCGGGGGAAGGGATTCTAACCAAAGGTTAAACTTACACCTGTTTATATAAGCTTCTTATTGTGTTAATTATAGTATTATTTATTAATTAAGACTATTTAATATTTTTTTATGAGACTGTTTAAAAACTTTAGCATAAATTTTTGGATATATTAAAGAAAGTAATAAAAAATTTTACCAATATTTTAAATATTCATTCCATCATATGCAATATTTATTTTTAGATTTGGATATTTTTTTATCATATTTAATAAGAAGTCATGGTCTCCTCTAGGAACATTATGTCCTCCAATATGAGTTAATATTGAGATTTTTGGTTTTAATCTTTCAATTAATTCAATATTTTCTTCAAAACTTATGTGTGTTTGCCAGAAAGAATTTTTATCTAAAAAAGTATCACGTATTTCTTTTGTATTACCTATCCATCCCAGTTCCATTATTAAGAAATCTAAATCATTAAAATATTCATCTATTTTCATTCCAAAAATAGAACAAGGCGCATACAATATTTTTTTGTTCGTTTTATTAATCAAAAAACCATATCTTACTCTATCAATTCTTTGGAAATCAATTGGAGTAATTATAATATTATTTATTTTTATTGGCACTCTATCTTTGAAAAGAATTATTTCAATAAATCCTTTTTGTTCAAAATACCATAATTTTGACAATTGCTCTTTAAATGTATTTAAATCATTTTCAGGAATATAAACTTTTATTTTATCTTCAACTTCATTTTCTATTTTTTGTACAGTGGGGTAAGAACCTTTTATGTGTTCAAATATTCTAACTCCATATGTGTGGTCTGGATGCCAGTGAGTGTAAAAAACATGATTTAATTTACTGATTTTATTTTTTTCTATTTGTAACCTTATTTCTTCAGGAGTATCAAAAAGTATTCCTTCTTCTAAATAAAAGGAAGGACCTGTTCTTGAATATGGAATCTTTTTTATTCTGGCTTTTGAACAATTTTTACAATTGCAAAAAGGTTTAGGTATGGATTGAGCACCACCTGAACCTAAAATTATTGGCATAAATGAAAAAAACTAACAATATTTTAAAATCTTTCTATCTTATTTAATTGAATTTTTTTTTATAAATTAAGAGATATTATTACTCTATCTATTCTATGCTTTTTGAGGTTTTCAATATTGTTATTGATAGAGTAAATTGCTCTCCCATTAGAATAAAACTGTTCGTTTAATCTTACTGTTTGCCAATCACAATATCTTTTGCATCCTTTTGTGATTCCAAATTTATCCTTTTTAGATTTTTCCTGACCTGAAAAAAAGCACATCCTGCCACTTGTTAAATACACAAAAGGCAAATGCATTTCAATTTTAAATGGCAATACGTCGAGTTTAGTATCATATCCTTCTATTCTATTATCTACTTCAATAGCACTTATTCCTATCTCTTTGAGATATTTTTGATATTCTGTTAGTCCAAAAGGAGAATGGCAAAGTGGTTCTTTAAATTCTTTAGGAACATCTCCAATAGGCCATTTTTTTGATTTGGCAAGTAATCTTCCCATTATAATCTCTCCTTTAAAATCCATTTGAGATAACATGTATAATACACCAAAGTCATTTGGTATCACTTCTATAGTTTTTTTATTAATGGAGGGCAAGATTGTGTTAAGATAATCAATACCATAATCAGTGCAGATGGGAGTTACTAATGTAAATCCTATATTATATTCTGAGGCAGTTTTTTCTATTCTTCTTACAGAATTAATATTTGGCATGCAATTCTCACATGTTTCACTTCCAAAGTATATTCTATCAAAACCTTGATTTTTAATAAACTCGAGAATAGTGCTGTCTAATGTTTTATATGTTGTACTTGTTTCAGGATGTTCTAAAAGAGTAATATCTTTTTCTCTTCGAATAAATAAAGCTAATTCCATTTATAACACCTCAGGATAATAACATAAATATGGTTCACCGCACGCTTTTCCTACAAGTTTTTTTGCTTCATATTTAAATTGGTTATTAGGTAAGTTATCTAAAATATTTAAACATTCTTTAATTAAAACAACATTATTAATTTTTTCTTCAGTAGGTCTCGCCCTTCCAACTATTTTTAAAGCACTTACACCTGCATCTCTTAATTCAGGAATTGCGCAAACTCCGCAATGTTCTTTATCAGTGTATTTTGACTCTGGACAAAACTTATTCCATTGCTTGTATTCTTTTATATGCTCTCTAACCTGCAGACTATTAATAGGATTATTATTTAAGTCTAAAAACTCTAAAGAATATACATTTTTACACAAAAATTGATTTGATTTAGGAGGATGAAAGAAATTGCAATAGCAATCACTGAAATGGCATCTTGCATTAAGTATAAATGCCTCATATTCAACATTAGGTTCTCTTTTAATCAAAGTTTTTATTTCATCAGTCCTAATCCATCTGGGCAGAATAATACGCGTTGCACCCAGTTTTTTATAAAACTCTGCTGTTTTTGAATTAAAGACTCCTCCAGCAACACTGCATATTAAATCAATTTCTAACCCTTGATCCTTAATAAAAAGCATAAGTCCTGGATCTCCAACAATTATTGCATCAGATTCTGCATCTATCACATCTGATATTAATTCTGTTAATGTTATTTTTTGTACATCTGAATATGAATGTTCATTAAAAGTTACATAAACAGGGACACCATACTCGTGTGCCTTTTCTGTTATCTCTTTGAGGTCTTGTTTAGAATTTATGCTTGCATCACTGTAACTTCGACGATTTAGCATATTTGAAGCTTCTGCTCCTTTTAAATCTGGATTAATATAACCTAAATAAAACTCATTAGCACCAGCAGAGATAAGTAATTCAACTTCTTCTACTTTATTTATTGGACTTGTTATCTTCATTTTAATTCAGGGGATATGTAATGATAAGGTTTTTGTACTGTAATTAGATTAGCAAAAGGACATTTTCTTAGCATACCTTGAATCTTTACATTCTGATCCTTAAACGCTGCTGAAAAATAGGCAAAATCATAAGTTTGAATAATATATTCTTCCTTACTATTATGAACAATATAAGTATAAGGCATAAAAAATGCTCGTGAATCATCAGTAACAATACCTTCTATTTTAATGTCTCCTTTAGGAGGGAATAATAGAGGTTTTTGTGTTTCTTCAGGTAAATATGCAAATTTTATTGAAAAAAGATCATTATTCCTAACCATACAACTTAATTGTCTATTAATTGATACAGGATGCATCAAATTAAATCCAATAGGATTTTCTTTCATAGCAATGTTTTTGGTAATGTTTTCTAATTCAGAATTAGATACTGACTCATATCCAAAATCCGAAAAAAGCTTAGCTCTTGAATTCATATATTTATTCTTATTTTTAATGCCATAAACAATTAGATCAAAGTCATGAAAATTATTTTGTTCAAAACCTAACATCACAGATCCAAATATTCCCAGAGATTGTTTAGGTATTCTCATACTCTCAATATGTGAAACAAATTCTTCAAGTTGAGGATATTCATTACTTTCTAAGATACTTTGAAGTGATTTTATTGGATCAATAACTTTGACAATGTTATTAACCTTAACCACAGGATAAGTCTCTTGTGTTATTGGATCAGTATATAATTTATTAAACATATTTGAGGATAAAAACCCATAACCTGTTTGGTCGGGAATTTTAAAATACTTTTTGTCTGGTTTTCTAACCCTATTTGATGGCAATTCTGTAGGCACATAAATCAAACAACATCTTATAATATTTTCATTATTGTTATTTCCCCTAGCTGTAAAAATTAAACCATCTTTATCTTCTATTGCTGAAAAATCTCTAATAAACATTAGATTAGCACCTCATATTTTTGTCTATTCTGTTCTGATAATTTTAAGTACATGCTTAGTTTATCTTCTGCTTGATTAATATTTACAATCATAAGTTCTGCTTCACTTAATAAATATTTACATATTGGCATAGGAATTTTAGAAACATTAATTATTGACCTATCTATTTGGTCAATTTCAGTCTTTAATTGACAATTTTTTGTTCTTAATTTATATGTATCTTGTAATATTGAAGGAATATGGGTTCTAAATTTTCCATTACATAAGGTTAAACATTTATTATACAATTCTTTTGCATCTAATTTAATATTATAATTACTGAAAAACGTAACCATCTCTCCAATTCTTTCTTTAAACAAATTAGTAACTACATTATTTTGTGCCATTTCACCAAGATTCATATTAAAAAGAAAACATAAAAGATTGGTTGAATTAAATATTAATTTTGTTGCCCTTTCTTTTTGATATTCATAAGATGAAGAAGAATAATGAATGCAGGGTAAGCTAATCTCTTCTGATATGTCCAAAACATTGTTTTTATATAAAGAATTATCTGTACTTCCTATTACAATTTTACTTAATTTTGATTCTAAAACTCCATATTCATCAAGATTAGCAGTTCCAAACACAACTCCTCCATAACATTTTCCATTATACTCTAATCTATTTTCCTTTAAATATTGAAAAAAAACAGACTCAGGGGATAACCCATTTTGTATAAATATTATCCTTCTTGATTTTAAAATATCAGAATATTCAGATAAGCATTTTTTAGTGTCATAAATTTTAGTACTAACTAATACAATAGAGTCTGATTTAACATTAGGACAAGATTCATATTTTAAATTATCTCTTAATCCAACATTAATTAATTTAGAATCTTTTTTAATAGTTAATTTACCTGATTTAATGATATTTTCAATAGGTTCCCTACCAGTTAAAATTACATCGTGACCTTTTTGACTTAATAAAAATCCTAACGAGAATCCTATGTTTCCTGCTCCAATAATATGTATAGCTCTTGTCATTTTTTTTAACTAAAAATTAGAAACTTCTTTTTAAAAGTTTTTCTAATATATCGGCAGTGTAGAAATCTTCTTAGAATTTTGACTTAAAACATGCTCATTTTAAAATAATTTGTAAATTTCTTTTCAAACAAATATATGAACCTTATTCCTTTGTTTCAGAAGAAGAAAATAAGAAAAATAATAAATTAAGTTTCAAAGTTACATTTATTGATAACATTGGAGAATCTGAACATGATGTAAAATGCGGGGGAAGGGATTCGAACCCTCGCAGGGACTAACCCACAGGATCTTAAGTCCTGCGCATTTGACCAGGCTCTGCCACCCCCGCATTCAAATAAAAGTAATATAACAAGAATTGGTTTAAAAATGTTTTATTTTAACAATTTCTTGAACTCATCCAAGTCGCTTATCAAATTAGTAATTGCAGTGTTGTAAATAGTTTTAGGCGCTAACTGCCCCCATGATTCAATAGTTAATAAGATGTTGTTCTCCTCAGGCTCAACAGTCACGGAGTCCGGGAAAGCGTCAGTGCACGCATTGCACAAATTGCAGTTCAGCAAATTATCCTTGTCAACTGCGCCGTTCTTGAAAACTTTCCTCGGGCAGATATCATCCAGTGCTTTCTTGGATTTTAGCACTTTAATGTTAGGGTAAAACTGGTAATACGCGTTGCACGGCGAATGCTTAGTATGGTAAGTGCCATTATTTAAGCACGCTTTTGCAGTTAATCTTACCTCCTGATTCTCAAATAATTTAACAACAGGCATTTCATCAAAAACAGGCTTAATGCTCGGGTCAGTAGGCACCAGGTCCTTGCTGTAAACAGTAGCAGGCCCTTTGGCTTCAAGGACGAATTCAGCAGTGCATCTTGCGCAGCCAGCACTCTTACACTTGCAGTCCTCTAATTTATTATAAGTTTTCAAGTCAGTAGTTAAAGGAATCATGCCAAGGCGGTGCGCGAGAATCTCATCATATAATGCGCTGTTATTTGCAAGAATGTGGACATCCTCAATTGCCATGGTGGGCACATTATTTATGCAGCTCCTCCTGATACTGTTTGCTGTTTCAAAATTAGTATTTGTTAAATTAATAACAATTTTTTCATTATTTTCTTTCAAAATTTTTGTATTCATAATCTCCTGCCCTTCTTCCCTCCTCCTTTCTTCCTGCACCCGTCATGAGGCTTGGGAGTGACTTCTTCAATGTTTCCAATCCTCATGCCAGCGCGCGATAACGCCCTTAATGCTGCCTGCGCGCCCTTGCCAGGATTCATAGGCCCGTTATGCCCCCCGGGCGCCCTGATTCTAATATGAAGATTAGTGATTCCCTTATTTTTTAACTCTTCCGCGACTTCTTTCGCAAGCATCATGGCAGCATTAGTGCTTCCTTCCTGCCTTCCCTGCCTTACCACTCTTCCGCCGCTCCTGAAACTCAAGGTTTCAGCGCCGGTAATGTCAGTAACGTGGATGAGAGTATTATTATAACTTGAATAAATATGAGCCACTCCCCATCTTGCTTTAATTTTTGGCATCTTCCTTCACCTTTTCAACTTCTTTCCCTGACTTTTTTAACTGCTCAATTAAAGGATGATTTTTGTCATTAAAAGGGCTGTTCATTGCATAAACAATGCTGTTCTCCTCATCCCTTAACACAACATAATTAGGGCTTGAAACTTTCTTTCCCCCTACGAATACGTGCTTGTGAGTGATGAACTGCCTTGCCTGCTTGGGACTCCTTGCCAAACCCTTGCTGACAACCATGCTTGCCAATCTTCTCTTGCTGATATCATCAATTGATAATTCCAAAACATCATCAAAACTGCTGTCATTTTCCAACAATCCCATATTAATTAATTTTTTGAACAATGCTTCACCCTCTTTTTTTGCCTGCTTAGTATCCAATGCCACAATTTTACGCGCCTGCTCCCTGAAACCCCTTAATAAAGCATTAAACCTCCACACTTCCTTCTTATTTTTATACCCGTACTTGTTGATTAATTCCCTTTCATAAATAATCCTGTTCTTCTCCCAAGGCTTCCTAGGCCTTTCGAATTTCTTCTTTAACTTCTTAGTGTCACCCATTTTACTTCAAAACCTTCTTCTTAATAGTAATGGCAGCGTTCCCTCTCCTGAAACTCTTCAATCTCTGGCCGCGCACTTTCAAACCCCACCCGTGCCTCAAGCCCTTAAAAGAACGTATCCTCTTTAATCTTCTTATGTCAAAATCTTTCTGCAATTTTAATTCAGCACCAACAGCGTGGGAATCATTATTAGTCTCAGGATCACTCCTCCTATTATACAAATATTCCGGAACATTATGCTTTTCAGGACTCTTAATAACATCCTCAATTTTTTTAACCTCTTCACTGCTTAACCTGCCGATTAACTTGTCATCAGGCACTCCAGCAATTGAAAGAACTGCATTGCCGAACATTTTGTCAACTCCCTTAATCTTGCATAATCCTATTATCGCCGTTTTTTTGCCGGGAATATCAGTGCTGAAAATACGCACTATAAGGTTTAAATCCTCTTTTTTGTCGCTGCTCATGTTAAATAAGATAAAATACAACGATTGATTTAAAAACGTTACGCTTAATTATCAGGTTATATTCAAAAGTGCGAAATATTTCCCAACAAAATAAGTAATTATTACAACAATTACTGCAATGAACAAGTGTTCAATAATAACGTGATTACTATTCTCACCCTGCTTTTTCGCAATTAAATAGCTTACAACTCCTATTAGTGCAAAACCATAAGACACGCTTATAATAATTGCAATGTTAAGCTCAAAAAAGAATAAAGGCACTAAAAAACTTAATGCAAAAAAGAGTTTTGAAACAAAAGTGCTTAACGTGCTCTTCCAAATCTTGCTGTCATTCTTTTTCTCGCTCTCCTCGCTCACATGAACGCCCAAAGCATCGCTTAACGCGTCAGCAATTGAGATAGTCAGCACTCCGAGCATAACAGTCACTCTTGAATTAGTCCCAGCATCCAAACCAACCATCATCCCAAGAGTAGTGATAGCTCCTGACACTGCGCCAAAACTTAATCCCTTAAAGCTTGAAGTGTCAAATTTCACTCTTCCAGCCTCTTCTTTAATTCCTCAACTACTGGAACACTCTCAGCATCCTGCCTGTAAATAAGCGCTAATTCGTAACTAACCCAGTCACCCAGTGAAATCCCGAACAATAACCTTGACAATTTATTCCTGCCCTGCAAATCAATACTTAAAACTTCCAAGCCCCTATCTTTCAGCAAATCTTTCGTAATTATAAAACGCTTCTTCAAAATTTCATTATCATACTTGTCATTAATCATGACAGCAGTGAATTTGCAGGGATTATTCTCAAAACTATTAATCTCATTATGATTCCATTCAGGGAACAAGTTATAAAAAGCAGGAATTTTAGTATTCTCATTAAAACTAATTTTCCACTTCAAGCCAATAATATTATCAGCGCCTGAAACGTAAATTAAAGGAACAGTATCCTTTAACATTCCTGCAATTTTCTTGCCCTGCTTTTCAAAATCATAATTCAGCACAAGATTCGCCTTATTAACTTCAGTGCTTAAATTATATTTGACAATGCCTGAATTAACCATTACATTAATTACCGGGAAAGTCAGGTAGCCGATTGCAATCCTCGGCTGCAAACCCGCAGGCACAAGAATTAATTCACTATTATACTTGCGCGCCAATTCCCCTATTTTCCCTCCGGAAGTTATAACCACAATTTTGTCAGTAATCTTAACCAAAGATTCATACATCCTGATTGTTTCCTTAGTATTGCCGGAGTAAGAAATGCAGAAAACAATGTAATCCTCACCCACGAATCCGGGAATTTCATAATCCCTGCAAACACTGATTTCAAAATTAAGAGGATAAAACAATGACTTGACAAAATCGCCAGGCAAAGCGCTGCCACCCATGCCGCACACCAATACTTTGCTGACATTGCTGAATGAAACATTCCTCCCGAAATTAACAGCCTCATTTAACTGCTTCTTAAAATTCAGGAGTGATTTTTTAAACATCATTTTATTAAAATAATAATTAATTGGCTGGTTTTTATTAAATCTTCTGTATGACTAATTTTAAAAAGCCAAAATTTTCCCTAATTACCCAGAATGAAAGTGTCATTAGAGGAAATAAAAGAGTACGGCCTGGAGTCAATGACTCATCCAGGGCATCTCAAATCCCACATATTGCGCGTTGAAAAAACGGTCAGAAAATATTTCCTGCAGAAGGAAGGTGTGGACTCAACAGTGTTATTAACAGCTGTTTACCTGCATGATGTTGCCCGCGCGTTAGAAAAGAGAATGAGAAAAGAGGGCAAGTTTTGCTGCCATGCTGAAACCGGAGCAGAACTCGCAGATGAATACCTGCACTTTATTGATTTCCCGAAAGAGAAAATACCATTAGTTGTTCACGCTATTGAAACTCACAGGTACAGCAAAGACAAGAAGCCGAACACTATGGAAGCAAAAATCCTGCACGAATGCGACAAATTAGACGCGATAGGAGCAATAGGCATAATAAGAACACTCATCAGTTACCCTGCAGGAGACAGCACTGCTTTTTACCACAAAACTGAACCAATTGCAAGAATCAGGAAATTAGACGACAATAAGTACGGAATTGACCACTTCTTCATTAAATTATTTAAAGTGAAGGACAAAATCAGTTTCGAAGAATTAAAACCAGAAGCTGAAAAAAGGCACGCTTACATGGAAAAATTCGTTAACGAACTGGAAAAAGAAGCGCTCGCTGAAAATTATAACGGCCCAGTGCATAAAATATTTAAAATCCTGGAAGAAAGCGTTAACCTGCAGGATTATGAAGAAGATAATCCTTTAAAAGAAGGCAATACTCTTTTAGGCAGATTACTTAACGAAAATAACCCTTTCATCCACGATTTTGTTGAGCAGTTGAAATCAGAAATTTTATAATAATCCAATCCTACTTCTTAACCTGATGAGTTTCTTAACAGATTTCATAACAATGACAATAGTAATCAACCCTTTCAGCAAAATGTTAATCTCAAGCATGATGGCTAAAAAAATCAAGAAACTGAAAGACGTGCGCGACATAATAAATTTCAGCAACTTAATAGCACTCTTGCTCATATTATTTTTTGCATTATTAGGGCCTTTAATATTCAACGACTTGCTGGGGGTCAGCGACACTGCATTAATACTCGCGTGCGGCATAAGTTTAGGAATATTCGGCATTAATTATTTGTTCAGGGATGAAATTTTCAGGATTGAGGAAAAAAGCAAGAGCGTGATGTATTTAAGCATAGGAACCCCCTTAATTGCAGGGCCTGCAAGCATCAGCACAATAACCATTATAAGCAGTTATTCAAGCATAGGATACTCTTTCCTCATCGGCTTCCTTGCAATCTCGGTGAATTACTTATTAATGCTTTTCGCGCAAAGATTTGCGCCAGTAACCAAAGAGAACGAGAAACTCCAATATTTAACAACGCGCTTAACAGGATTATTCATGCTCGCAGTAGGAATACAATTCGTGCTCACAGCACTGAAAAATTGGTTAATTTTTTAATCCTTATATTCGCTGTTTACTTTTTCTGAGGTGCCTGTAATGTAATTCTTGAAAGGTGATTCTTCATACAATTTCTTCAATTCATTTACCTGCATTGAACCTGCACAAAAGTTAGCAGTGCATCTTTTCTCATGATTATTTTCACTCATGATTATAAGTTTAAAATTATTGAATTTATAAAACTTTTGTAAACATTATCAAAAAAATGAAATTTATTCTTTCCTGCATTAATTGAGTAATTCTTCAAGAAATTCCTCTGTGCCCGCGAATGAGAAAAGTTCCACGCACTTATTATTCTTGAAATATTCAATCAAATTTTTTAACTCGCTCCTGTCCATGCTGCCTTTTGAGTAAGTCGTAGGGTAATCATGCAGTACGTCAGGGTCAATATCCAGGACAATATTATTAAGAGTATTATTATGCAGGAATTCTTCAGCATCTTCCAAATCTTTAAAATTCCACACTCCTCCGTTATAATCTTCAATTTTGTAGGGATTTTCAGGGTTGTAATTCTTCTGAAGCCAGTACACTTTTTCAAAACAATCATTTCTTAAAACATCATTCATGAAGACACTGCAAGGCTTTACAATGCAGAAGCCTCCCATTGGGCGCGTATTATCAGGATGATTGTCAACATGAACATATGACTTCTTATCACCATTATTATGCAGGAATTCAAGAATCTTATGATGCTCTCCCGGAGAGCCAAGAATTACAGGTTTAACTTCCATACTTTACTAATGCGGTAAATTATTTTATAAAACTTTCTGAACCCTTAAAGAATGAGTGCAGCACTTTCTTTGCAAGTTTTAGTCTCTGATTTGCCCTGATAGTTAATAATTTCAGATAATCATCACTCACCAATACTCTTCCTTTCTCAACAAGCAAGGCTTCAACGTGCTGGGTGCCGATTATTTCCACAATTATCCTCCTGCCCCACGCGTTAATCCCAGCCCTTTTAATGCCGCACTTCCTGCACAACGCCAATAATTTCTTTGCACTGTCCAAGTCCCTGCACCCAGCGTGTAGTATGTAAGGTTCAACCTTGAACCATAACTCGAAATTTTCATCATACTCGTGCACTGCCCTGATAATTTCTCCCTCTTTCGCAGCGGAATGATTCTTGTAATAAAAAGCGTTCATCATTTTCCTGTCATTAACTGATTTCCTCAGAAGCAGTATCCTGCCGCTGCAGCTGCTAGTAGTATAATAATCCTTTAACTTGTTGAATTTGTCCAATTCTCTAAGAATGTCCTTGTCAACTAATCCTTCCCTCTTCGCATCAGTGTACGAAATTATTGCCTTCTTCTTGTAATCTTCAAAACTCATCAGCAACAATTATTAATCCTGCCTTTTTATAAATTTTCAATGAAAATAACCAAGAACAATAAATTGATTGCTGACAAAGTATGCGACTGCAAAAGCTGGAAAAGTTTTTTCGGGCTAAGGTTCCGCGCAGGATTCAAGCCTTTTAATGCTTTCCTGATTCACATGCTTCCGGATTCAGTGCTTGACTCTTTCTTCGTGCATTTCAATTTCACTGCAGTATGGCTAACAGCGCAGGGCAAAGTCCTGAAAGTTGAAAAATGCACTCCTAATCATTTCTACGCGCAGGTAAAGAGCCAGAACTTAGTCCTTGAACTGCCGGCGAATAACAAAGCAGGAATAAAAATTGGCGACACTTTATTTTTTCAAACAGCAAAATAAAAGTATATGCCGTAAACAATTTCAGTAACTCCCCATGCTATGAAAGCAATTTCGTATCCTAAATAATTAATTAAAAAACCTGCAATAATAGCGCTGGAGCCTATTGAAAAATTAGTGACTGCAGTTTTATACCTGTAAGCATTATCCGGCTCGTCACTTGCAACTTTAACGTATAATTTATTATAAGCAGGCACTATTAAACCTCCGGTGATTCCGCCGATTAACTGCAATGCAATAATTCCCTGTATGTTCTGCACGAAAATGAATAAGACTACTCTGATACCTTCAAATATTTGCCCGAAAAGGAATACTTTCTTCATATCCCTGTGGTTTAAAACTTTTGAACTTCCCCATGAAACCAGCCCTTTAATAATGTATAATGCTGCAACGCTGATACCAACTGCTTCCAGTCCGCCGAAATTATTAAAATAAATTGTAAGAAAAGGAGCTACAATCCCGTTAAAAAAACTCTGGAAACCGTCAATAAGCGTTAGTCTGTTCCAGTCTTCATGGATTATCTCATTTTTCTTGCCGGCTATTTTTTTCATAAAGTTTTAATTCTCAGAAGGTTTTTAATCCTTTTCGTGGAGTTCAGAGCATTTTATGACAAAAAGAATAAAAAACTGTCAATAAAACCAGGCATAACAATTAATAATGATTCCTTATTATTAAACGGGGCATTGTACAATTATTTCCAGTTAATGAAGGAATACAAATTCGCAAATGATTCAAGAAGTGATGATGAAATATTCCTCAGATTATTAATGCTTAAAGGTTTTGACGCATTAAAATTAATGAATGCAGATTATTCAATAGCATACAGAAAAGGTGATAAATTATTCCTGCTGCGTGACTTGGCTGGTTCCTGCCCAATATTCTACTCAAACAATAATGATTTTTTCTCATTCAGTGATGAAAAGATGGAAGAAGGCAAGGAATTAAGCACTGGTGCTTTGTTAGAATTTGATTTAAAAAATAATAATTTAGTACTGCATGACAAAAGTTCCATCCCTAAAAAAGAATTTTTCAAATCTTATGAAGAAATGATTGAAGTTTTTGCAAAAGAATTATTCAGAAGCATAAGCATCAGAGTATACAATCTTGGCAGTTTTGGCATTATGAACAAAGGCAATACTGAAACAAAAATAATAATCAAATTATGCACTGATTTAAAAACAAGTTTTGTACTGCTTAATCCGTCTTATTCCAAAGAATCAGCGCCAGAAGCTTTGAAAAAAGTTAAAGAATTAACAGGAAGCAATAATTTTGATTTGGTGCAGTTTTACTTTGCGTGCATGAAAGCAAATGAAGAAGGATTGAAAGTAATTATTTGCGACTTGGGCGCCAGTTTATTATTGCATGACGCAGTTAATCCAGTTCATTATTATTACATTGCCAAACACTTCAATATTAATCTGCGATACCCTTTTCTTGACATTAAACTCGCGGAAGCAATGCTTAGAACAGATGCAAAGTACAAGAAGAATCTGCTCGCAGTGATTTTAGAACATTTAAAATAAATTATTTATTTAAAATTAATGTCTGATTTGAAGTTTCTCCAATTTATTCTTTTATTGTTTACTTCGTTCATGTATTTCTTCAGGCATGCGTAAATGTGTCCCTGATACTTTGAAGTGTCCGGTTGATTAAGTTTATTTATGCTGAAGAAACCTAATTTTTCAATTTCTTTCTTGTCTGCTGCTCTTGCTGTATTATTATTAATCATTTTCAAATCTCCTTCTGCTTTAATTAAATAAACTTTATGATTAGTCTGTCCTCTATTATTAATAGTAATAACTTCCCCTATTTCTTCAGTAAGAACTGCTTCTAATCCAGTTTCCTCCTTCAACTCTCTTATTGCAGTTTTCTTCCTGCTTTCCCTTCTTCCATTATTGTACTCGCATTGTCCTCCAGGGAGAGAATATTTTCTGTCAGTCCTCTCCTTTCCAACAAGAATACCCTTGTCCGTGATTACAATAGCAGTTCCTCTATAATATGTTGTCATAGTAGAATAAATGAGAAAAATCTCTTTTAAAATGTTACTACTGGCAAGTTAATCTTTTTTTCATACATTAACGCTTGTTAAGTTATTGGCTGTTTCAGCGCCTGCTTTGATTAATTTGTCAGGGTATAAACTGTTGCTTAGCACGCCTATGAATTTCACGCCCGCATTTTTTGCAGTTTCATAATCATAAATAGTGTCCCCGATAAACACTGCATCATTCCTGCTGTAACCGCTTAATTCCAATGCTTTTAATACTATTTCAGGATTAGGCTTTGGGCGGGAAATGTCATCATTCGTTATCACGCGCCTGAAGTATTGCCTGATATTGAATTTGTCAAGTATTTTGTAAGCAAATTCTTTGTCAGCACTAGTTGCAAGTATTAATTCATTGTTTTGCCAGTTGTCCTTTAGGAATTCTTCTGCTCCGGGAATTAATGTAACATTGTCAAATTCTTCCTTTAATAATACCTGCAGGATGGACTGCCCTATTGTCTTAACCATTAAGTCATTAATGTTGGGCAGGAGTTCGCGGATAATCTCGCGCGAAGGGCGTCCGAACTTGGTTTTAATCTCGTCGCGCATTTCCTTGCTCACGTAATAGCCTGCTTTTGTAAATGCTTTTATGAAACTGTTCAGGTGCTGTTTCTGGCTGTTTATTAAAGTCCCATCCAAATCAAGAATGATTAACATTTTTTAACCGTATAATATTTTTGAATCTTCGCTGGTCTTGTAATTCTTCATATTGCTGATAATATCCTTTATTTTCTTCTCAATCATGTCGCCCTTTTTTTCCAAATCTTTCGTGTCAATCTTGAAGCCGATAATGTCTGACAATTTTTTAATAATGGAGCTTGCAGCAATAGCGTCAGGAATGCTCACATGGCTTTCTGCCATTAAAGCGCAACTGTTAATATTTTTCTCAATAGTTGACAATAATATTGAGCCTGCAACTCCTAATATGGCACCGTTTTCAATAATAGTAATATTATTCTTTTTCAGGAATTTCTTCATAACTTCATTGCTTGGAACTCCAGAAATTTTCTTCTGATTAGGCTCATCATCCTTTGTGACCAGGCCTTCCAAAACTATTGCCTGCTTTGCCTTGAACTTTTTCATCAACTCAGTAATGTCATAACTCATCTCGAAAGCGAATTCGCTTGTGACAGGAACTTCACTGCTGATTATTACAAGATTATATTTCCTGCTGTAATAAATCCTTATGGGGAAAGTCAAACTGTTCTGGTGAAGTATTGCAATAGGAGGCAGATATTCTGACTGGATGTGCCCTATTAATTCGCAGTCCAGATTGTCAGCCAAGTGTTGCGCAGCCATAGTCCCAACCAGGCCAACACCCTGAAAACCAATAACAAAAGTAGGGTTAGTGATCTTCTTATTCTTGATCAAAACAACGCTTAATCTGTCCCTAATCTTCATAAAAGAATAAGATTATCCTATTCCTTTTAAAGGTTTTTAAAGAGAATCTGCACCGGTCGGGATTTGAACCCGAGTCGTCAGCTTGGAAGGCTAAAATGCTACCACTACACCACCGGTGCGAACAAAATATATAAGATAGGGAATTGTTTAAAAAATTAACTGATTATGAAGGATTACCAGAGGATAGGACTTGAAAGGATTAAAATTTTAATGCAGATGTGCAGAAAATATCCTGACAAAGCCAAAAGATACACTTACCTGGCGAAGAAGCTGAGCATGAAAACAGGGCTTCCAATCCCGCGCGAATACAAGAGATGGATATGCAAAAACTGCGGCGAATACTTAATTCCTGGGAAGAACTGCACAGTCAGGTTAAAGAATAAGTTAAGAATAGTCACTTGCAAAGCGTGCGGGAAAATTAAGAGGTTTAATTATGCAAATAAGTAATATAACAACTGTTAATATCGGCAAGAACGGATTAACTCCTGAAATATTAAAGCACTTAAAAAAATTGTTAGAGCAGAAGAAAATTATTAAAATCAAGTTCTTAAAAACTGCGCAGTTCACTGATGAAGAATTAATCTCATTGCCGGGAAAAATTGTCAAGAAAATAGGCAGGACAATAATAATTGAAAAAAAGCAGTGAGTGATTCATTTCAAGGAGTTTTTAATACCCTGCCTTTTGTAACCCCCCCCTAAAATGAATAGGGTTGAAGGTTCACAACATTCAACTAAGCGCACAATTCGTGCTTGCACCTCAAACGCTCCTGTTAACTTTTCCAACCGCAAAACACTCATTTGCTCAAACATTGTTATCATAGCCCTTTGATGAGTTGCGGGATTTTTCTGCTGATAACAGGCTAATAATGCAGTCCTTACACTGCACTAACAGCGGGTTTCAGTGGGCAGAGGTTCCTCACCATAACGGCGTCAGTTGTGATAAAAAACCCTTTTTTTGGCTGAACCACTCACTAATTAAGAATAAGCATTTTTTGATTATTTAAATCTTATCTTTTTTGATGCATCAAAACTTTTATTAATTAAGTTATTAATCTTATTCTACCAATGATCCAAAAAGATGATGTGATTAATTCAATCAAAGGATTATACGAAGGAATTAATGGATTTAATATAAAAAAGAATGGCGCAATTCTTGAAATAAAACCCGACAATGCAAAGACAGGTTATGAAATTCCTGAATTAAAAGGAATTTTGTCCTGCAAATTCTACGATTTGGACAATATTGAAGAACTGCTGGAAGAAAAAGAAGGATATATTAAACATAATTACTGGAATTGGCACCCGATTGCACGCTTAAAAAACACGATTTTGCAGAGCAAGGGCGTCATGCTTGATTCCAAAAGTCTTGTAATCGCGCCTTACTGTTTTATCGGAGCGCCGGGCTACTACAAAGATACAATCCTTGATTCCCTGCGCAAAATAGTCATCGGGAAGCAGACTTTTTTCGGCGGAGGGGCAAAAGTAATGACTCATTATTACAATCCAGAGGATAACTCGCTTGAAGTGGGGCATTTAAAAATAGGCAATAATTGCCTGATTGGCGCTTATTCAGAAATCAGTCCCGGCACTGTTATTGGTGACAATTCAATTATTGGCGTCAGGGAAAAAGTAAAAGGAATAATTAAGCCGGATTCTGTTGTTTCCAACAAAATTTACAAGCATGACAAACTGCCCGAATCATTATCAAATTCAAGATGGAGACTTTACAGGATAACAAAACAGGTTGCCAAAAGATTGAGGAAAAATTTGTACAAAAACAGGGACGTTTTCATTTCAAAATCAGCAGGCAGTGAAAGGCTTTACATATCTCCTGACAAACCCTTAAAGAAAGATTACTGCGAGTATTCGAAAGAATCTTTGCAGGACATTATCATGAGTGAGGAGCCGGTGCTCTCCTGCATGTTTACTGATTTTGGTTCAAGCGTTAAAAGGTCAGTGGCTCCCCAGAGTGTTGGAAAATTATTATGGACTAAAGTCACGGGCAGTTTAATCGGCAAAGTTTTGACAAACGGAGATTTCAAAAATTCATTATACAGATTGGTAGGATTTAAGATTGGCAAAGGCACCAGGATTGGAACCAATCCTTACATTGAATACGTCAACCCTGACTTGTCAACTATCGGCAGAAGCGTCAAAATAGGCGATAATGTTATAATGGCAAACCATTACTATATTGAAGGCAAAATTAATGGTTTCATGACAGGCATAATGCACATCAGCGATAATGCAGTAATCCCTGACGGCTGCATATTACTGCCCGGAACTTATGTGGGCAAAGGGGTTAATCTGGAGAAAGAACTTACTTTTCAAGGAATCTTCCTATAATTTTGTTGATTTGTTCAGGATGCTCGTTTATAACGTAATGCACACCATTCACTTTTTCTATCTCGCAGTCAAATAATTCCCCAACATTATTGTAATTAAGTATTTCATCATTCAATGACTGAATCATGTAAAACTTCTTTTTAATTTTTAAGTCATTTATTGATTTCTGGGTTTTGATTATTTTTCTGGAAACATGCAGAGGAGTTTTTAATAATAATTTTGCATAAAGTTCAAGTTTTCCGCAATAATCGGACAAATCATCAGTTTTTTTGAACATTTTAAGGACAAATTTCGGAACAAATCGTGCAATGCTGATTTTGAATAAGTATGATTTCTTTACTAATTCTCTTCCCAGAGCAGGATTTATAACTATTACTTTGCCCGTATTAATCCTTGACGCCAAATGCAGCGCCAAGTAACCCCCCAAACTGAAACCAATAATGTTTGGCTTTTTAACTCTGCATTCTTTAAGGACTGATAATATGTCTGAAAGCATTTTGTCAAGCCCGTAATCCACCTCATTTAACGGGCGGTACGATTTGCCATGCCCCCTTAAATCAACAGCAAGCACTGAATAATCATTGCTGAAATGTTTTATCTGGTGCCTGAACATTGTATGGTCGCCTGACATTCCATGAAGAAACAGCAATACTGGCTTATTCTTTTCATAAAACTTGTAAAAAATTTTAGTCCTGCCCATTATTACCACCAAAAAACAAGAAATAAGAATAAATTAGTGCAATTAAAGGTTTTTCTTAACTCAGTAATATTTGCCAAAGATTCCGTTTATCCTTCTCGTTGTCTTCTCAGTCAAATACCATGAAGTTTTAACCCCGAATTCCTTGGCTTTACTTTTGATGTACTTTTTCCCTTCCTTTGTCTTGAAATCATTAAGGACAATTACCAAATCAAGCGTTGCTTCAATTGTCATGTTCCTCAATAGGATTAATCACTATTTTTAATTCTTTAATCGTCAAATAACTATGCCTTTTCTGATTCCAATTTCAAAATTGTCTGCTCAATTGAGGGTATAATCCAGTACTGCACGTAAGGATGCCAATACTCGCCTATTAAATTGTATGCTTCCTTCAGAATCCTCCTCGCATTGTAGCCGTTGCTCATCTTGGTGATTTGAAATCCGCAGCTCCCGCCCAATGCATCAACAGCGTATTCAGGCATCAGAATCCCTGCAGTTCCTGCAATCACCTGCACTAAAGTGCTGAAGCTGCTTATTCTTTTGTAAAGTTTTAATTTTTCATCCAGAGGTGCTAATTTTTCTTTCAATTCTCTGCTTTCGTACCCGGAGAGTTCTTCAAGTGCTTTTTTCCTGGTTTTCTCGTATTTGCGGACAGCACCAATTAAAGTTATGCTTTTTCTTCGCATAATAATCACCCCCACTAATC
>Ga0210017_1000252_pt1 | contig 43468 bp, 39 predicted proteins | sample CryGeyCG2014_020_FD_183966 | JGI IMG/M metagenome (GOLD analysis project Ga0210017, IMG submission 183966) | Groundwater microbial communities from aquifer - Crystal Geyser CG08_land_8/20/14_0.20 (SPAdes) (version 2) | ecosystem: Environmental > Aquatic > Deep subsurface > Groundwater | place... | reverse complement strand
TTCCGGCAAATCGCGGATATGCCCCACAGAAGCCAGAACTCGATAATCTTTTCCAAGGAATTTTTTTATCGTTTTCGCCTTGGATGGCGATTCTACAATTAGCAAATTTTGATACATATATTCTCCATAGCGGGTGGCAATTTAATCACTCAGGCACAAAGAGGCTAAGCCTTTTTTCCGTTTCTACAAACCATTAAAATCACAGAAAAACGAATTTTTCCATTGGTTGACCGGCGCTGTGGAAAAGACTTTCCGCTTAATTTTTAGGTCGTAATTTTCCGCTTCCAGACGACGCCTTTTGGCGTGTCTTCTATAACGATTCCCTTTTCAAGCAAAAGTGCTCTCAGTCGGTCGGATTCCTTCCAATCTCGATTTTGCCGGGCAGTCGTCCGTTGATTTAAAAGCGCCTGTTCCTCATCAGTCAGACTTTCTGACTTTGATGAAAAAATATTCAAGACCTCGTCAATTTTCATTAGGAAACGTTCAATGAGTTTTGCATCGGCTTGCGATAGCGATGCTTCTTGTCGAAAGGTATTGACCTCATGCATCAGCGTAAAAACTACCGACAGCGCCTCGGAGATATTCAGATCGTCGTCCAGCGCCGATTCAAATTTTTGACGCGCGTCGGAAACAATTGTCGAAAGTTGCACCGCACCGGCGGTTAAATTATCGCCTAAAGATTTTCTAAAATCTCTCAGACGTGTGATCATTTTTGCCGACATGTCCAGTTTTTCCTCGCTGAAATTCAGTTTCTGCCGGTAATGCGTGCTGAGCAGAGTTAGCCGGATCGCCGTGGAATCAACGCCTCTTTCAAGCAATTGCCGGAGATAAATAAAATTACCAAGCGACTTGCTCATTTTTTTGCCATCGACGAGCAAATGTTCGCAGTGAAGCCAGAAATTGACAAATTTTTCACCTGACGCGGCTTCACTTTGCGCGATTTCATTTTCATGATGCGGGAAAATATTGTCGACACCGCCAGTATGCACGTCGAAATGTGTGCCAAGATATTTGGAACTCATCGACGAACATTCGATATGCCAGCCGGGTCTCCCTTTGCCTAATTCTGTTTCCCAAAAGGCTTCGCCGTCTTCCGGTTTCCACCCTTTCCAGAGCGCAAAATCTCGGATTTCTTCCTTCTCATATTCATCGGAAGCAACACGTTCACCGCGAATCATTTCCGTAACATTCAGGCGCGCCAACTGACCATATTTCGGGAACTCAGAAACTTTAAAATAGATCGAACCGTCGTCCGTTCGGTAGGCGGCGCCGTTAGCCAGTAATTTTTTCACCATTTCGACCATTTCAGGAATGTGCGCCGTCGCCGCTGGATAATATTCCGCGCGTCCAATTCCTAACGAATCTATATCCTGAAAAAACGCCTCTGTATAAGGTTTTGTAAATTCCGCAATCGGTTTCCCTACTTTCTGGGAATCGCGAATGATCTTGTCATCAATATCGGTAATATTCATAACCTGAATGACGCGATAGCCTTTAAATGTCAGAAACCTGTGAAGCAAATCTTCAAAAATATAGGCTCGGAAATTGCCGATATGCGCAAAGTTATAAACGGTTGGCCCACATGTGTACATCCGGACAACGCCCGGTTCAATGGTATAAAAATCCTCTTTTTTTCGAGAAAGCGTATTGTAAAAACGTGTCTTCATTTTTCTATTCCCAAGGGCAAAGTATACAATTTTTTCCTTGTCTCCTCAGAGACCGGTTTCAATAAATTGAAGTTGACCTGAACTTCAAATGCCATTTGAACGGCATCTAAAGCGATGACAAATTTCTCCTTGTTTTCAATTCGTTGGATTTTCCCAATGACGCCTTTCATAGGTCCGGAGCTGATCTCTACCATTTTCCCCACCTGCAAATAATTTTTCGCAGATAATCCGACGCCACATTCAAGAACACGCTTCAGGGCATCAATTTGAAAATCCGGAATGGTCGCATATTGTCTTTTGAACGTTACAATACGAACAACGCCGTACGTTTCCAAGACATAGAGTGTTTGTTTCAGCAAAATGCGTACAAAAACGTAGCCGCGTATGAGCGGCTCTTGAACCATCTGTTTCCTGTCGCTCCAATTATGAATGTCGCTAACTAAAGGAAGGTAACTTTCGATTCCCTTAACGGTCAGCAACTCCACGACTTTCTTTTCGTGGCGCGATTTTGTGTAAACGGCATACCAATGAAGAGAACCATTGTGCAATTCTGTGTTGTTTAGCATCACTTTTTCGCCGGTGTCGATTTTCATCTGCTAAGTCCAAGTTTAATAATTTTTTCCAGCAATTCGTTAAAGGAAATGCCGTCGGCTTTTGCGGCTTTTGGAACTAAACTCAACGATGTCATGCCGGGCAATGAATTCATTTCCAGAAAATAGGGTTTGTGATCGAGGCTGAGCCGCAAATCCATTCTGCCGTAACCGGAACAGCTCAGCGCTTTGAATGCAACGACGGTCCAGTCCTGAATGAGACGTGTCAGCATGGGTTCGATCTCTGCCGGCGTCCGGTATTCGCTCATGCCGCTTGTATATTTACATTCATAATCGTAAATGCCGTGTTTCGGACAAATTTCGACAATCGGCAACGCCTTATCTCCCAAAACCGCGACCGTCAGTTCACGACCTTCAATGAACTTTTCGACAAGAATGGAGCCGTTGTACTTCCGCGCAATTTTCAGGGCATTACCAAGCGATTGAACATCGCGCACGATCGTCAAACCGACTGTCGAACCTTCATGCGCTGGTTTTACAACAAGCGGCGGTTGAAATTTCGTCAGAATCGCTTCGATTATCTCGGCATTTGGGCGTTTCCCATCGTTCTGAAAACTCAACCATTCGGGCGTCGGAATGCCATGTTTTTCAAACAAAACCTTCGAAACGATTTTATCCATAGCGATAGCACATCCCTCAACGCCGGAGCCGTTGAATTTCAAACCCATCGTCTCCAGAATTGCCTGAACGGCACCGTTTTCACCAGTTCCGCCGTGAAGTGCATTGAAAACAAATTTCGCCGACTGAACTTCAGGAGCGGTTAAAAGTGTCACCAGATTCCGATCGCCGTTTCGAATCATTTTCGGCGTCGGCTTCATTGGACTTTTTATCTGTTCAATCGGAAGTACTGTATCGAGGCAGAGTACATCGTGGCCATTTTCTTTCAGCGCATTGGCAATGTTCATCCCACTGTTGAGCGAAACTTCCCGTTCCGATGAAGCGCCACCTTTTAGAACGACAATTTTCATACCGATTTTCCCTTCTTCTCCCTTTTGATCAATTGAGCCGCCGTCAATAAATTTTCCGTGATGTATTCGGGCGACGGATCCCAATTTTCGGCGTCGGCCGTTTCGCGCACGCCGGTTTTCACAAGAATCGTACGGCATCCGGCATTCACGCCAGCTTCGACATCCTTTTTCGAATCGCCGATGAACCATGATTGCGACAAATCGATTTCATACGTGTTCGCGGCTTTAAGCACATTGGCAATCTTTGGTTTTCGGCATTCGCATCTCGATATATCGGGATGATGCGGACAATAGAAAATTCCATCGAGATTAATCCCATTTCTCCGAAATTCTTTCGTAATGAATTCGTGAATTTCCTGAACTTTTTCGACTGTTGTCAATCCTTTAGCAATACAAGCTTGATTCGTGATAATCACCAGACGAAACTCCAAATCAGAGAGAATTTTCAAGGCTTTGATTGTAAACGGAAATAACCGAAACTCATCGAGATTTTTAATGTAATCCCGACTGTCAGCATTTAGAGTTCCATCCCTATCTAAAAATACCGCTCGGTTCATAAAATAGTATTGGCGCTGATTTGCCTCTTAGGATGCCATTGCATTTAGAACTTTTTCCACTCCTTCAACGGCATTTTTTGCAAATAGGTCTGCATGAATAAGATTCGCATATTCTTCAGAAACAGGCGCTCCTCCGACAATAATGATTGACGGAATGCCGTTCTCTTTCAGTAATTGAACGATCTTTTCCATATTCATCATCGTTGTCGTAAGCAATGCCGATAGACCAATAACGTCCGGTTGATGTTTCCGCGCTTCCTGAACAAATTTTTCCGCAGATACGTTGACGCCCAAATCAATAATTTCGAATCCCGCACCTTTGAACATGATCGCCACCAAATTTTTCCCAATATCGTGCAGGTCGTCCTGAACCGTTCCGATCATCAACTTCCCTTTTGGAGGAATGCCGCTTTTTAACATCAGCGGCTCGAGCCGTTCGATTCCTTTGGTCATAGCACGTGCCGAGATGAGAACTTCTGGAATAAAGATTTCGCCATCCCTAAACAGAGCGCCAACGATGGACATTCCCTTGATTAAACCGTTGTCCAAAATTTCGTTAGCCGACAACCCTTCATCCAGCGCTTCTTCGACATGAGATAAAAGTTCTTCAGAATTTCCGTTTACCAATTCATCGGATATTTTTTCTAAAATTGTCATCAACTTCCTCTGTTTAAAATCGGCGTAACTTACAATGAGAAAATGTAAAATAATAGTGCAGAGGAAAAAGAAAACCGTTAAATTACCGCAAGTTTTTTAACGTAGAAATTAACGAGGCTTCATGAATCCGAACATTGAACAGTTTAAAAAAACTCTCAAACGGGGAAAAGCCGATTATGTACCCATTTGCGAACTCGGCGTTCATCCGATCATGAAAGAACGTCTGCTCGGCAGACCGATCCACTCGCTGAAAGACGATGTCGATTTTTGGAATAAGGCTGGCTACGATTATATCAAACTTCAACCAATCGCCGATTTCAATCCCGGAAAACTATCCCTGCAGGACGCCGAGAACATCAAACTTAAAGATGACGGAACCGTTACGAGAAATTGGGCAACTGAAGGAAAAGGGTTTATTTCCGATTGGGAAGGTTTTGAAAAATACCATTTCCCTAAAAATGAAGATTTCAATTATTCACGATTTGAGAAGGTTCGCGCATTGCTTCCAGAAGGTATGGGCGTCATTGGTCAGTACGGAGATATTTTCACGATGGTCTGGGAAATGATGGGATTTGAGCAGTTTTCGTTTGCCCTGTACGACAACCCGGATTTAGTTTCCACTTTATTTGATAAAATTGGAAATCTCGTTTTGAGTATGTTCACCTATTTTGCGGAAAGCGATGCCGTGGATGTCTTATGGTACAGCGACGATATTGCCTATAGTTCCGGTCTGATGATGTCCCCGGCAATTCTTCGACAATATTTTTTCCCTTGGCTGAAAAAGATTGGTGATCTGGCCAAGAATTACGGGAAGCCGCTGATTTATCACACCGATGGCCTGCTCTATTCCGTGATGGAAGATATAATCAGCGCCGGCGTTGATGCTCTTCATCCAATCGAACCGAAAGCGATGAACATCGCTGAAGTCAAACAACGCTTTGGTGATCGACTATGCTTGATCGGCCACGTCGATGTTGATCTTCTCAGTCGCGGAACGCGCGAAGAAGTCCGCCAAAAAGTCAAAGAAAACATCGAAGTCGCGGCTTACAATGGCGGGTACTGCGTCGGCTCCGGCAACAGCATTCCGGAATATGTCATTTACGATAATTATATAGCCATGTTGGATGCGGCGAAAGAATTCGGTCGACAATGAAAAAACAAATCGGAATCGTGGAAATCGCTCTCCTATTTTGCCTATCAGCTTCAACTGCGCTTCCGGCGGAAATGCCGAATCCGTTACGCCAACCAGTCGATTATGTCCGATGGTATCCCAACCACTATTGGAACGGATTCAAAGGAATCGCAGATGTTCGGTTTCACCGAAATCTTCTCATCGCTGGAGCGGTTGCGATTCCGGTTGCTTTTTTACTCGACGATGTAGTTCACGATTATGCCGTCGATCATGGATTTTATTCATCCGAAATTTCCCGAATCGGCGATCTGTACGGCTATCGGTGGGGTTATGTCGGAGCCGCCGGTTTGGTCACTTTGACCGGATTTGTAGGCGGACAATCTTTTCAGCAGACATTTTCTGATGTCGAATTACTCGGAGAAGCGATCATCACCGAAGGAATTATCGTCGGACTTGTGAAAGAAATTTCACATCGCCAACGACCTAATGGCGAAAATTACCACTCGTTTCCATCGGGACATACCAGCGGTTCATTTACACTCGCCGCGTGTCTGAACAAGATCTACGGTAAAAAGGTCGGAATTCCCGCGTACGCCATGGCAACCTTCGTCGCTTCCAGCCGCATTAACGATAATAAACATTACCTTTCCGACGTCGTGACAGGCGCAATCGTTGGAACGATCATCGGAAAAAGTTTTTCGCGCGAACATCACCAAATGTGGCACGTTCAGGCCAGTCAGTCGAACCAAACATCGACAGTCACGATTTCCTGCAATTTTTAATGCTCATGATGGATTTTCCCGAACGACTCCGCGATAATAAACCCTTGATTCTTGACGGCGCTATGGGAACCGAACTGGCGCGGCGCGGCTTTCCGGTTCGACTCCCGTTATGGTCGGCACAATCGGTTTTGGAGCATCCGGACGCAGTTAGGAAAATCCACGAAGATTATATCGTTTCGGGCGCCGACATATTAACGACCTGCACATTTCGCACAGACACGCGTACGTTTCAAAAAGCCGGTTTAAGTTCAGCCGACGCGAAAAGGGCAACTTTTCAAGCAGTCGATCTCGTAAAACAATCAATCCAAGATAGTCAACTTGTTCGGAAAGTTTGGATCGCTGGTTCAATGTCGCCGCTCGAGGACTGTTATCACCCTGAATTAGTGCCTGATCCTGCCACGGCGCTTCGCGAACACAATGAAAAAGCCAGTTGGTTACACGAGTCTGGCGTCGATTTTATCCTCATTGAAACCATGAATACTCGCTCAGAAGCAATTACGGCAACGAAAGCCGCGCTTTCAACTCAATTACCGGTTATTGTCTCATTTATTTTAAACAATGATGGACAAATTTGGAATGGCGATGCTTTGACTCAAACCGCAAGTGAGATAATAAAACTCGGTGCTACGGGCATCTCGATCAACTGCACGCACCACCGGATCATTACTCGTGCCATCGAAGACCTAAATCAGAATGGAATTAAACCGGTTTGTGCATACGCAAACGCCGGCATTTATAATCCTCATTCCGGCTGGGAAACCGATCCGATTTTTACCTCGGAATTCTATGCTGAAACGGTTTTTAGTTGGTTGCAAAAAGGAGTTCACATCGTTGGCGGATGTTGCGGTATTAATCCAAAAACGATCAGCGCCATCGTAAAAAAAGTCCAGCGTGACGGGGAATCACTCTGGACTGGAGGGTAGTGAGAATTAGGGATAAAGAGTCTGGTAAAAAACCAATTATAAATTAACACTTACACGTTTAAATAAATTTGCGGCAAATCACATGATAATTTTTTTTGGTTAAAAAATGGAGAAAATCTCAGGTAATTTAGTCGGCGCCTAAATTACTCCAATAAACAGAACCGGACGCCCCTCGAATCCAAGCAGAATTTCCATTGCCGGCTTCATCCGGGATATAATCATTACATGATCCGTTAAATCGCCAGATTCCAACGGGCAATACCGATAGACTTTCCATAAAATGCTCAAACAATTTGTCAGGATGATTTTGATGAAACAGCACTTCATCGGAGCTGAGACATCGATTCCACAACCGGACTTCATCCACCAATCCAGTCCAAAAATTCCGCGCGCCGGTATTGCGTCCCGGCGATCTGTAAGCGCCGCCGATTAACAAATTGCTCAAGCCGACGTTAATGTCGATTCCGGCTAGCGCGAAGGAGGCAATTTCTTTTCCATCGAAGTAAAACCGCACATGAGACTCTTGCCGGGTTAAGCAAATTTGATGAAATCTTGACTGACGCCAATCCAGTGACGCCGGATGAAAACCGCCCATAGTTTGCTCATCGACAGTAAAATCGATCCGGCTTGAATCCGAATCTCCCTGAAAAAAACCAATCTCGGTCCCGCCCAGTTCGTTGCCAATCATCAGGATCGCCCGTTGAGAATCCGGAAGCGATGTGTCCGCCTGTATCCATATTTCAATGGAAAAATCTCTGGAAAAAATTGAATCCAGCGCCGCGTTCCCAGAAATTTCCAGATAACTCCGACCGGAAAATCCAACCGAGTTAATATCGTTTGAGATTGCATCATCTTCGCAAGACAGAAGAAAAAAACTGATAACGACCGTGAATAAAAATAAGAGCCTTTGAAGTCCATTCAAGTGTACTTTTTTACTGTCAGGTTTTTGCGATATTAACCCGTGAAAAATCATAGTTGCTGATACATTCTCCCCAGATTTTTCCCTTCTGCATCGAACGAATCGATACCGATTTTCAGATTTTCACCATCGAAAAAAAATGTCTGACTTCCGACAAACTTTTCGTCTTTTCCAAAAGTGACTTTCCTTGTAATCAACCGGAATTTGTCGAAATACATTTCGTAGGAGCTATACATTTCTTTTGCATCATCGTAAACCGTTCCGCGAGCGGCATACGCATCGGTTTCGGATTTTTGAAAGACAAATTGATAATGATAATATTGATTCCCACTGTCGTCCATAACGATCAATCGTTCCAAACGATTGTCCGATGAATAAAGGCATTTAATGACCCAGCCCGGTTTGACCATATTAAATTGCAAGTCGAAATAATAGGGATTCAGATCGGTCAGTTTACCGCCTTCGGGAAAATCGATTCTCTGCTCCAAAATCGTACCGTTTGCGCCATAAGTAAATTTTCCGCGCGCAATTGGGTTTTTACCATTGATTAAATAGTCAACGTAACGGATTTGTCCAAATTCATCTCGCACCATTTTCGCACGGGGTATCGGCTTTCTTCCGTCGGGCGTAGTAAAATGAAAATATTTGTTAAATAGCAAATCAAATTGGAAAACATAGGAATATTTGAAATTTCGTCCAACCAACAGCGGACTCGTTCTGCCAGGAATGAATTCGAGCGACTGAAGGTTTCCGGCAGTGTCGAACATTCCCTTAAAATGAGATTTTCCGACAATATCTTTCGGTTCCACAGATTGCGTCATCAGTTGATCAGCAGTCAGATTCGTCGCATAGTAGCGGACTTTCTCAGCCGACGAGGCGCGGTCGCTGGAAAAATCAACCGGATTACCGGTTTTATCGAAGGAAGCGATAAAATCTGTCATATCTCGTAGATCGTCTTCACCAACTGGAACGACGATATTTAAAGAATCAATCAGCAAATGAAATCCCTTTTTGTCACGATAAGAAGGCAGAAAATGAACGCCCGGTTTTTGATATGCTGGCAGATTTGGGGCCAATTTATCTTCAATTACAATAAACCGTGACGTCGATTCGTTTTTCCGATCATCGGTAACTAATTCTTTCCCGTCGATGCTTTCTATCAGGAAGCCCGCTAAAAAGACCAGGTACCACTGCTTCATGAATTCTCCAATCTACTCTATTACTCCGGCAGACATTTAAATAACATGATAAAAATTGAAAAAGATTTTGATAATAAGCAAAAGGTAAGAATCAAAGAGAGGTTGAGACTTCCTTTCCGAATGGCGAGAGTGCCAGCGACAATAATTTGACATGTTGCTTGGCAAACGGAATGCCAACGATCGTCACGGCGCATATCAACGCGAAAACCAGATGAAAAAACGTTAGCCAGATACCGCCGAACAGGAGCCAAATCAAATTCATAACCGTCGAGAGGCAACCCGGCGCGGATGGTTTATAGCGTATCGTTTCACCAAACGGCATGAGTCCGAGAATTGACAATTTAATGCATTGAATCCCAAACGGAATGCCGACGATCGTCAAACACAACACAACGCCACCCCACAAATATCCCAGAAAGATAAAAATCCCACCGCCAAGAAAAATCCACAATATATTTCCAAGAGTACTCATTTTTCAGATTTCCTGATTGACTCTTACATTTGACCGGACGTCGATAACTCTATCAGGATAGTCGGTAAAAACACCGTCGACTCCCAAGTCGATCATCCGTTGAATATCATCCGGAAAATTGACAGTAAAAACGAAAACCTTGATCCCCCGGCGGTGCGCTTCTTCGATGATTTCTTCATTGACAAATTCGATGCTGATATTGATTGAATAAACGTCCAGTTCAGCGGCAAATTTCGCCCAGCCGATTGGTATTCCGAAAATTAGCGCACCGGTTTTTATTTCCGGAATCAGCGTTTTTATCGTTTTCAATTCATAATGATTAAAGGAAGAAACTTGAAATTGATCGTATCTCCAACCATGTTTGCGAACATACTCGTTGATCACGTTTGCTACCAATGGCGCTGTACATTCGTTTTTAACCTCGATATTCACGCTCGTCCGACGATTCACGAGGTCGAGTACTTCGGTCAGCAGAGGAATCCGACCGCCGCCTTTTACTTCTAACGATCGGATTTCGTCGAATGTTTTCTCTTCTACAAGTCCAGTCCCGGTTGTCAATCTTTCCAACCGATAATCGTGAATGACGACGAGATCGCCGTCAACGATAAAAACGTCCAGTTCAATACCGTCAACACCAAGATCAATGGCTTTTTGAAAAGATGCCAGCGTGTTTTCCGGAGCGTAACCCGGCGCTCCCTGATGTCCAAAACAGAGAAAAGAACTCATGTTTACTGCCTCTCGCTTTAAATGAACAATTGTGCGATCCGTTGAAATTTAGTTCCGCCGATGCATTTATTTCACAGATTTCATGCTCAGTTGAATGCGACCGCGATCGATGTCTATCAAGATAACCCGCACATCGACAATATCGCCGACCGAAACGACCTGACTCGGATTTTTAACGAACCGGTCCGAAATCTGGCTGATATGGACCAGACCCGCTTGTTTGACGCCAATATCGACAAATACGCCGAAATCAACGACGTTACGGACGGTTCCTTTAAGAATCATCCCTTCTTTTAGATCTTCAATTTTGAGAATGTCGCTTTTCAATATCGGTTTGGGCAATTCTTCGCGCGGATCGCGTCCCGGCTTCTCCAAATCGGTAAGTATATCTTTCAAGGTTGGTTCACCGATGCCGATTTCTACTGCCAGATCGCTCATTCTTGTCTGGCTGTTTGAAATCATCAGCCGAATCTTCTGCTCGCCAATTCGAATATTCTCGATCTTATACTTTTTCAAAAGGCGGTTCGTCGCCTCGTAAGATTCCGGGTGAATCCACGTGTTATCCAACGGGTTTTCACCGCCCGAAATTCGGAGGAAACCGGCGGCTTGTTCAAATATACTGACACCGATTCCCAGAACATTTTTCAACTGTTCACGATTTTTGAAACAACCGTTTTTTTCTCGATGACTAACAATGTTTGCCGCGTTTCGACTGGTTAATCCGGAGACATAAGTCAATAAAGATAACGACGCAGTATTTAGATCAACACCGACATGATTAACGCAATCTTCGATAACGCTGTGAAGCGATTCTGTCAATCGTTTTTGGTTAACGTCGTGCTGATATTGACCAACGCCGATGCTTTTCGGCTCGATCTTCACAAGTTCCGCGAGCGGATCGAGCAAGCGACGGGCAATCGAAATATTGCCGCGCAAACTTGCCTCCAAATCTGGAAATTCCTCCTGCGCAATTTTTGATGCAGAGTAAACCGACGCGCCCGCTTCGCTGACAATAACGTAATATAATTCCCTGACGGTTTTCATCTCACAAATCAAATCGGCGACCAATGATTCTGTTTCGCGGCTCGCAGTTCCGTTTCCGATAGCAATGACATCAACGTTGTATTTCAGGATCATTTTCTTCAGAATAACTTTCGATTCATCGGCTTCATTTTGTGGTGGATGTGGATAAATAGTCACACCCGCAAGATATTTGCCGGTTTTATCGATAACCGCAACCTTTGAGCCGGTTCGGAATCCGGGGTCGATGCCCATGATAATTTTGCCAGAAATGGGCGGTTGAAGAAACAGATTTTTCAGGTTAAGCGCAAATATCCGAATTGCCTGTTTCTCCGCCGTCTCCGTCAAACCGCTGCGAATTTCTCGCTCGATCGACGGCGCAGTCAATCGCTGATAACCGTCCCGGATCGCATCCAGTAAATATTTATGAAAAATCGACCGGGAATCGACGACCATTTTCTTTCCAATCCGAAGTAAAATATCATCGATATTCACCGATATATCAACTTTCAGAATGCCTTCCTTTTCGCCACGATTGATCGCCAAAATTCGGTGCGACGGAATCTTGCTGATCGGTTCGGTGTACTCATAGTACATCTCAAAGACGCTTTTTTCGTCCTTATTCTTTGCTTCGGAAACGATGATACCGGTTTTAAAAGTAACCTCCCGAACCATCCCGCGGATGTCGGCGTTTTCTGAAATCGTCTCCGCAACGATATCTTGCGCTCCCTGTAATGCTTCTTCCGGTGTGTTTACACCCGTTTCCGGATTCATAAAAGCCGCGGCGACATCCAGCGGATCGCCGGTCAGTGTCTGTTGCTCGAGAATCAGATCAGCCAAAGCCTGAAGCCCTTTTTCACGGGCAATTGATGCGCGGGTTCGTTTTTTAGGCTTGTACGGCAAATATAAATCTTCCAAATCCTGAAGTTTTGTCGTTGCCTCGATTTTCGCTTTCAATTCCGGAGTCAACTTGCCCTGTTCTTCAATACTGGACAGTACGGTCTTCTTGCGTTTTTCCAGTGAACGAAGATATTCCACCCGCTCCTGAATAAGCCGGATTTGGACTTCGTCCAGCGAACCGGTGCGTTCTTTTCGATAGCGCGCAAGGAATGGAATGGTGGCACCTTCATCCAGTAATTGGACGGTTTGAATGATTTGGTTTGCCCGCAGGTGCGTTTCTTTTGCAACGATCTGATATATTTGTTGCTCGGTCATCAATATTTCCTGTTCAATTAGTTTCTTCCTGAAAAAACGATGAAATCTACGGCATCGAAGGGAAAAGTCAAATTTGAAATGAATATGAAAAAATGTTTTACATGATGTTTTTCAATTACTTGTGATAAAATGGTTATATAAAACGTAAGATTTAGACAATTTCTTTACGTAACAAATATTATTCTGTCTCTTTATCAATCTATTTCTCCAATAAAATTCGAAGTATTGTCAAAATCTTTGCGACGCCCCAGATACGTTGTTCGAGGGATTTGCTGTTCAGATAATTGATATTCATGGTACAAATATAAAAAAATCCAGTATCCGATTTTCTGCTCATCCGTATTCTTAAATTTCTTAAATTACTTTTGTTCTTTAACCATTTTTTCAGGAGCCGTCGGAGGAAAGATTTTCGTTTTAAAATGACTATTATCATCGAAAAATAAGAGAAATCGGATGATGACCCGGATAGAACAAATCAAAAAAGTATTTGACGCTACTGGTGAACTAACGCCAGATGACAAAACATACCGCCGTTTTGCATCGTCCTTTTTGAACCGTTTAATTTCGTTCGACATTGGCAAGGGCGACGCCACTGTATTTCCGGAAAACGTTTATCACTCTTCTGCTGAGGCTTTCATCATTGCCAAATCGCCAGCGATTATTGCCGGTCTCGAAGAAACAACAATGTTTCTGAACGAATTTTATCTCACTGGAGAAACGAAATTTAGAAACGGCGATGCGATCGAGACGGGCGAAACCTTACTAAAAATTCGCGGCAACACCGGAGATATTCTCGCCGTCGAGCGAACGATTCTGAACGTTCTCCAGCGACTGAGCGGAATCGCCACCGTGACCGAAGAATATTCCGAACGGCTCGCGGGAACGCATTGTTTCGTCGTCGCAACGCGTAAAACGCTCTGGGGAATGTTAGACAAATCCGCAGTTCAACATGGCGGCGGATTTTCGCATCGACTCGGTTTATACGACGCGGCGATGTTAAAGGAAAATCATCTCGCCGCCTTGAAGAATTCGGAGCAACCAAACGCTATTCGCGATTCCGTCCAGACAATCATCCAGATACATCCACATCTCCGTTTTATTGAGATAGAAGTTCGGTCGGAAGACGAATTCTGGGAAATCGCGGATATCTTTAAAACGATAAAAACACCAGTCCCAAAAGTCATCATGTTCGATCATTTTCAACCAACTGCAATCTCGCCAATTATCGCGGAATTGGTTCGGCGGAACTTACGTGATGAAATTTTTCTTGAAGCGTCCGGAAACGTTACGCTCGAAACGGTTTCCGATTATGCAAAATCCGGCGTCGATGTCGTCTCAGTTGGCGCATTGACACATTCGGTTAAAAGCGCTGATTTCAGTCTGCTTTTTTCAACGGACTCAGGAAAATGAAACCGATCTATTTCGACCATAATGCCAGTACGCCGCTGATTCCCGAAGTCATTGCCGAAATGACGCCGTATCTTCAATCGGGATTCGGGAACCCGTCGAGCAGTCATTCCTTTGGGCAGGAAAGCAAACGCGCCATCGAATCAGCGCGAATGCAAGTTGCCAATCTGCTGAACTGCCAGTCCGAAGAAATTGTCTTCACCAGCGGCGGCACAGAATCGAATAATTTCGCCATTCGAGGCGTTCTGGAAAACCACGCAAACGGTCACATCATTACCAGTTCAATTGAGCATCCCGCAGTTCTGGAAGTTTGTCGCTATTTAGAAAAGCACGGCTCTTCGGTCACATATTTACCAGTCGATTCCGACGGGCTTGTCAATCCGGATGATCTGCGGAAAGCGATTCGACCGGATACGATTCTGATTTCAATCATGCTTGCGAACAACGAAGTCGGAACGATTCAACCAATTCAAACGCTGGCAGGAATTGCCCATGAATTGGGAATTCCGTTTCATACCGATGCGGCGCAAGCGGTTGGGAAAATTCACGTCGATGTCGCTGAACTCGGCGTGAATCTGTTATCGGTCGCCGGTCACAAAATGAACGCTCCAAAAGGCGTCGGCGCATTGTTTATCAAAACGGGAACACGCCTTTCGCCGCTCCTTTTAGGCGCCGGACACGAGAGAGGATTGCGAGCCGGAACTGAAAATGTGCTGGAAATCGTTGGACTTGGAATAGCAGCTGAAAATTTCAGGAACAACGAAACGACGATTATTCAAAACCTGCGTCGTTTACGGGATGAATTCATCGCCGAAATCCAGAACGAATTGCCGGATGTTCGGTTCAATGGCTCCATCGAAAATTGCCTCCCGAACACAGCCAATCTTTGGTTTCCCGGCATTGACACCAACACGCTTTTATCCGAATTGCCAAACGTTGCGGCATCCGCCGGAGCCGCATGTCACGCTAACGATGTTGAACCGTCTCATGTTCTCAAAGCGATGGGATTTCCGACCGAACGGATTCTCAGTTCCGTCCGTTTTTCCATCGGCAGAACGACAACTGAGTCCGAAGTTCAACAAGCCGCGCAATTGATTTGTGAAACAGTCCAAAAACTGACGGGAATGCCGGATTTCCCGGAGCCATCCAAAAATGTGCCAACCGTTCGACTCACGCAATTCACACATGGATTAGGTTGTGCTTGCAAGATTCGTCCGCAGAGTCTGGAAAAAATCCTGAAAAATCTGAAACCGACGCTGACAGCGCAGGCACAGGTTGGATTTGAGAGTTTCGACGACGCCGCTGTTTATCGGATCAACGATTCTACATCGATCGTTTCGACAGTCGATTTTTTCACACCGGTTGTCGATGATCCGTTTGACTTTGGACGCATCGCCGCGGCAAATTCTCTGAGCGATATTTACGCAATGGGCGCCAAACCGCTCTTCGCATTAAACATCGTCGCTTTCCCAGAAAAGCGCCTGCCACTGGATGTTCTCGAGCAGATTCTACGCGGCGCGCAATCAATTGCCGACGAAGTCGGAATCCCCATTCTCGGCGGACATACAATCGAAGACAACGAGCCAAAATTCGGCTGGGCGGTAAATGGAATCGCGCACCCGGACCGCATTATCCGAAACATCGGCGCAAAAACCGGCGACGCTCTGGTTTTGACAAAACCGATTGGCGTCGGTATTCTCTCGACAGCGCTGAAACGCGGATTGATCGACACCTTGGAAACAGAAACGCTCGTCCGCATCATGTCAACGCTAAACGCCAAATCCGCCGAAATCATGAGTAAGTTTCCAATCCACGCTTGCACAGACATTACCGGATTTGGACTATTGGGTCATCTGCACGAAATGACCTCAGGCAGTCATGTCACCGCAAGAATTTTTTCCTCGCAGGTCCCAGTCATTTCCAGAACGATGGAAATGATCCGGCGAGATGTCATTCCCGGCGGCACCGACGCAAACCGGCAGTTTGCCGAACACTTTGTCGAATGGGATGATCGCGTTTCGCAATCCGTTCGGATTCTTCTGTGCGATGCGCAAACGTCAGGTGGATTACTGGTCGCTTTATCGAAGAAAATCGCCGATGAATTAGTCAAAGAACTGCATGATGGCGAAGTTGAGACCGCCTCAGTGATTGGCGTCATAGAAACCGGTGAGGACGGAAAAATTCTCGTTGCGCCGTAAGATTATTTTCTTAGATTAAACCGAAAGCGCTATGACTCGATACCGAAGAGAATATATGAAAATCGCCCGAAAGATGACACTTTCGGATATTCAAGCCGGTGTTTCCGGAGATGATTTGTCACTCGAAAACCTCGTCGAAGACGGCCGCGTTAATCCGGCATCAAATTTCTTTCTCGGTGTCTTTAGCCAAAAAGGATTGCATCGCATTATTCAGGCATTTGGATTGGTCGATATATTACATCAGACCGGGCTTGATAATATTACGATCGACATCGACACTTCCGATCCGCACACACATCGTCTATATACGTACACTGGCGCACATCAACCAGAGAATATCATTTGCGAACTGGTTTTAAAACAAGGACCCTTGAATCTCAACGAACAAGATTTATCTATTCTTCCTGAACAGAAACCTAATCTTCTTCAGGTTGAATGGCTTCTCCTCCAAAATCCAAAACGCGACTTTAGTGATGAGCGTCCACCGCTTCCCGGGCAAATGCACCCGGGGCTGGGAATTGGCGATCGCCTGCTCCAAATTTTAATTATCATGACCAGGCGGCTCCGTTTGGAAGGAATGGTGAACAAGCCTCGATATTTTCACACCGCATTCATGTTCACAAAAGGTTTCTCATTCGTCAATCCGCAGAGTCAAGCGCAGATTTACGCGATCAGCAAAAGTCTCCTGCCGAAATATTCTTTCTATACCGTTGCGTGGGCGGCACATTTCAACTGCATCGTAAACGAGATCGATAATTCGTATATGGAATGGAAGCCCGATTACCTGCTCTTTCCGCTGTCGAAGGATTACATCAAATATTTCCGATCCAAACCTTATTTGAAAAAAATTCAACAATACTCAAAGAAGATGAAATACACTATCGATACCGAACGATTCGCTCGATGTATGCAGAAAAACAATTTGAAGATTTACGATTCTCTGAACAAATAACCGTTTTACGCCTCTATCATGAATTTTCCTGATACGACCGCCACACCTGAATCCTCGGTATTGATTTTGGGAAATGGTACCTACCCACCGGATAAAATCCGGAATCGAATCGTTTCCTCGTTTTCATCGATTATTTGTGCGGACGGAGGAAGTCGGACCGCTCGGGAAATGGATATTCTTCCAACGGCGATCATCGGTGATTTGGATTCATCCAACAAAAAAGATCTGAAATACTTTGCGGATCGGAATGTCCGCATTCTTCATCATACTTCACAGGAAGAGAACGATTTGGAAAAATGCCTTCGGTACGTTTTCCGCAGAGGATACAAAAGAATCGGACTGCTTGGATTCATGGGAAATCGCGACGACCAAAGCATCGCAACGCTTCAAATCGCTAAAAAATATTGTCGTCGGGCAGAGATCACTTTTTGGTCGAAAACCTCCGAATTCTTCTTTCTTGTCGGAGAATCACACCGATTCCCCACTTTTCTGGGGCAGACCGTTTCCTTGTTCGGCTGGCCTCGCGCGTTCGGCGTTTCGACCCGGGGCTTACAATTTCCTCTCGTCGCTGAAACATTGGGCGAAGGTTCGCGTGGCGCAAGCAATTCAGCCGTTCTTGACAATGTGATCATCGAGATAACGCATGGAACTTTATTGATCGTAAAAATTGGATGGGCGATTTGAACGCTTTTCATATCGGGACAGTCGATCAAATTCTCGTGATCGCTTATCTTTTTGGCGTTTTATTCGTCGGGCTTCGTTTTGCAAAAAGCTATCGGAACGACGTCGATGATTATTTATTGATGGGCAGAAAACTGTCGTTACCGGCTTTCGTTGCAACACTTGTTTCAACTTGGTACGGCGGAATTCTCGGAATTGGCGAATTTACACATCGATTCGGCATTCTCAGCTGGATCACGCAAGGACTTCCCTATTACGTTTGCGCGATCGCATTTGCCTTCTTTCTCGCACCCCGCATCCAAAAGAGCATGACTTACACGATTCCAGATTTGCTGACCAACCGATACGGACGACGCGCAGGTTTGGTCGGCAGTCTCTTCGTTTTTATTTTAGTTACACCCGCTTCACATTTTCTTATGACCGCTCTATTGTTTCGCTCCATTTTCGGAATTCCATTCTGGTGGGGATTCGCGGTTGCGGTACTTTTTTCGACTTTCTACGTTTTCTTCGGCGGTTTGCGCTCAGATGTCATGACCGATATTTTGCAGTTTATTCTCATGTTTGCCGGATTCGCTATTCTGGTCGTCGCTCTGTTCGCCAAATTTGGAGGCTGGTCATTCCTCAAAGCAAATTTACCGCCGTCGCATCTATCACCAACGGGTGGTCAAAGCATTCAGACGATCATCGTTTGGTTTTTTATCGCGTTGTGGACATTTGTTGATGCGGGATTTTACCAGCGCTGTTCAGCGGCAAAATCACCGCGAACCGCCAAATACGGCATTCTAATTTCTGTCGTGTTTTGGGCGATATTCGATTTTCTCACAACTTCTGCGGGATTATATGCCCGAGCGATATTTCCGGAAATCGAGCCGCTAATGGCTTTCCCAACGCTGGGTGGACAGATTTTACCGGTCGTTTTTCGGGGAATTTTCTTCATTGCCCTCTTGGCTACAATCATGTCCACTCTAGACTCCAACTCATTCATCGGAGCAATTACGTTTGGACGCGATTTCGTCTGGAGAATTCGCGGACGCGGCAACATCAATCACTATACGCAAATCGGGCTGGTTGTGACCGTCGCTTGTTCGGCCTTATTGGTATGGTTATTCCCATCCGTCGTTAAAATCTGGTATCTGATCGGTTCGCTTTGTGTGCCGGCACTGTTCATCCCGCTCATCGCGAATTTTGTTCCGAAGTTGCGACTGAGATCACAAGCGGCTTTCTTGAGCATGATCGTATCATTTTTGGGAACGCTTGGATGGTTGGCTATTGGAATCCAGCGCGGAACGATGACTGATCCGGTTTATTTAATGAACATTCAGCCATTTTTTGTCGGATTTTTCCTGTCACTTCTGATAACGGGAGTCGATTGGATCACGGCAAAATCAAAACACACTTCCTATTCCTGATAAATTCTTTTCTCCCAAACAAATCAGAATCATTGATGTTGATTTAGTCGTCGGATTATGATAAATTTCGACGCTATTTATGAATAGAGCTATTTTTACTAATGCTGGGCGATTAGCTCAGTTGGTCAGAGCATCCCGTTCACATCGGGAAGGCCATCCGTTCAAATCGGATATCGCCCACTTGGAAGGCAAGGTTTTGAGACAAGTAGCAGAAGATCAGACCCAAATAACACATAAAGATTGCACCGCCTTAGGTGCAATTTTCATTTTTACACAAGAGAATTGGAGGAAATATGTTAACTGAACTCAGCAGATTGGTTATACTTCAAAAAATTGACCTCAGATTGCTTGAGATAAAACAGAAAAAAGGCGATTTGCCGCAAGTCGTCGAGACGCTTCAACATGCTTTGCAGAAGCTGGACACAGAGCTGATCGCAGACACCAAACGTCAAAAAGAAATCACACTCGAAATGACCCGTCTTGATAGTCAGATAGCCGATGATAAACAACGTCTGACAAAATTTCAGGATCAACTCTATCTCGTCACATCCAACAAAGAATACGATGCTCTGACCTTTGAGATCGATCAAATAAAACAAAATATCGATAAATCAGAGTACACAATTTTGACACTCTCGGATGAAACGGACAAATTGAAGGAATCAATCAAATCCAAAACTCTCAGCCGCCAAGAAAAATCTAAGGAATTGGAAGTCCGAGCGGCAGAGTTGGAAAAAATGAACCAGTACACAAAAGAAGCCTATGAAAAAGCGATGGCAGAGCGGGAAAACATTCTGGAGATGATTCCGTTAAGATATATTCGTGAATACGATCGCATCGCCAATGCTAAAGAAGGCATCGCCGTTGTGTCCATTCACCAGATGTTTGAAGAAAAAGTAGATAAAAAGGGAAATGTTGAATATATTCCAGGGCAGGTTTTTTGCAGTGGTTGCCACAAGATAGTCCCACCTCAGAAAGCCGTTGAAATCAGATCTGGAAATCAAATCATCCGTTGCGAATTTTGCGGTCGAATGTTGTATCAGGACAAGTCCAGTGAAAATCGCACGTTAAACGAGGAGGAAATATTCTGAAGTTGGTCGGGCAGTCGCCCCGATCCGATCGGGGAGGAAAGTCCGAACTCCGCAGGGCAGGGTGTCCCGTAACACGGGATCGCGTGAGTGAAGGAAAGCGCCACAGAAACGATACCGTCCGCCTCTGGCGGACAAGGGTGAAATGGTGCGTCCTGCAATTAAGCGGGATCAAAGTAAGAGCGCACCGTCCCGATTGCGAAATCGGGAGCTGGGCAAACCCCACCCGGAGCAAGATCAAGCAGGGAAATGGAATAGCCCGTTCCTACAATTTCCCGGGTAGATCGCTTAACCTCAGCGGCAACGCTGAGCGTAGATAAATGACTGCCGCCCCGATTCATCGGGGCACAGAATTCGGCTTATAGACCAACTTCACTATTATTGTGATCATGAAGCAGAATTGGATTTTCGCACCTGCAAAGCCTCAAATAGTAAGGGAAATTTCCACCGCAAGGCATCTACCGCATGTCATCGCCGCCGTGCTGGCAAACCGAAATTTTTCCAACCCTGACGCGATCGACCGGTTCTTCAATCCAAGTCTCGATGATTTGCATGATCCATTTCTGATGACAGACATGAGAAAAGCCGTTACCCGACTCGAACAAGCGATGATGAATAAGGAAAGTGTCGTGATATGCGGCGATTACGATGTTGATGGGACGACAGCGACTTCGCTTCTTTTTCTCTCCTTGCGGGAAATCGGATTTAGAATTTCTTACTACATTCCTGATCGCGATAAAGAGGGTTACGGGCTGTCAAAACACGGAATTGATTATGCCATCCATGAAGGCGCTTCACTCATCATTACCTGCGATTGCGGCATCAATGCTAACAACGAAGTCGAATATGCCAATCAGAATCATGTCGATGTCATTGTTACCGACCATCACGAACCGAGCGAAACTTTGCCTCCGGCTACGGCTATTCTGGACCCCAAACGCGGAGATGACTCTTACCCATTCAAAGATTTGTGCGGCGCTGGTGTCGCGTTTAAACTCCTGCAAGGATTTCTCATTAACAACAATCTGCCTCTTGAGGATATTTATAGACATTTAGATCTTGTAGCAATTGGCACAGCCGCTGACATCGTTACTATTTTAGATGAAAATCGGACAATGGTTGCTAAAGGAATCGAAACTCTCAACGCGAGCCAGAAAATTGGCGTGCAAGCCCTTGTAAAAGTGTCGGGCTTTGAAAACAAGAAGATGAACGTCGTAAATATCGTCTTTGGTCTCGCGCCGCGAATCAATGCCGCTGGACGTTTGGGCGAAGCTACCCGCGCCGTCCGACTTCTGACCTCTTTCAATCAGGAAGAATCAAACGCTCTTTCCGCAGAACTCGAGCAGGAAAATAAAAACCGCCAGAGCATCGAACGCGAAACGATCAATAGCGCTATTCTTCAACTCAACGCAACGCACGATCTGGATAGCGATAAAATTTTAATCCTTTCCGATACGAATTGGCATCACGGCGTCATTGGAATCGTCGCCAGCAAATTCAAAGAAACTTACAATCGACCAGTCGTCATGATCGCCTTTCAAAACGGCATCGGTCGCGGTTCCGCACGTAGTATTCACGGATTCGACCTCTACGCCGCTTTTAGCCAATGTTCGGATTTGCTTGATAATTACGGCGGTCATAAAATGGCGGCGGGGCTAACAATTAGCGAAAAAAACCTACCAGCGTTCATTTCCCGTTTGAAAACTATTGCGGCAAAGTCGATAACTGACGAAATGCTTTTTCCGGGAATTTACATCGACACCGAAATCCAATTCAGCGAAATCAACCACGAAGTTCTGGATTATCTGAATAAAATGTCGCCGTACGGACCGGGAAATATGCGACCGGTATTCGTCGCAAGAAACCTTCAAATCCACGGCATGCCGCGGATCGTCGGCGAACAACACTTGAAATTTAAAGTCTCCAAAGATCGCACCGTATTCGGCGCCATCGGCTGGAAGATGGGCGAGTTTTACGAGATGTTAATCAGTAATCGACCTTTGGATATGGCTTTTGTAATTGAAGAAAACGAATGGAATGGAAATAAAGAAATCCAACTCAGTATCAAGGACATACGTTATTCTGAATCGACTCATTATTAATTGGAGGGCTTTGCTTCATGTTTAAAAGTAAAATTTCCGGCATTGGAAAGTATGTTCCGGAAAATGTAGTTACCAACTTCGATCTTGAAAAAATGATGGACACCAGCAACGAATGGATTGTCGAGCGCACCGGCATTCACGAACGCCGCTTTGTCACGCAACCAACCGGCGCGTCTGATTTAGCGCTTCCAGCGTCGCGTGAGGCGATTCAGAACGCCGGGCTTCAGAACTCCGACATCGATTTGATCATTGTCGCCACAACTACTCCCGAGCACTCATTTCCCGGAACAAGTAGTTTTCTACAGGCATTGCTCGAACTTCCGAATGTTCCGGCGCTTGATGTGAGAGTTCAGTGCTCCGGTTTTATCTATGGTCTTTCCATCGCCGACCAATTCATTAAAACCGGTCAATACCGCAACATTCTTCTCGTCGGCGTCGAAGTTCAATCAGTCGGGATGAACATGACGACGGAAGGACGCGACATTGCTGTCCTTTTCGGCGACGGCGCCGGTGCGATTATCATCAGTCGCTCGGAAGATGAAAGCGAAATTTTCTCCACGCATCTTTTCGGCGATGGCAGGTTTGCGAAAGAATTATGGGTTGACGCACCGATTTGCGACCGCTCACCACGCATTACGCCGGAAATGATTGCCGAGGGAAGAATTTATCCAAAAATGAACGGCAGACAGGTTTTCAAGCACGCTATCTCACGTTTCCCGGAAGTCATCAAAATTGCAATCAATGCGAATTCTTTGACGCTGGACGACATTACGTTGATCATCCCACATCAGGCAAATCAGCGTATTACCGAAGCCGTCGCCCAGCGACTCGAAATCCCACAGGAAAAAGTGTACAGTAACATCCACCGATACGGGAACACGACAGCCGCCTCCATTCCGCTCGCCATGTACGACGCATTGAACGAACAACGGTTTCGCAAAGGAGACCGAATTGTTCTCGCCGCCTTCGGGTCTGGATTCACATGGGCTTCCGCTTTGATCAAATGGTAGTCATTAACTAAATTTATATCGGCACCGATGATCCGAAACAACTTAATCCAAAACGAAAACTGACAAGCATGGCGACCGCCCACTTTCGCACATTGAAACAAATTCCCAAACGTCGCAAGGCTTGGATGCAAACCGGGACTGTTTTACTAATTATTTCGATCGTCATTGCGATGGCGCTCTGTTTCCCGCGAGCACACTACAGCACGCTGAATTATAAAGTCAACGACATCACGCGGATGCCAGTCATTGCGCCTTTCGATTTTCCCATTTTAAAAAGCGATAAAGAACTGTCTGATGATCGCAATGAGGCGTTAAAAAAAGTTCCGTTCGTTTTTATTCAAGACGAGAGCATTGATGAAGCTGAGATTCGGTATCTCAACCGGTTTTTAGAGGAAATCAACGCGCTTCAATCTGCTAAAAACAGATTGGAAGAATCCCGAAAATCCAACGAACCACATTCCCAATTCGAATCCGATTCCAGCGTTTACCGATCATTAATCGAACGCTTCAAAAATCAACATAAGATTGAACAAAATTCCCCATTTCAAAAAACCTTGACAGCGAACTCAAAATCTTTACTGACACCGGCTTTATCAAACCAAATTCGCCAAATTTTAATTGACCTATACAATCAACTCATTATTGACATTCCCAAGCAGGAAATCACTTCGGAGAAAATTTCCATTCAGCAAAAAGGCGAAGAGTTGCTCGAAGAAACATCGCACGTGCTATCTTTAGAAGAAACATGGACGAAAGCAAAGCGAATGCTTAATGCCCGCTATCCGGACGACGAGCAGATTGTCAATTTCAGCTACGAAATTATCATCCAGTTCATTAAACCCAACCTGATCTTTCAGCGCGAAATTACCGATGCACGTCAGAAAGAAATGCTAAGCAAAGTACCGATCAGCAAAGGCGTCGTCCTCGAGAACGAAAAAATCGTCGACGCCAACACGCGAGTAACACCCGACATTTTTCGGAAGTTTGACTCTCTGCTGAAAGAGCGCGCCAGACGCTCCAATATCCGCGGTGGTTTACGAAAAACCCTACCGATAGTTGGAGATCCCATTTTGTTTTTCGGACAGGCGGCAATGATCGGAATCATCTTTTCGTTTTTTCTGATTTATCTCTCCGCATATCAATCCTCCATCATTCATAGCGCGAAAATGATTACACTCATCGGAATCATCTTTCTCATTCAAACGTTTCTAACATCGATTTTCGTTGAGAAATTCGCCATTTCGGAATACATCGTTCCCATCACGTTCGCCGCCATTACATTAACGATTTTATTTGACAGCAAGATTGCGTTCGTCGGCATCTCGACATTGGCAGTAATCGTCGGCGCACAATTGGGCGGGAATATCAACTTCATCATCACCTCGATTTTTGCCAGTTCATTAGCGATCTATTCAGTGCGCAAACTGCGCCAGCGAAGCCAAATTTTCCGCGCCATCCTGATCATCGTCGCCGCCTATTTGGTAAGCATTTGCCTAACGGAAATGCTCCGGTTTTCTTCATCGAAAGAAATTCTTAACCATTTATTATACGCCGGAATCAATGGCGTCATTTCCCCCGTCCTGGCATACGGAACGATCGGCCTGTTTGAAAGCGCATTTGGAATAACGACCGACCTAACGTTGCTGGAATTGGCGGATTTTAATCACCCGGCGCTTAAACTGCTTTCCAAGGAAGCAACCGGCACATTCACCCATTGCGTCACCGTGGGAAATTTAGCCGAAGCCGCGGCGGATGCGATCGGGGCAAATGCGCTTCTCGCGCGGGTTGGCGCTTATTACCACGATATTGGAAAAGTAACCAAGCCGGAATATTTCATCGAAAACCAATCGTACGATCTAAATAAACACGACAGTCTGGCGCCGAATCTCAGCGCGCTCATCATCATCAATCACGTCAAGGAAGGCATACGCCTTGCCGCGGAATTTAAATTGCCTAAAATCGTCGCCGACTTCATTTCGACACATCACGGCACGACTCGCATCGAGTATTTTTATAACAAGGCATTAGAACAGGCAGAAAATCCCGCAGACGTTAATGATTCTGATTTTCGCTATCCTGGACCGAAACCGAATACAAAAGAGACCGGCATCGTCATGATCTGCGAAACGATCGAAGCCGCTTCACGCTCTTTGGATAAACCAACGATCGGAAGTATCGAAAAAGTTATCGACATGATCATCGAAAAACGTCTGAATGAAGGACAATTCGACGAATGCCCATTGACGCTCGCCGATCTCAAACGAATCAAGGGAGACATTAAAACCAACGTGGGAATTTTACCCATTCTCAAGGGAATTCATCATCTCCGGATCGAATATCCCGGTCAGGAAAACCAGATGAAAAACGAAAAAAACAGTTCATCTCCATCGCGGAAAACCTGATATATGCCAAGCATCAAGATCATCAACGAATTTCCACCTCTCTTTTTGTTGCAACCCGCGTTCGAACGCATGGCTTATCACATTGCCTGCAAAGAACAAATCGCCATTAAATGCGTCAGCGTCATCGTTACAGACGATGCCAAATTAAATGAATTGAAAAAGCAATATTTCGGCGAAGACCTAATCACCGATACAATCAGTTTTAACTATAACGAACCGGGCGAACCCATCGAGGGAGAAATTTATCTCAGCATCGATCGGATTCGGGAAAATGCCCAAAAGATCAAATGCGATTTTGAAAAAGAACTCGCTAATGTGTTCATTCATAGCCTGCTTCACCTTCTTGGCTATAATGATGACACGGTGCGAAACTCTAAACAGATGTTCGCTCTCCAGAACTTTTATCTTCACCAAATGAATACGACACGGCTTTACCGTAATCGTTCTAAACCCACTTCTAAAAATAATGACTGAAACCAGCAAAGAATTTGACAATCTGGTGCATATCGTTAAAACCCTTCGCGGCGATCATGGTTGCGAGTGGGATAAAGCCCAGACACATAAATCGCTAACGCCATATCTCCTCGAAGAAACTTACGAAGTTCTCGAAGCGATTCAGGATAATCAACCAGATAAACTGAAGGAAGAACTCGGCGATCTACTTCTCCACGTCGTTTTTCAGGCTGAGATCAGCGAAGAGGAACAGGCATTTAATCTGAACGATTCAATACGCTCAATCAACGAAAAATTAGTCCGCCGACACCCGCATATCTTCAGCAACGTCCAAGTAAATCTGAAAGAAATCAAACAAAATTGGGAACAGATCAAATTGAAGGAAGGCCGAAAATCTCTCATGGAAGGTCTTCCCAAAACAATTCCGGCTTTACTTCAGGCGCGACGCGCGCAAGAAAGAGCCGCACAAGTCGGTTTCGACTGGGATGACATTTCGGAAGTCTGGGCGAAAACAAAGGAAGAATTGCAGGAATTGGACGAAGCGGTTAAAAACGGAGATCACGAACATATCATCGAAGAATTTGGCGATACGCTTTTTGCTATCGTCAATCTCTCCCGCTTTCTCAACCTCGATCCCGAAGCGGCATTGCGAAAAAACGTGAAGAAATTCATCACCCGCTTTCAAAAGGTCGAAGAGGATTTCGCCTCGCGCGGCGTATCAATGAAAAACGCCACCCTAGCAGATATGGATCAGGTCTGGAATGACGTTAAGCAAAAGGAAAGTCAGTATCCGCCGGATTCCAACTCTCAGACAAAAACGGAATAAGCCTCTTTATTTACAATACTTACGAATCTACTCCAAACCACTTGATCATCATTTCATAAATACTACTTGACGGCTACCGTTTTTAAGTTTATATTCTTCTTAGGTATGAATAAAAAGTTATTTGAAATTCAATCCTGCAGTGGCATTGCGGATAAAATTATTGGAACCAACACCACTAATTTGGGAACTGTACTCCGAGTGAGTAAAGCATGCCTCCTTGTTGAGGAAACTTGATACACTTGGGAGGTGCCCACCGTTACGATGCGGTTCCCCTAATTCCGCTTTTGTTCATTGCAGGATGAATTTTATAGGAAATTCGTTTGATTCGTGATCCAAGACTTAAGTGAAATGAATCTCCGGAATGCTTCTCAAATCCGCTAATAAATCTTCACGCTTTCGCAAGGGAATCCGCACCGTAAAAGTAATCAATCGGTCATCAAATCCCTGCTGGAATTCCGCAGAATATTTCCGCAAAATTCGCATAACATCGGAGTATTTGTCCATTGGCGATCCAATAACTAGCGCCGTCATGATTTCATAACCCTCTGCTCCGGATTGATCCAGCGCTTTTCCCGCCGTGCTTCCATAAGCTCGAATCAATCCGCCGATTCCCAGTTTGTTACCACCGAAATAACGAACGACGATACAAACCACATCAACCAGTTCTCTTCCTTCAATAGCGGACAGAATGGGCGGACCCGCGGAACAATGCGGTTCTCCTGCATCCGAACTGTGCGCAACGACATCGTTATTCTGAAAAATGCGGTACGCCCAACAAATATGGTCGGCTTTTCGGTGTTCATCTTCGATTTCTGCAATGCGCTTCCGAACCGTCTCAGCAGAATTGACTTTCGTACAGTAAGCAATGAATTTGGAATTCTGGATTTTGGTCTGATAAGTGCAATTTTTAACGATTTGTTTCAACACGATAATCTCATTCAATAAATCCTATCGGTCATTTTAATATCATCAGTTTCTTCGTAATAGACTTCTGTCCGTACTGAATCATCAGAAAATGAATTCCCGAAGCTACATACCCGGCGCCGATCTCTTCGGACGGAATTCCGATCGTGTTGATTTCCCTGCAAAGAAGTCCCCGATCGATTTTTTTATGGAAGATTTCACCACCTCTGAGATTATAGAGCGCCATGTTCACATCGGTTGTCACCTTCCCCAACTGAAATTCCAGAAACAAATCGGATTTGGACTTAATGAGAAACGGATTCGGATAGAGCGCGAGAAATTTGACCGGAATGACCTGCGAATCCGGAATTGCGATGACACTCAAATTGACCGCCGTAGTTGCAGTCGTAGAAGAATTCGTTAAAAAAACAGCCAGTGTATCTAACGATAACACGTCGCCTACAATAATATCGCTCCCGTCGGAAAAACTGCGGGATACGCTCGTCGCTCCCAATCGATCCAGAAGATAGCCGCCGATCAGATTCCCGTCATTGGAAGCATCAGCCGATAATCCCACAAACAGATTTTTCGAAAAAGTGATCAAAAACGGTTGAGTAGAAAATTGTTGAATTGTAGAAATGGGAAAATCAAGGCGGTCAGTCAGTTTTTGTCGATTTGCTAACAGGACGTAAAGTTGCGGAAATTCCTTCGCATCATCGGAAAGCGCGTATCGAGCGTCATAGCGCACTCCAGTGTAGTAGCACCGTCTCATAAATTCGTTCCAGAAAAGAGCCAGCGATGCGTCGCTTTCATATTCAATCGTCTTTTCCAGCGCCTGAAATGCGTAGTGCGTTTTGATAGTTTCCCAAACCGTCGATAGAAAGTATGGATTTCCCGAAAATTGCTCAACTAAAAAACGGACGAAAATTTCCAACGAATACCAGTAACTACTTGACCATATCGGATTGTTCGGATCGTTGAAAAAATCCGGAAGATAGCCAACATAGTCGTTGACTTCCGGATAGGCTCGCTCCTCAAACCACACTGAACACCACTCAAGGAAATAACGATCGCCATCTGCGCTGTCCACGCCGAACAGTCCGTTGTTTTCCCACCAATTGTATCCCATCTGAATAATATGAAAAAATTCGTGCGCAACCGTGACGCGCATGCCATCCAAGTCGTTTGTGGTATATCCCGATTCGGCATAATCGTTATCGATGACAGTGTAACCCGTATAATCGTACTGACGCGCGGTCGCAGTCACCGGATTTTCAGGATATGTCCAAGCGTATACGCTTCCTGCCCAGTTTTTAATATAAATATCGATTTCTGCGCCGTCTATTTCGTTGTCGGGAGGTGGCGGATCGAACCCCAGCGTATCAACCAGCAGACTGTAACTCCGCTCAGCCGCAATGCCGACCTCCCAAACATAATCGGGAATATTTTTCGAATTTGTAAACATCGGGTTGACTGCGTCATAACCGATCGTCGTGTAATGAATTTTAAAATGACCTTCCAGAGAAACATATTCATTCGACAGATTCGGACGATCCCACATCGTTTTCCCGAGGATTTTCCGAATATTCGATGGCGAAATCATCACCGATTTAATGGCTTTTGTTTCGGATCCTTGAGATATTCCGGCCTCCTTAATGAACTGCTTTTGTTCGAGTAGCTGACGATAAGCATCAACCACATCCTCCCCAAACAGATTGCAGGCAAACAAAGTCAGCAGAGCAAACCGGAATATTGTTTTCATTGACTATTTTTCCCGGAACGAAATGGTTAGCGGGACACCCTGAAAGCCGAATCCTTTGCGAATCTGATTTTCCAAAAACCGCTGATATTCTTCCTTCACTAATTTTGGCTCGTTACAGAAAAACGCAAAAACGGGCGGATCGGCTTTCACCTGCGTGACATATTTGATTCGGATGTATTTACCCATCATCGCAGGCGGCGGCGTTTTGTCGATAACTTTCTGGAAAAACGCATTCAGTTCGCTCGTCGTTACCCGCTTTTTCCGATTCTCGCGAACTTCTTTGGCTATATCGAAAATTTTATTGATCCGTTGTTTCGTCAAAGCCGAGATTGCGAGCGCTGGATAATGCTCGATTTCACGAAAATCATCCGTTATATTTCTCTGAAAGTCAACGAGCGTGTTTGTGATTTTCTCGACCAAATCCCATTTATTCAACAAGATGATCATCGCTCTTTTCTGGTCAATCACATACCGGACAATATTGGCATCCTGCCGCGTAAATCCTTTCGCCGCATCGACGACGACCGCCACGACGTTCGCCCGCTCAATGGCGCTCTCCGCACGAAGCATGGCGTAAAATTCAATACTGTCGCTGATGGCGCTTTTCTTTCGCAGACCAGCGGTATCGATGAGAAGTATTTTCTCGCCGAAATATTTAACCGTCGTGTCAATCGCATCGCGCGTGGTTCCGGGAATGTCGGTGACAATGGATTTTTGTTCACCAATCAGCGCATTGGCAATCGAAGATTTCCCGGCGTTGGGCATTCCAACGATGGCGAGCCGCAAATCGACATTTTCTTCTTTTTCAGAAAGCGCTTGCTTGGGCGTTTTTTCGAGGATCATGTCCAGTAAATCACCAATTCGACGGCCGTTGAGAGCTGAAATTGGATATGGTTCGCTGAAACCCAGTTCGTAAAATTCAACAGCATTAAGTTCCCTTTTTTCATCGTCGCATTTATTCACGACGAGTAAAACCGGCTTCCCGGACACTCGTAGCATGCCGGCAATTTCCCGATCCATTTGCATTACGCCATCCTTCATGTCCAACAGGAAAAGCGTCAGATCGGCCTCCTCGATAGCCAATTTTACCTGTTCCCGGATCGCCGTCTCAATCTTGTTTTCGCTTTCCGGGATAAAACCACCGGTATCGATTAGAACAAAGCTTTTCCCAGCCCAGTTGACGATTTCGTACAGGCGATCCCGTGTAATTCCGGCTTGCGGATGAATGATGGAACGTCTCTTTTGAGCGAGTCGGTTAAAAAGTGTCGATTTCCCCACGTTCGGGCGCCCGACAATGGCAATGATCGGTTCATTGCCTTGCATCTTCAATTATCTCCATAAAGTTATTCTGAAAAATTCGTACCGGCGTTTTTAATTCTTTCTGAATTTCATCCGGCGTCATATCATCGAGCAAAATTCCCGATTCATTCAAGCATCTCGGCGGCAACCAGATCGTATCGAATCCAGAAAGATGCTTAGTTTGCCGGACGATGTCATGTCCGGTCAAAAGTCCGGCGACCGTGACGGTTTCCCCATAAAAATAATTGACGACGGGGAAAACTTCGACATGCAAATTGCCGATCTTATTCAATCTCGGTACAACAAATTTCTCCAAAATCGGCGCCGCCAACGCTCCAGTAACGAAAAGAATTCTGCGACGCGCTAACCTGGATTCAGGAAACTTTCTCTGTTGTCGTTTGAACAAATCGATCATGTCCCGGACGATTCCCACGCCGTTTTCAATCTGATAAAAAGCCCCGTAATGACGCTTAGACGGAATCGTTTGACCCGCGAGCAGGTAAAATTCGTCAGTAAAATAGACAAACGGACAGTCATCATCGTTCCGATACAATTTTTCCCAACTGCGCGATTGTTTCAAAATCGTTTTAGCCTGATCCGGCTGGACATTCCACAACTGCGTCAAATGCTGGCGATGTTTTGTCAATCCGACAGGTGCTATGGCAACACTTTTAACATGCTTTTTCAAATGGTATAAATCGCGAATCGTGCGATCGAGAATTTCGCCATCGTTCCACCCCGGAACGAGAACAATCTGCGTATGCATGTCGATGCGATGGCGCGCTAAAAATTCCATTTTTTCCATCAAATGGTCTTCGTTGCGATATTGCAGAAGCCGTTTCCGGACTACCGGATCGGTCGCATGGACTGAAATGTACAAAGGCGATAACCTCTGCCGAACGATGCGCTCCAGTTCATCATCGCCAATATCTGTCAACGTCACATAATTTCCATACAAAAAAGAGTAACGGTAATCTTCATCAAAAAAATAGATCGGCTTGCGCATTCCTTTGGGATTTTGCCGAATGAAGCAAAAAATACAATTATTGAAACAGGTATGAATGGTCGGGCTTTCGATCTCAAGACCGAGATCTTCATCATACGGCTTTGCTACTTTTACCGTTAACGATTTTCCATTGCGGGATAGATCGATCCTCAGTTTTTCATCAGACTGTAAAAAACGATAATCCAGGAAATCTTGTACGGGATGCCCATTCATGGCGACGAGAATATCACCCGATTTGATATTTGCCCGTTCTGCTAAACTACCGATTTCAACTGAATCAATTTTTACCAAAACACATCCGAATATAAGAGGTTATCGGTTAGCACTCTAAAAAGTCGCCAGATCCGATCAATTAAAAGAGCGGGTGAAGGGAATCGAATCCTCATGGACAGATTGGAGAGACGGCGGAATTTGACAATGAAAAATATAGTTAGGGCGTGCAATTCGTTTATATGAGCAAGTTTTTGAAAACGCCATCCGTCCTGAAGTCCTCACCGCTACTTTTTAAAAAAGCGGAAGAAATTTCGGGATTATTTTCCGAAAAACCCAACTCCGATTTGGTTTGGTTGGTATTCTATTTGTACCGAAGAAATTTATCACTCTCAAATAATTCTTCCTTGATGTACCTATTTCAAAAATAGAATTTTCTCAGTCAATGCCCTGTCACGCGTGATTACCTGAAAAAAGTAACTGCCCGATGCGACGATTGCGCCATGATCGTTCCGGCCGTTCCAAGACAGTTGATAGCGGTTTGCAACATTTGTCGGAGACTCAATCAACTTTACCAAATGTCCCTGTAAATCATAGACACGGACACTGATCGCCTGATCCTGCAGCAGGATAAGATTGAAATTCACCCGACTGTTAAAGGGATTCGGATAACCGCGGCTCAGCGTCGCTTTTACCGGAACAAGCGGATTTTCGGGACTAATTCCCGTACAGGTAAATCCAAACCATTCAGAGATTTGACGTAATATTGTTCTTTTTTGAAAATCATCGGTTAAGGTTTCCCATGGAAAGCCAAAATAGACTAACTTTCCCGGAATTGTACCATCGGAAAATAATCCGGCATATTGAATTCCCGCCGCTTCGCCGGTGGAATATTGTAAACACGTTATTGCATTCAGCATCGGATTGATGACATCGGGATAATCTTCCTGATAAATCCCGCCGCTTCCATCGTCAAACTCAAAGGGCAAACCGGCAAATATTCCGCCTTCAGTACCAATTACTTGATGACTTCCGGAATTGTCTTTGACATAATCGGCTCTCAGATAGTTCAGAAAAAACGCTTTATCAGCGCTATTGCCTTCACTATCCAAATCCCAGGCGATTTCCGAGCCGCTGACAAAGAGTTGACCGCCATTTTTCAGATAGGCCGCCACCAAAACTTGCTCGGCACTGGAAAATGTCTCATCGACGGTACTTTCATCACCGAGAATCCAATATACCGCATTATAGTCAGACAGCGCTACATCTCCGGATGTAATCGCTTCGTTTGCGACTGTTTCAAAAGAGACTCCCAAGGCGGCCAAATCTTCACCCATCCACTGAGCAAAGCTGTGATACGGCATTCCCCAACTGCCGCTACCGCGATCAAAACCATCCACGATCAGTACTTTTCCGACACAGGTTGGCGACGTATAATAGCCATAGCTGTCCGATGTCAAACTTTCGACGATACCATTTTGATTATTTATAGATTTCAAACGGATGAAGTTCGGGCCGTCAGTCCATTCCTGGCTGAATTCAGTAATAGCTGGTGAAATCAGTGAGTCGCCCAGTAATGACTCCCAACTGACGCCATCGCTGGAATACTCAATCTGGATTCCGTTGATATTGTCAACAGAACTCAGGCTCCAGTTGATAGTGGCTAAAGAGTCATTTCTAATTAATAGCAATACCGGCGACGCTATCGGGATACTGGGTCCCGTCATGTTGATATAATAGCGCGGGGTGTAGTTGCTCAATTCGGAATAACTGTAAGTTCGGTAATTTACCCGCCAGTCGGTGCTACTGCCGGCGGCTTCCACGGCTAGAATCGTCCCGTTCGGATTGTTGTCAACGGCGAGGCACACATGCCCTGGTTTATGGATCGCGTCCCCGGGTTTTAAATCCTCCCAAGATGAATAAGGCTGGGCAATTTCATCATCCATCATGTTGGTGCTGTAATGAGAAGTGAGTTTCCAGCATCGAGATACAAACCCGGAGCAGTCCACACCCACGGCATAACTACTGCCGCTACTTTTACTGGTATAGCGATCACCGGCATATTTACCGGCAGTCAACCCGTCGTCGAATTGCGACAAAGCGCTGAAACCTCCCCATTGATAAGGAACCCGGATATTTTCACCAGCCTGAATCCAGTAAGGCGTAATAATCTGAAGACCGTCAGGCGCAATCACTCCGGCTGAAGTTGTCAGGTTTGCCGCGGTGCAGTTCCATTCGTGGACGGCGTAGGTATCGCCGATTGCCAGCGCTTCAGCCCGGGTTACTGTTGTCGTGGGCTTACTGAGTGGCGGGCTTTTTTTTTCTAGGTTATCGGGAATAACGGATTGATTATAGTGAATCTCTCCCTGAAAGCGGAGTGGATATACGCCCTGAAATGGTGTCAATGGATTACCACTTAAGTCCCATTTCAAAAAATGCAGTCCGTCTTCGGCAGAAAGCATATGATAGAGAATACCCTCACCGCTCACTCGCAGATCGTTGCTCATCATCGCATAGTAATGGGTGGGAATCTGAATTTTGCCGACAATTGCTCCCGAAGCAGAGACGATCCACACTTCCCGCTGAACCTTCAGGGGAACTTCATGGGTAATCAGGCTGAAATCCAGAAAAAGCCTGCCGCGCTGGTCAACGCCGATTAGTTCAAAGGAGCCGAGATTACCGGTTTCAATATCCAGTGCGATTTCCGACATCAAGGAACCGTCAGGATTATAAATTTTCACGACTGCGCGGGAACGGGAATTTTTCTGCAGATGATAGTGATTTTGTTCGGTGGGAATGCCGCGTGAACTCGATTTTTCCAAGCGGTTCTGCTTAACTGTGGATATTGTCCCATCGTGATTAATGACCTGAATCTTCTGGTCATGAGACTGAATTTTATTCATTAACGGCAGGGCTTTTTTCTGGCGGATGACCTGGGTATTTTGTTTATCTTTATAGAATTGAATGGAATTGTTCGCCAGGCAGGCATATTCCTCACGAGACATAAATATAAAATCTTGTGAACCAGAGGCCACCGGAAATTGTGCGGCAAGGCGATTATGCGAATACTGGTTGATTATCCGATGATGCTGATCCAGCAGGTAAATCGTATCATTCTCTGCCCGGAAATTCTGCGGTCCAACCCGGCCTTCGGGATCGAGGGTGTACTCCACGCCACCCAGCGTATCCACATTCCACGGGATAAACAGGATCTCTTCAGGTGAGATTTGAGAAAATCCTGCAACCTGTAATCCCAATAAAATTTCTAATATAACTCGCACATTCTTAAACGTTTTAATCCACCTTTCTGAGATGTGAATTTTTAAACCCGATATAGCCGATCAATCCGAACATCATCCATTACCCGCTAATTCAATTGTTGAATAATTTTGTGGAAATCGATGAAAGCGAGCCAGTATACATAGCATTGCAGGTAAATAGTCCGCCGCCCAGATATTCATCGACTATTCCTTCGTTTGGGTTGAAATAATGTTAAAGGAAAAGAAATATGTCATGATCAAAATATACTCATCTCCATCATCATTGTCACGAGAAAATCATTATTGTTCACCGTGATCAAATGATAAAGTTGAACGGATTTTATTCTTCAAAAGCAATTGGATAAAACTGGTCGTTGGGGGGGCTTTATCTTTTTGATTTATCAGTTGTTTGAGCGGGTGAGGAGAATCGAACTCCCGTGACCAGCTTGGGAAGCTGGTGTTCTACCATTGAACTACACCCGCATCATCAAAAAACGCGAATTAATTTAATAGTATCTGACTATTTTCAAAACGATTTTAAGATGCGAATCGCACAATTTTCAGCAGAGAAAAACACGGACTTATCCGTCGGATTGCTTCAACTTAAAAAAGAACAGAAAATAACTACTCATTGTGATTCCTCCGTCGGAAAGTACAAAATATTGCGCTTTTTCAAATATTAATACTTGCCTGTATTTTTCCATTTTGGTATATTCCTACGCAAATTGAATTAAGAGTTTTTCTTTCATAAATCAGGGACGTTGGAGAAAAAAATGTCTGAACCTATTTCGATCAATTTTGAAGTCAAAGCGGCTGAGCCGACACTGGCGATTTCAGTGGAAAAACATCCGCCAATCAAGCAATCGATGGAATCGGAAAAACCGATTTTTTCTGAAAACGCTATACAAATTTTGAACAAGCGCTATCTTATTCGCGATAAAATGGGCAACATTCTTGAGACACCCGATCAGATGCTTCATCGGGTCGCGGACGCCGCCGCCGAAGCGGACTCTGCATATACCAACCAAAGTGTCATTCAAAAAACCGCCGAAAAATTTTACCGGTTAATGCTATCAAAAGATTTCCTTCCGAATTCACCGACATTGATGAATGCCGGTCGAGATCTGGGACAGCTTTCCGCTTGTTTTGTGCTACCAATTGACGACTCGATGGAATCGATTTTTCAGACATTGAAAGACACGGCAATGATTCATAAAAGCGGCGGCGGGACGGGATTTTCGTTCAGCCGGATTCGCCCGAAAAAAAGCGTTGTCAAATCGACCAGTGGAATCGCCAGCGGACCGGTTTCTTTTATGAAAGCCTACAACGCGGCGACGGAAGCCGTCAAACAAGGCGGAACCAGACGTGGCGCCAACATGGGAATTCTCCGTGTCGATCACCCCGATATTCTTGAATTTGTCAATTGCAAATTGGACGAACGCGAACTTGTCAACTTCAATATTTCCGTCGCCGTTACCGACGATTTCATGGAAAAAGTACGGCGGCGGAAACAGTTTGAACTCATTAATCCGGTTGATGGCACGATCGCCGGCACGCTCAACGCCAGCGAAGTTTTCAAACTCATCGCCACCAACGCTTGGAAAAATGGCGATCCGGGAATTCTCTTCATCGACCGGATCAACAAACAAAATCCGACGCCAAAACTGGGCGACATCGAAGCCACCAATCCCTGCGGCGAACAACCTCTTTTGCCCAACGAATCCTGCAATCTCGGTTCGATTAACCTCGCAAATTTCATTCGGGATAGCAAGATCGAATACGAACGGCTTGGCGAGGTAGTTGACACGTCTGTTCACTTTCTCGATAACATCATCGATGTGAATAAATATCCATTGAAAAAAATGGAGACGATGGTTAAAAAAACGCGAAAAATCGGCTTGGGCGTGATGGGATTTGCGGATTTGCTTTATCAACTAAAAATTCCTTACAATTCCGACGAAGCCTTGAAAATTGCAGACGAGGTCATGAAATTCATCTATATCCGCGCCCGCGAAGCCAGCGTTAAACTCGGAGAAACACGCGGCACTTTCAGCGCTTGGAATGAAAGCGTCTTTTTCCCAGACGGACCAAAATATCGAAACGCGACCACCATCACGATTGCCCCAACCGGAACCATATCGATGATTGCAGAAGTTTCCAGCGGAATTGAACCGGTTTTCTCGCTCGTATTTACCAAACGTGTCATGGATGGAATCGATTTCCTCTACGCAAATCCGCTGTTTGAACGCGCGTGTAAGGAAGCGGGCATTTACAGTAGCGAACTCATGAAAAAGGTTCAAGAAAAAGGTTCGGTTCAAAACATCGACGAAATTCCTGAAAACATTAAAAAAATCTTCGTCACGGCTCACGATATTTCACCGGAATGGCATGTCCGGATGCAAGCGGCTTTTCAAAAATGGGTTGACGCCGCCGTTTCCAAAACCTGCAATTTCCCGAAATCAGCAACCGTTCAAGACGTCATCGATGCCTATTGGCTCGCTTATGAAGCCGGCTGTAAAGGCATAACGATTTACCGCGATGGAAGCCGCGACGAACAAGTTCTTTATGTCGGCGATAAAGCGGCTGATGATAAAAAATTGAAGTCGGCATTGGAGCGCGGATACATTCTCGATCAGACAATTCATCCAAGAATTCGCCCGTCAGAAACGCGAGGCGTTACGAAACGGATCCGCACCGGACAAGGCACTCTTTACGTTACGATTAACGAAGACGACGAAGGTCTCTGCGAAGTCTTCACAAACATCGGAAAAGCCGGCGGACCGGCGCAAGTTGAATCGGAAGCAATCAGCCGTCTTATCTCTTTAGCCTTGCGCTCCGGAATCGACGCGAGAGACATCATCAAACAAATCAAAGGAATTGGTGGGCCGGAACCAGTTTGGGAAAACGGTTCAAAAATTCTATCGACACCCGACGCCATCGCCAAAGCCATGGAATGGCACCTCGACGAACGCGGAGGAAAGAAAAAGACGCAAACAGCCCAATCGAGTTTTTCAATTTATGATTCCGAATCTCCATCAGAAACGATGGAACTTCCATCCGTTCCTCACGCTCATCCAGCGGGCGAAAATAAAAAATCGTTGGTAAATTGCCCCGTTTGCGGCGCCGCTCTTTATCATGAAAGCGGTTGCGTGTCATGTCCGTCCTGCGGCTATTCTAAGTGTTAGTCAGAAATTCCAAATAAAAACAAAAAAACCCCGAATCGCCTCGGGGTTTTTAATATCTGTTGGAAGCGGTAACTTACTCTTCCATGATTTCTTTTTCTTTCCGCTTCACTATTTCGTCCACGAGTTTGGTATATTTATCCGTAAGTTCCTGAATCTTCTCCAAACCAAGATGTGAATCGTCTTCCGAAATGTCGCCGCTTTTTTCAAGGTCTTTCGTCATCTCGTTGGCGTCCCTACGGACGTTCCGGATCGAGATTCTTCCTTCTTCCGCAAGTTTGTGAATGAATTTGATCAGTTCTTTGCGGCGGTCTTCGGTCAAAGAGGGAATCGGCAGACGGAGAATATTTCCTTCAACTTTCGGATTCAAGCCAAGATCGGAAGTTCGGATCGCTTTTTCGACGGACTGTATGGCGTTTCGGTCAAAAACCTGAACGACAAGCAATCGTGCGTCTGGAGCCGCAACATTCGCCACTTGTTTGAGAGGAACCATCGAACCGTAATAATCTACGCGGATCGAATCCAGAAGCGAAGGCGTCGCGCGTCCGGTTCGGATGACAGCCATATCGTGTTGACTGGTTTCAAGGCTTTTTTTCATTCGATCTTCGGCGTCTTTTAAAATATCTCTAATCATGATCAACTCCTGTCAATGATTGTGCCGACGGATTCTCCGAGCAGTAATCGTTTTAAATTTCCAGCTTTTTTCATATTATAGACAATAATCGGCAGATTGTTATCCTGACAAAGCGTGATTGCCGTCAGGTCCATTACTTTCAATTGTTTTTCGATCGCCGTCTGATAGTTGAGATGAGAGAAGAATTTAGCATCGCTGAACTTTTCCGGGTCTTTGTCATAAACACCTTCAACTTTCGTCGCTTTGATGATAGCGTCTGCCCGAATTTCAACGGCTCTGAGAGCGGCGCCGGAATCGGTACTAAAAAATGGTCTGCCTGTGCCGCCGCTGAAAATCACGATGTCGCCTTTAGCGAGATATTCATCGGCAAGCCGGATAATCATCGGTTCGGCGACCTCGATCATCTGGATCGCAGACATGACGCGGACTTTCAAACCTTTCGATTCCAGAACATCCTGAATGGCAAGCGCGTTGATGACGGTCGCCAGCATGCCCATATAATCGGCGCGAACGCGATTCATTCCTCTTTGACTGGCCGCTAATCCGCGGAAAATGTTGCCGCCGCCGATGACGATGCCGATCTCGATACCTAACTGCTTCGCCGAACAGATTTCATCACCCAGAAAATCGAGAACATCTGGATCGTAACCCAAATGCTTATCACCGGCAAGAGCCTCCCCTGAAAACTTCAGGAGAACTCTTTGGTATGTTGACTTCTGCATTATTTTACGAAGGTTAAATCGTAAACGAAATGTTTATTATGCGGATTCGCCCAAATGAAATCGGACGAAGCGATTGATATAAATATTTTCGCCGATCTTTGCGATTATTGCCGTCTGATAATCTTTCACGGTCGTCTGAGGATCTTTGATAAAAGGTTGTTCCAGCAGGCAGGATTCCTGATAAAATTTTTCCAGTTTACCTTCGGCAATCTTTTCTAAAAGCGCCTCCGGCTTTTTTTGCCCTCTCGCCTGTTCGCGGTAAATCTCTTTTTCTTTGTCAATAACTTTCGGATCGATTTCTTCGCGACGGATCGCAATCGGACTCGTGGCGGCAATATGCATGGCGATACCTTTGACAAAAGTTAAAAAGTCGTCGGTTCTAGCAACAAAATCAGTTTCGCAGTTTACTTCAACAAGAACACCCAGTTTATTCCCGGGATGAATATAAGAAAGGATAACGCCTTCCTTGACTTTGCGATCGGCTTTTTTCTCGGCTTTGGCAATGCCTTTTTTCCGGAGAATATCGACGGCTTTATCGGAGTCGCCGTTGGCTTCCACCAGCGCATTTTTACAATCCATCATCCCAATGCCAGTTCTTTCTCTAAGTTCCTTTACCTGGCTGGCGGTAATTTCCATTAAAAATCCTTTCTCTTAACTCTCTGCTTTGGAAGTAGAAGCGGTAGATTCTGCCGGGCGTCCGCCTTTGGCTTCAATGACCGCATTGGCGATTTCGCTAATAATCAACTGAATCGTTTGAATGGAATCGTCGTTTGCCGGAATCGGAAAATCAACAACGGTCGGATCGGCGTTTGTATCCAGAATGGCGATGACGGGAATATCAAGGCGTTTCGCTTCCTGAACGGCGATATTATCGTGCAACGTATCGACGACAACCAGGACGTCCGGGACCTTCTTCATGTCTTTGATCCCACGATGCAAGTCGGCAAGTTTGATACGTTCGCGCTCGAGTGATAATTTTTCTTTCTTGGTTAGATTTTCATCGTAACCGACCGATTTGTCTTTTTCGAGTTTCTGAAGATGCCGGATACTTTTCTTAATCGTTGTAAAATTCGTCAGCGTTCCGCCGAGCCACCGTTCAACAACATAAAACATTCCGCAACGATCGGCTTCCGTCTGAATGATGTCTCTCGCTTGTTTCTTGGTTCCAACGAAAAGGACATCGCCGCCCTTACGGACGGACTCACGGATGAACCGAGTTGCATCATCCAAGCACTCAACAGTCTTCTTTAAATCAATAATATGAATGCCATTTTTGGACATGAAAATGTATCCTTTCATCTTCGGATTCCATTTTCTGGTAAGATGGCCAAAATGGGCGCCAGATTTCCACAGCTGTTCTTCACTAATATTACTCATAAAGCCTATTCTCTCTCTATTAACGTTTGGAGAACTGGTATGCGCGACGAGCACCAGCCAAGCCGTATTTCTTTCTTTCTTTCACACGAGCATCGCGAGTCAGAAAGCCAGCCGGTTTGAGTTTCTGGCGATTATCCGGATTGATTTGTTCGAGTGCGCGGGCAAGAGCCAGTTTGATCGCATCCGCCTGACCCGTCAAACCGCCGCCGTTGACGTTAACGTCAATATTGTATTGACCGGCTGCACCGCATAAAATCAGCGGTTGCATGATGATTTGTTTCAAAATTCCATGACCGAAGTAATTTTCGAAAGTACGATTATTGACCGTAATTGTCCCTTCTCCGGTATGCATTCTGAGACGAGCAGTAGCTTTTTTGCGACGACCGAGAGAAACATATTCTATTTTTGCCATGTAGAACTATCCTTCTATTTCTATCGATTGAGGTTGTTGTGCCGTATGCGGATGTTCAGGTCCGACATAGACTTTTAATTTTCTGAACAACTGCCGTCCAAGCGCATTATGCGGCAACATTCCTTTGACGGCGCGTTCAATGATGCTGGTCGGCTTTGCCGCCATGACATCTTTGTATTGACGAACTCTTTCACCTCCCAGATACCCGGAATGCGAAAAGTAGGTTTTGATATCGGCTTTTTTCCCGGTCAACCGAATCTTTTCTGCATTGACAATGATGACAAAATCACCCGTGTCCATGTGCGGAGTGAATTCCGGCTTGTTTTTGCCCCGGAGAATTGCCGCAACCTGAGTCGCCAGACGTCCAAGCACCTTACCGTCTGCGTCAATCACAACCCACTTGCGATCAATTTCATTCAACTTCGGATAATATGTTTTAAACATTTCTTTACTCACCTATTCAGTTTAAAAATAGCGGGTAAACTTACAATGGCATGAATTTATAACCAAGAATTTTTTCGACGGAAGTAACAATAACAAATATTCCCGCTCCGTCGCTCACGCTGTTACGTGAAGTTTACCCACGGTCATTTTTACAAGATGGGATTTCCCACTTTCCGTACCATCTTATGTTATGTTTTATGATGATTGTGCCAATATTTTAAACTTTTTCCCTTCTTATACCATTTTCGTGAGCACAATAAATAAGGCTAAGGCAACTCCGGCTAAAAAAGCCCAAACAGAATGTTCTTTTTCATATTTTCTTGCCTCAGGTAAAAGATGAGACGCGGAAATGTAAATTAAAACTCCTACCACAAAACCTAAAGCCAATCCTAAAACAGAACTATTTAACCTGCTTACAAAAGGGTAGGCGACAAATGCGCCGATGGGAGTTGTAAGGGCTGATACAAAAAAGGCATAAACTGCGGCTTTTTTCTTACTTAGTCCACCTTCAATTAAAACTGAAAAGGTAATCACTCCTTCCGCAAATTCATGAATAACTAGCCCTATTCCGGATAAAAAGCCAATCAAAGTACTTGCGCTAAAAGTTACTGAATAAATAACGCCATCCACAAAAGAGTGAATGCCTATCCCTTCCACAGCCGTAATACCAAAAGCTAAGGTTTTTTGATTAGTTCTCTTTTTTATAACCTCATTACTGAAAAACATAAACAAAAATCCGAATAAAGCCGCAAATCCGGCATAAAAATTCCTCATTACGGCTTGCGGAAGAACAAGCGTCAGAGGCGTGGAAATTAAAACGCCTGCCGCAAAACACATCATATATGTCTTTGTCTTTTCCGCCCATTTTTCATTTTTAAAAA
>Ga0210017_1000251_pt1 | contig 43519 bp, 55 predicted proteins | sample CryGeyCG2014_020_FD_183966 | JGI IMG/M metagenome (GOLD analysis project Ga0210017, IMG submission 183966) | Groundwater microbial communities from aquifer - Crystal Geyser CG08_land_8/20/14_0.20 (SPAdes) (version 2) | ecosystem: Environmental > Aquatic > Deep subsurface > Groundwater | place... | reverse complement strand
CAAAGATTTTTTCAGGTAATTTCTTGGCTTAAGAGACCCTCTTCTAAGCATGCCTTTCTTCAAATATAACCTATTCCACTTTAGGCACTCTTTTTTGTCTTCTACCCATGCTGTCCAGTCAGGCTTTTTCATTTTCAAGCATCACCCAATGTTCAATCCCAGCAATCAATATTTTATTTTCCTTTATTTCCTTCATAAAAGAATCTCTTTGATCAAAAAACTTTTTTTTAAACTCATCCCATGGCAAATATACAAGACTTGCTTTTGCAGAATGCCTTTCGTTTATAATGCTGATCTTCTGCTCTATTTTTTTGTCGACAGAGTCAAAAACCAAAAGAACATCTATATCGCTATCTTCCTTATAGCTATTTTTGGCATATGACCCAAAAACGAGCATAATCAATGGTTTTCTGTCAAGCGAGGAAAGGATATCGAATAAAACATTGCCAACAAATCCAGGAAGCTTTCCTATTCTATTTGATTCAACCTTTGAAAGATAAGGAATTGTTTTCCTATTTGAGATATTGACAAAAAATTTAAGGTTTCTTCCATCCTTTACTTTTGTTATTACTTTTTCTTCAAGAAGCTTGTCTAGATGGTTTTTGACAGAAGGTATGCTTAAATTAATCTGTCGGCAGATTTCCCTCAGGTGTATTCCAGGTTTGAGATAAATTTTTTCAAACACTTCCATTTTCATGATATATCTTTTATATCATATGATATATATAGTTTATCATTAATAGACTTTCAGATACTTTGAGTCAGTTTTTCTTTGAAGCCGAAAACTGGGAATATTCCGCCTGCGGCGTGCCACGGAGTGACAAACAATAACCTTAAATACTACAATCCCTTAAATACTACAATCCCTTAAATAGGATTAATTAATCTCAAAAATAGGATTTATATGCTAAACAGAGAGCACGAAATACTTGAGGTTTTCGTAGAAAATCCGCTTAAAAAATTCACATTTAAGCAAGTTAAAAATATATCAGGAAAAAAATCAGAAAGCTATATCTATAATACTCTGAAGAAATTTGTGAAAACAGGAATACTAGCAGAAGAAAAAATAGGCAACACAGCCTTATACTCGGCTAACATATCATTCTTAAAAGCGCAAGTTTATTTGGGCTTTGCCTCAGAATTCATGGCTTGGAACAAGAGCAGCATCCCCTATCATGAAATAGAAAAAATATCAAAAAAAAACCCTGCGGATTTCTATACCCTTTTAATAACAGGCAGCTATGCTAACGGCTCCCAGAAAAAAAATTCAGATATAGATATTGTAATAATTTGCGGCAACAGGGAAAACCCTGAAAAGATTTATTCTGAGCTAAGGCATGATTGCGAAATGAACATACCCACAATCCACTTATATGCCTTCAAAAAATCAGAGTTTATTGGGATGCTGACAAGCCAAGAGGCGAATTACGGGAAGGAAATAGCAAAGAATAATTTAATATTGTCCGGCGGGAAAGAATATTTCAGAATGATTGACGAGGCGTCTAAAAATGGATTCAATGGCTGAAATATACATTGAAAGAGCAAGGAACGAAATTATGGCTGCAGAATCCTTAAAAAAGTTGAGCGAAGAAAAAACACAAAAACAAACCTTCAGAATACCATCAAACATGACTTTCTATAGTTCAGTTATATCGCACTCTTATTATGCAATTTTCTATGCTGCAAAATCCATTCTTTTGACGAAAGGAATAAAAACTTCAGCCCCAGAAGTGCATAAAAAAACTTATGATGAGTTTGAAAGGCATTTAGTTAAAACAGGCTTGCTTGACGTGAAGTTGCTTGAAATTTACAAAGAAGCAGTTGTTAAAGCTAATGACCTTCTTCAAATCTTCAAGAGGGAAAAATGGAAGAGGGGAAATTTTACCTATAATACCATACCTCAGGCAAACAGAATCCCAGCAGACAAGTCTCTAAAAAATGCCAAGTTTTTTGCATCAAATATAATAAAAGTGATTGAGAGATAGTTATCTGACATTCTTTCTTCCGCCTGCGGCGTGCCCCGCAGGGGCGAGAATCAACAAAGTCCAACTTATTTAAATTCTATTAAATAATAAATTCAGTATGGCTCTTAAGGAAAGATTCCTAAAAATATACTCAAATCTGCCTCTAGGTCTTAGAGAAGAAATAATCATTGTCTTAGACAAAAAGCCTTTAACATGGAACGCAGCATATATAGAAGTAGTAAATAATACAAAAATCAGCGATGAAATACTGAAGAAGCTTGAAAAAATGGGGATAATATGAAAGAAGAAATAGCCCAAGAAGCAAAGGAGCTTGTGATTGCCAGATTGCTGCTGCTTCCTTCAGGCAAAAAAATATCAATAGGCTCTTACGGGAATTTTACAAAAGAGGAGCTTATAGAAAACATAAATAAGGGCAATGAAGTTGGCAAAAAAATAATCGAAATAGAGATGGATTTTCTGAAAGCCCTGAAGAAGGGAGATCTCTATGAGTAAGACTCTTCTGATTACAAGGCCAGATCATGATATCACTACCCACTATCTTTCAAGCTGGGGAAGACTTACTTTTGAGGCCGCAGAGAAGAACGGTTTCAAAATATTGGATTTACATGGAAAAAGAGCTAGTAAATCTGAATTTGAAAGTTTTGTAAAGGAATTTTCACCTAAGGTTATACTCTTCAACGGTCATGGGAACGAGAATATAATTGGCGGCCATGAAAATGAGCCTCTTGTGACTCTCGGGAAAAACGAAAAATTGCTCGCCTCCAGGATTATTTATTCCATTTCATGCAAGTCAGCCAAAAACCTCGGAAGAAAAAGCATAGATTCTGGCGCGATGAGCTTCACTGGTTATGACGACGATTTCATATTTTTCTACGATGTTAAAATGACCAGCAGACCGGTTGAAGATGAAACAGCAAAATTGTTTCTGGGGCATTCAAAAATCTTTGTGAATTCTTTGCTAAAAGGAAATTCTATTTCTGAATCATACAATAGGGCAAAGGGATCGATGAAAAATAACATTACTAAACTTTTAAGCAGCGAAAGCCCAGATTCAGGAATGATTAGATTCTTATGGTGGAATATGAAGCACTTCGTCACACAAGGGAATGCTGACATTAAGGCATGATAGGAGGCAGTTCAAGTACAGGCCGAGATGATTTGCAGCTGCCGCACAAATTACCAACCTGATCTATGTTTGGAAAAAACACTCCTTCAAAAGAATCTGCTGGAAAGTTATAGATGCTATAAAAGACAGGAGAAAATTCAAGTACAGCTACAAAGGTTGATTCCGCCTGCGGCGTGTCCCGCAGGGGCGAGAATCAACTATTCCTCAAAGAATAACCCCATTTCATATAATCCTTTCCTTTATTCTCCCTAAGATGATCAAAAAAAGAACAATAACCCCGCTAACAAGAATAACAGGCAACAGCAGCTGCTCCTAACCTAAAAACTTTAATCCATCTTTAATTTCCTTCATCACTTTCTTAAGATCTGGCCTGCTGTAAACAAGCCTTGACAATTCCCTTTCCCAATAAGGCTTCAAAATCCCCTCCAAATTATCTGGGAACATTTTATTTAAGGAAAAATCAATCCCTTTAGCTTCACACTTCTGAAGAAATATCTTCTTCACCTTCTTTAAATCAACCTTCAGGGACAACATTTTCCAAACATCATAATAATCCCTTGTTTTATCTCTTTCAATGAGAGCTCTCAGCTTCTCTGAAAATATCTCTTCCAAACTCATAACCCTCGCCTTAAATGAAGGATAATCTGAATAAGCCTTCGGCAGAATCTTCAATACAGGTTCATCCAAAATACTCTCTCTAGTTATATCTATTTTTCCCCAATTTTTTCCGAGCAGAGCTTGGTATTGAATCTTGAGCTGAAGATATTCTGGGTTTTCATACCTATTTTTGAGCGAAAATCCTATCCCGCTCTCTTTTGAAACCCTTTTCAATATCTCTTCTATATCTATATTCTTGAAATCCCCCTTTGGCATTGAAAAATCCAAATCCTCAGAAAGCCTCCATATTTTCGGGAAATATATTTTTGACAAGGCTGTTCCGCCTTTAAAAACCATCTCTACACCAGAAAAACCGAACAGCAGCCATCCAAGAACATAGTCCTTTTCAATCATGCCTAAATTCAGCTTTCTCTTCCTAGCCTTGCTTAGAAGCTCTTTTTTATTTATCAATACATCCAACTCTCTGGATTTATTTCCTTGTTTATTAATAGAAACCATTTTTTATTGTATCTGCCTTTTTTGGGCGATAGTGGATCTAAAAGACTGAAACTATTTGGTATCCCAGATGCATCAACATCATGCCCTATTCCGCACACATCCAGCATAAAGCCAAACCTTTTCAGTGCGGTCAAATTCTCCATCCTTATGAGATACTTTTCCACTCTTTTCAGGTCGATTTCTTTATGGCTAAAAAACAGGGATTTGGCAATCTCGTCTATTCCACCCCCATGTTCAGGGTGATCCAAGCAATCTGCAATAGTTTTTTCTTTGTTTGATATATTCACCTCTGCTCCATCCACCGTAATTGCTTCAAACCCAAAAAATTTCTTCTTAACCAGCTTCACAAAATAAAAATCTGAGTAGAGTATTTTTATCGGCTTTTTTGCTTCCAATCCTGCAACAAAAACTGTGCTTGGTATCTCGTCTGTCAATCCATGATAATTCAACGCAGACCAATACCCAATATAATAAGGTTTGGCCAGATTTGAAGCTATCCTGAAATTATGGATTATGTAGTCATCTGAACCCTTGGGGCCTATTTCCATAGGCACTCTTACATACAGCCCTCTTTTGAGCCTCAGTATCCATTTTTTTTTGGAGAGAAAATGGAGTGTTTTGAGAGGGTTGTTTAGTATTTTTTCCGCATCTTCTATCGTAAATACTTCTTTATCCTTTTTAGCTAGAGATAACAGCAGAAAAGACTCTTTCTTTCCAAGGCCTCTATAATTTTTTGTAGATAATTCCCTCATATGTAATTAATTACAATTTATTATATTTATTTGTTTGGGTTGAGATGTAAATCACGGAGTAAAAGCTGTTCTTATCCCAGAAATACATGGCTTTTATAGGCCTTTAAAACAGCATAGACTGGTTATTCTCTTGGAATCTTAGTAGTTTTAATTCTTGGGTATTGAACAGAAAAACCCTGGTATGTTAACTTTTCAAGATCATCTTGGCTCAACACCCTTCGGATGGAATACAAATCTTCCCCTATTTTTTCAGGTCTATACCCAGTTCTTCTCAGATAATCAATAACCTGCCCAGAGTTTATTTTAAGCCTGTCGACTATTTCTACTTTAACACCTAGTCTTTTTGCCATATAACCACTTCAATCTTCCGCCTGCGGCGTGCCCATCAGGGGCGAGAATAAGTATTTATATAAATATACCCATTATTTTTATATAGAATCTATATAAAGGTGATATAATGCCTATGATTAGTGTTGATATAAGCAACAGAATGAAACAAATGACAGACGAGTTAGTCAAGAGTGGATATTATACTTCCCAATCAGAAGCTATCAGAGATGCTATCCGTGAACTATATTTCCTAATTCAGGAAAAGAACAAGAAGAATATTACCCTCGAGGAAGTAAGAGAATTAACCGGACAAATCACAAAGAAGACTGGGAAGAACTTATCTCAGGTGATTATTGAATCAAGGGATGAAGAATGATTGTTTATTTTGATTCTAGCGGCTTCATAAAATATTTTGGAAAGGAGAAGGGAAGCGAGGAGATCATAGAAATAGTTGAAAAATCAAAGAAGCATGATAATCTTCTCATGAGTTCAACCTTAATGATATCTGAGATTATTGGGGGTATGGATAAATGGTACAGGCAAAAATTAATAGCCAAGAAGCAATTCGAACAACTAATAAAAGTTTTCTTGGATACTCTCATAGAGTTGATAAATAAAGGTTCAATGAAGTTCATACTTCTTGATAATTCACAAGCTATCAATAATATGGGCATTCTGCTAAAACACCATTTCGGTGGTTGTGACCTTATTCACTTAAATGCCGCTTTGATTTCAGATTGTGATCTGTTCGTTGCTTCTGATAAGCAACTTTGTAATGGAGCCAAAGATTTGAAGTTGAAAGTTTTGAACCCAGAGGAATAGTTAAATCTGCGATATGGATTTGACTCTTTCAATCTTCCGCCTGCGGCGTGTCACGGAGTGACTAATAGATAGATTATTTAAAGATATTCTAGTAGTAATTCTATATGTTATCGAAAATTGGAATTGAAGATTTGAAGGTTTTCATGCGTAAATATGCCCCTTCATTTATTGAAGAAAATCCTGCGGGCATTACAATCAGGTTTTCGGCGGTTCAGCATCCAGGGCGTGCTTACACAATAGCTGGAGAATTGCAGGAATATCTTCAAGAACGTGGTGTGGAAGCTAATGCTACCCCAGAAATTCGCGGAGTTTATGTTCCGGCACTGAATGTGTCATCCAGAAATTAGAATCCTTTCCTTTATTCCCCCTCAAATATTCCACAAACAATATTACAACACCTGAAACAAGAAAATAATAACAAACAATAGCAGCATTATTCGCCAAGCCCTCATTCCCGACAGCAAGAATAACCGCAGAGACAACCAACAGACTTAAAGCGATTGCAATAGGAGCCCTACCATCAAGCTTGAACCTTATTGCAGCAATTGTGTAAACAAGAATTACAGCGGGTATTATCCTTTCAAGAACCAATACTTCAGTGAGCCCAAACATACAATTCTATGCAACAACAACAGTTAAAACTCTTGCGTTTAATCAATTTAATGAAAGAGATGAGAAAAACACAAGAAATCATATTATTGCTTTTGATTATATTGCTTGGCATCTTCATAACATACATCCCTCATCTCGAATACCCATTCCCGCTGCATGTTGACGAATGGCATCACATTGCATTGGCAGAAGAAATAGCAAAAACAGGAAGCTTCCTTCAATATTATCCTTACACGGGAAAGCCAGCAACACACGACCTGGAGATAGGATACCACATGCTGCTAGCGGGGATTCAGGCTTTAACTGGACTGGGAATACGCATGTTTATTCTGACAGGCCTTTTTACGATTGCCTCTATACTGAGCGTCTTCACTCTGGCAAGAAGATGGGGAGAAGACATAGCATTATTGTCAGCTTTGTTTGTGGCAATAATACCAAGCACCCTGGCGATAGGAGGTCCAGTTTTTCTCATCCCGGTAAACCTGTCTTTAATCTTTATTCCGATCGGGCTGAAGCTCGCTTTCGATGCCAAATCTGCAAAACATTATCTAGGCTTATTCTCGGTTTGTTTATTCCTTCTATTATCGCATCCGCCGTCAGCAGCGGCATTGCTGTTAGTCCTGTCAGTCTATCTAACCCTCAACTTCAAGAACAAAGGCAGGCAGTTATTCCTAACTTTGCTTCTGTCAATTCTGATCGCGCTTCCAAACTATCTTCCGTACATACAGGAAAAGGGGATACAGTCAGCAGTCTTTTCATCCCACATAACTTTAGGCGGGATAGCGCAATTGTTCGGATACATATCAACTTTCTTCCTGCTGGTCGGGACTTACTTTATATCAAGGACAAGAGACCCGGAGAGATGGTCTATGCTAATTGCAGTGTTTCTTCTCTTCATTAACATGCTAATATTCATCAGAACAGGATTCAACCCTCTAATACCATATATAAGAATTTTCCTGCCAGCGATGCTTCTGATGTCGATAGTATCTGCGCATGGCATTTCCAAGCTGAAGTTAAAACCGCTGATTGTGTTAACCGTAATCTTAATAGTTGGGTTGTCTATCAAGCAGCATCTTGACCAGCCTTACTACCATGTAATTGGCAGCCAGGAATACCAGGACTTCTTGTGGATAAAAGGCAACACGCCAGAAGACGCTAAAGTTCTTTTAGACCCGTGGAAGGCAAGGGCATTAACCCCAGTGGCAGAAAGGCAAGTCCTGTCAGTCACGCCGTTCGGGCCAGTTGAAAAAATAGATAAGTTCAATGACGAAATAAGGGGATTCCTGTTAAGCAACTGCACAGACATAAGCTTTCTGAAGAGGCATGGAATATCGCTAATATATTCAGAGTGGTGCGACAGCAAGGATTTGATTAAAGCTAAGGATAGGATTTATTTTGTTTCGGATTGATTTAGAGAGCAACTTTTATTCTGGCCTTCCCTTTCTAGTTATTTTTCTTAAATTAAGTTGTATTCAATCCTCCGCCTGCTGGCGTGTCACGGAGTGACTGGGATGAAATTTTGAATGTTTTTGCATAGTCTCATCGGAAAAAATTTCCGCTAAATTTCCGCTAAATTTCCGCTAAACTGTAATATGTTTTTTTATCACTAACGCCCCTCTTTATTACGATTTTTTTTTCAATCAATTCTTTTAAATCATTCCTTGCCATTCTCATGGTTACGCCAAATATTTCAGAATATTTCTTAGTTGTTATCTTTCTGTGCTCTTTGAGGTATTCTATTACCTTCTTTCCTCTCTCATTTAGACCTAAAGCTTCCAGGCGGTCTTTTGTTAACTTAGACAATCTAAAAGTAACAATCAGACTTGTTCCAGTAAATTCAAATTCAGGTTCTGGTAATCCCCATTCTTTACAACTTCTTATTATATCCAATGTTCCGCCGCCAACATCTTCCACATATTTAACCCAGAAAAGTTGTTTGAACAGAAGCGGATTTCTTGGTATGGATTCGTGTTTCTGTTTCAATCTTTCAACTGTCCAGCCCATCGGCAATCTTCCTGGATTCCAAATCTCAATCCTATCATTAAATATCCTAACCTGAACTTTTGAGGGAGATTCATAATCCCTGTGAACAACAGCATTAGCTATAGCCTCTCTGATTGCATCAGGAGGATATTCGTATTTTTCTTCTCTTTGAACCTGGTCAGGTATTAGCCAAATAGACATTTTTATGTTCCTGAGAACAAAATCCTCGGCTTTGTCCACCAAATCAAACACATCTCCATTCAAGGTTTGAAAGTCAATATACGGCTTGACAGGATCATTTCCAGAAAATCGTATACACTTTACTTCTGATTGCAAAAATTCTGGCTTTTTGGAAAACAGTAACATACATGCATTTGTTGGTTTTTTGTTTTTGAGTAATTTTAGTGATGTTAGTGCTTCTGTCATAGCAGCGTTTTTGGAAATTTTTAGCCCCCTTTCTCCTCTTGCCCTACTTATGAACAATCTAACCTTATTTTTATCAATATCCTCTAGTTTAGCTTCCTTACATACTTGAGAATCCCACAAAAATTCTTTTCCCTCAGAAATAATCTCTCTTAATTCATTTACATCAATTTTTTGGTTTGTTCTCCCGACTCTTTTAAATGCTATTGGAATTTTGTTTATCTTTGCAAATACCGGCTTGATATGGTATCCATTTACCTTAATAATCATCACAGATTTTCCTTGTAGGTCTTTCATCTTGATAGAAGGATAAATTCTCGGATCAGTATTTTGTTTTATTTCATTTGCTAATTTTTCTATAGTTTTTCCCCCAACATTTACACCAACTATTCTTTTGATTGTACCATCCTTATTTTCTTCAATACCAACAAAGATAGCCCCCCCATGCCTATTAGCAAATGCTGATATTGTTTCAATTATCTCCTTTATCACAGCTAATGATTTCTTGAATTCAATTTTTTCTGACTCTCTTAATTCAAGGAATTTTTCTGCGTCCATGCTATAACTTTTGGAAGAGTGGATATAAAAGATATTTTTCATGGAAGATACAAGTCTTTTTCTCAGAAAATAAAAATACTGACAAACTTTTCAACTTCCGCCTGCGGGGTGTCCCGTAGGGACGAAAATTAATTAATCTCTGTTCCCATGAAGCAGAAAAAACATGAGAAGAATTCTTCTTGACTAAGACTAAACTAATTCTTGCCAATCTGGTACAGGTATCCTACAGGCAATAGACCACCCCCAAGATTATACAAAAACTCAAACCTCAGCCCCCTACCTTTGATAGAAAATTCATATATTGATTTAAACCAATCTTGGTATACGCATCTCAACTCACCGACAGGAGTATCAAAGCCAAAGAAAACCCCACGCTCGTCCTGCCAAAATTTCAAAACACCTATCCCAGGCACTTCTCTTGTTTCCCCAGCTTTCAGGGCTGTTATATACTTGGCATCAAAAATCATTTGGTTTTTTATAAGGAAGAAAATGATTTAAGCCTATCTTTCCCTTCAATTTCCTGAATTTTTGGCAGCCTCAATCCTTCGCCTGCGGCGTGCCACGGAGCGGCAAGAATTAATTAATCCTTTGTTGTTTCGTTCAGGCGCCGTATTATTTGAGGCTTTCGGTCAATCTATTGCTATTCCGTTCATTTGTGCTGTTAGCTCCAATCCATGATAAAATCTTGTTAATTGTCTTTTAGCCCCAATATTGCCATGTCTTGCTCGTTTAACATCAGTATAAGGTGCAGAAGACCATCCGCGGCTTTCTGGTATTCTTTCTGTCACCCCTTTGAGCGCTCTGACTACTCTCCCATCATAAGGGCATCTGAACCTCATTATTCCGGTAGTTTTAGTGCCTGAAAACAGTACCCTATATTCACAGCTTGAGCCACAATTATGATCCATGCAAATAGGATATGATGGCATATGATTTACATTTTATTTGAAATTTAAATACTCTTCCAGTGCAGTAAAAATAACATCCCATACCTGTATGGCAAATCCAATCCAGATGGAAAAAAGGAATAATCCTTCGCCTGCGGCGTGCCACGGAGCGGCAAGAATTAATTTCTGACTATTTCCATGAGGCAGAAAACCCGCTATAACAGAAGAGAATTTAAGGTTAACCGCCAAAAAAGTAGGCATGAGTGACTTAAGTTCAATGTTTGGTGCAGACGGAAGAAATACAGTTGATTTATTCATTTCTTACCCTTTAGCTCTAGAATGCACGGGTTGTGAACATGTTAGAATGACTGGATCCAATTCACCCGAGGGATATTGTTCTCGCACCGACAGTTTAAGATGGTATTATTATAAAGGAATGGCTTCAAGAAAAACCCTAGAAACTTTCCCAAAAAAATACAGATGTGATGGCCATTCAGAAACTAGAGAAAGAATTACTCTTGGAAGAGTTATAACACCTGTTGAAGATTAAATCTACCTTTTAGATGGCTTGATTCTTAAGAACTTTTTAATTTCAATCTTCCGCCTGCGGCGTATCCCGTAGGGACGAAAAACAACAATATGCCTTCTGTAAGTAGATAGGGGCACTGATTTTTCTCCTGAGCTATTTGGTTCTGAACGAGGATTAAACATTGTTTTAACAAGAACAAAAGAACGCTTACTTCTTTCCCCAAACATAAAACCAGATATTATCAGGATCCTTATGGGCGTGCTCAGGAATTGGCTTGTTTGGTTGTGGCATACAATATTTTAGCAGTTGTGAATTAAGAGGATTGTGGTGGTTGAATTAGCAACTTCAAAAACAATATTTTCCAGAAATATTTTGGTACAAAAAATACCAATAAAATGGTAAAGTATTTATGAAAACGGAAAAAAATACCAAAAACGAGGTAAAAAAAAGAACAATCAGCTACGGAATCAAGTTGATTTAACCCCAGGTAATAACCACTTCCAAGTAATATGTTCATTCAGTAGAAGCGTTTTTTCCCTCTAGCCTACTAGCTTGTTATATATTATTTCTAAGATAAAGAATATTACAGGAAGCACTTGGGGATTAGGATGAAGGGAATTACAAATTTCGAGAAAATTTCTTCCGTGGCTATAACAATTGCCATGCTTTTAGTTGTCACGCTCCTGAAGCCCGCAACAGCCTTAAACCTTTCATTAATGACAGACAAGCCCTCTTACCTGATCGGCGAGATTGTTGAGTTGACAGTTGATGTTAATATAGAGAACGGCGAATCAATTCCATTCACGGATGCTTTAATCAAAGTCAGCGGCATTGATCCCCACAATTCCGGGTTAACAAGCACATGCCTGCTTTCAAACCTGAATCAAGGCCCTCATCCAGAATGCTCTTCCCAGGATTCAAACTTCCAATCAGTTACAATCACATACTTTAATGCTGCAAATGAATTTGGCAACAGGTCAGCAGAGTTTGAAGGCGAAGAGTATGCATGGGGATATGGGTACGGCTACAAGAACAACCCAACAGCCGCAAAAATCGTTGCCACAGTAGAGTGGAGGTTCCCAGTATCATGGGATGAAGGCAACTATAAGGCTGAAGTAGAGATCAGGTCAGAAAAAGACCTGCTCAACAATTACCCGACTTTTACTGGATCAACCCAGTTCTCGACAGAGCAGATTGAAAGCAAAGTCGCTTTCTTCTGCAAGGATTCAACCTGTTCTGACGGGATAGAGTCCGACCTTATAGCATGGCTGAGAAGCAACGGCTGGACAGTCGAAGCAAAAGCCTACGATGAATGGACTAACACTCAGCTTGATGATTATGCTTTAATGATGTGCTCCGATGAGGTTTTGGCATGCAAGCCCAAAGAAAACACACCAATGAACTTCCAGAACACACACAACAGCAAGCCTTTGGTTGAAGTGGCAGATGACAGATACTCATTCGGGGCATTCTATCTAGGCTACATTGACAGCGCCAATACTATTTTAGACAAGGAAAACCTTAACATAGTCCAGTCGCATCCATTGACAAACGGCTATTTCGGAGAAACAAAAATCTTCCCAGAGAAGCAAAAGATGTCAGACATTCCTGAAAACAGGCTGCCGGATGAAATCATAAGCTTAGGCGAAGCAGGGAATACAGGAAGGTCAACCATGTTCATAGCCGAGGAAAATGGAACTACAGGACGATACTTATACTTAGGATGGTTCTACAAGGGGATGCCTTCTAACCTCACAGAAATTGGCAATACCTTATTGAAGAGGTCTATAAAATGGGCCCAATGCAGCAACCCTGAAACATGCAATGTAATCGGGGACACAACTCCGCCAGCGCCTTTCAACGGGAAGCCAACAGGGATAATAAAATACAGGACAACAGAGCTTTCACTCGAGACAAATGAAAACTCAGAATGCAGAGGCAGCGTTGACTTAGACAAGGACTACGAGAACATGACTTTTGAATTTACTGGGTCAGAGCTTTTGCATAAATATATAATAAATGAGCCTTTGAGCCTAGGCGAACACACAGTTTATGTGAGATGCGTTGACAGGTTTGGGAATAAGATGGCAAGCAGCTATCATTGGGCTTTCACTGTTCAATCCTCTGATGTCGACGGGATAGCATTCTTCTGCAAGGATTCAACCTGTTCTGACGGGATAGAGTCCGACCTTATAGCATGGCTGAGAAGCAACGGCTGGACAGTCGAAGCAAAAGCCTACGATGAATGGACTAACACTCAGCTTGATGATTATGCTTTAATGATGTGCTCCGATGAGGTTTTGGCATGCAAGCCCAAAGAAAACACACCAATGAACTTCCAGAACACACACAACAGCAAGCCTTTGGTTGAAGTGGCAGATGACAGATACTCATTCGGGGCATTCTATCTAGGCTACATTGACAGCGCCAATACTATTTTAGACAAGGAAAACCTTAACATAGTCCAGTCGCATCCATTGACAAACGGCTATTTCGGGGAAACCAATATCTTCCCAGAGAAGCAAAAGATGTCAGACATTCCTGAAAACAGGCTGCCGGATGAAATCATAAACTTAGGCGAGGCAGGAGCCACAGGAAGGTCAACCATGTTCATAGCCGAAGCTAATGGGACAGCAGGGCGATACTTATACTTGGGTTGGTTTTATAAAGGAATGCCTTCCGGCTTGACAAAAGATGGGCAAAATCTTTTTGCGAGATCGCTATATTGGGCTCAATGCGGGGATATTGAGGGCTGCTCCTAGGAAAAAACCCAGTTTAAGCGTTTTCTATCCTGAGGCTAATATCACTTGTTGTTAGTAACACGGTTTATCATCAGTCTACAGCAGAATATTTGTAAAACAGAAATAAAACTTAGATGAGGTATTAAATCTTTTTATTTTCCCTGAAAGTAATGTTAAATCTTAATAGAAGTCTAAATTAAGTACTAAATAAGAGATAATACTTAAATCTTTAATCTCCTAACTTATTTACAATTAAAATTGGAGGTTAAAAAAAATGAAAAAACTATTAGTAGGATTACTAGCAGTGCTTTTTGCAGTAGTACCAGCAATTGCAGATGAATTTCCACAGACAATTCCACCAGTCAATACTCCTCCGCAGGTCTATATGCTACACTCTGCGTACGATATCTGTGCAAACAATGACGGCGTAGGTGCCCAGCCAAATGGTTTTGATTTACAATTGGATGGATGCATAGGCCTTCCAGCAGAATGGAGATATGAGGAATATGCCTTCACAGGTGAAAACCTTAAATATGAAATTTTAGTCAGAGACTGTAACGGTGCTCAAGATGTTTCTTACGCCAAAATAACAGTCGATGGCTATGTTGAGGCTCTATGTACACAAATAGCAGCACCAACAGTTTCATTAGCAGGGCAAGTTCCAGCTTCATGTGGTGGAGTAGCTCCAGCAAATACATTTAGTACAACTTACGACAAGGTTTACAGCTGTGTATTGACAGTTGAGCCATCATGGTATGGTCCAAAGTCAGTAAACATACAAGCATACGATCAAACAAACACCGCAGCAACACAAGGAATAGCTCAATCTTGGTACTTTAACCCAGCAGTTATTATAGATGTAGATACCAACGACGGTGCTGACCATATCTGGTATGAATTGCCAGCAGGACAAACCGTTGTATTCCCAGGCCAAACAACAATGTCTGGAAACAAATTGGTAGTTACAAACTTGGCTGAGGGGGGAGTAGACTTGTGGGCTTTCATAGCAGCAACAGACTTAACAGATCCAGATCACTCTGGTGCTAGATGTCCAGTCAGCAATGTAATGGAAGCTGAAACAGCTTTAGATTACAGATGCAAGATTGGTACATTCGAACAAGATACATGGACTGACATGTCAAATAAAGTTAACACAGCAGCATGTAGTGCAACATCTTGTTACGCTGCAAAACCATTGTTAGCAGGTGGTGTCTTAGATATGACACAAAGCATCATAGGCAACTTACAATCAGCAGAGTGTCAATTCCGATTGACAATCCCAACTGAATGTACAGGATCTTTTACACAAGGCAAATTGCAAGTAATCGTAAAGGCTGTATAAGCTTTAAAAAAAATTTTGCTTTCCTTTCTTTTTTTTATTTTTAAAAAAAATGGTGAAAAAATGAAAAAAACATTAGCAGTATTAGCGTTTTTGTTACTCGTTCAATCTGTTTTAGCGTGTACGACTCCTATTCTAAGGAACGAATTCAATGTTCCAATCAACTATTATGGCGGCGGCTACTTCATAGTCAACGGGACAAAATACCCATCTGAAATTAAAATGCTTGATTATAATTTAACTGTCCAGAATAATGGCAGTACGAAATTAACATTTACATTAACTCCGGTGAGCAGCCTCTCAAATTATATCTACGGAGGCACATATGAAATCGGCGCTCTCCAAACCAAAAATATAACCCTCCCAGTCTATATTGACGGGTCATCAAAAGAAGGCCAGATATATGTATCAGGATATTGCAGCGACAGCTTCTCAATTCCGGACGGCTACATGAATGTCAAGATATACGGAAGAGGCAACACTCCAGTCCAGTATTGCGGCAATAATGATTTGTCCTGCGGCGTTTACCCCAACTGCCAAGACATCAGAAATATGGACGGGTGCTACGAAGGCTTCTACAGGGATTATTACTGTGCTTCCAACTCAGTCCAATACTCGCAATCATGCATATCAACCTGCTGCATCCAGCATGCGGGAAGCGATGGGTACTGCAGCAATAATAATTGTATAGACCCAACATCAACATGCACAAACGAATGCTCTTTCACAGGGGATTCCTGCATCAATGGGAAGCTTTATTTCTGCCAACAACAGGCAGATGGCTGCAAAGACCTTGTGTTAAAGCAGGCATGCGAAGCCGGATGTTCAGGCGGAAAATGTGTTTCCAATTCTGATATTATTGGGAAGATCGCATTTTTATGCGGCGACAGTGCATGCCAAGACGGCATAGAGCCGCAAATAATTTCTTGGCTTAGGTCTAAAGGATGGTATGTTGAAAGCAAATCTTACGACCAGTGGACGACTTCCCAATTATCCTTATTCGATTCAATCGTGTGCTCGGATGAGACTTTGGCATGCAAGCCAAGCTCAAACTCGCCCGCATACATAGCGCACAAGACCCTGAGCAAGAGTTTCATCGAGATCGCGGACTACAGAAGCGCGCAGGCAGCATTCAAATTCAACTATATCAGCAACCCCTACTCTACCCTGGCAACAAGCAGCAGCTTGTATGATACTAACGGGGATATAATAATGGAAGCATTCCAGAAAACAGTGAAAGTATTCCAAGAAAGTGAAAAAATAACTGTTAACCAGGATTTCTATTTATCATCAAATGTTATTGATGTGGCGGATGCAGGATCTGACAACGGCAAGTCTGCAATATTCAAGGTTGGCAAGTCTGGAAATCAAGGGAGATATGCTTATGTTGGATTATTCTATAAAGGGTCTCTGTCAGATTTGACTATGGACGGGGATCAAATCCTGAACAGGACATTTTTCTGGGTTTACTGCGGGGATCAATGCTTAGCCGACCCTAATAAAAACTTCCCGCCAGTTGCAGTCCTTGAAATAACACCCAATTCAATAGCTTATGTCAACCAAATCGTGAATTATGACGCTTCAAAGTCTTATGACCCTGAAGGGAAAGCTTTGACTTATTACTGGGATTTTGGGGACAACATCAATTCAGGCTGGATATCAAACCCGATAATTACACATACTTACAGTACCTCAGGAACATATACTGTGGAATTGAAAGTGAGCGACGGCGAGCTTCATTCAAAACCTGCAACAGCAGCCCTGAAAATAAAGCCAACCATTCAGAACGCAGTTGCATTTGTGTGCGCAGATGATTCATGCGATGATGATACTGAACAGGATTTAATCCTTTACTTGAGAAGCAGCGGCTTCTATGTGGCTGGAAAATCAGAAGGCAGTTGGACATTCAAAGACTTGGGTGATTATGATTTAATGGTCTGCTCTGATGCCTTATCAGGATGCAACATACACTCATGGTCTGCTGTTTATGACAAGCATGTTAATGACGGCATGGGTTTTTTGGAAATATCAGATTACAAGTATTTGAGGGCTGCGAATAGATTCGGCTATATTAACTGGTGGATTGGGTATGAGACTGCTTCAGACCAGATAAAAATCTTAAGCAATGATGACATAACAAAAGGCTACAGCGGGCTGGTAAAAATTTCAAATAAGAAGTCCCAATTATTCGGGCTTTTCCAGAAGAATATCAAATCTGGGTTAGATCTAGCAGATGTTGAAAACAAGGACGCATCAGCGATGTTCAAAGTTCTGCCAGCAGAAAACAGGGGAAGATACGCGTTCATCGGCTGGTTCTATAAGAGATCCACTTCAGACCTGACAGAAGCCGGAAAAACAATGCTTCTAAGGAATGTAAGATGGGTTGAGTGCGGGAAAGTTGATGGATGCATTCAGTGATAGATGGTTTTTTGACCAGATACTTAGTCTATCTAAAAAATACCCTTAATTTCGTATTCAACAATATTTATTAATTCACTGGGCAATTTTATATTATGAAGAAAGCCGACATTTGGGATATTGTTGCATATACTGCTATTGTTCTTGCTTTTATTTGGTTTATATTAAAAGCCATTGGCATAATAAAAACATCTTTATGGCTCGAGCTTCTGCCGCTCCCATTAGGTTTTGCTTTAATGGCAGCATTGTATGTTAAGGCAGACAAAACTTATGATTTAGTTGAGCCAGCTGAATATAGAAAAATAACATTAAAGCAGGCAATGAAAGAAATAGAAAAATACGCTGCTCATAAAAGAGAATCTTTTTGGATGGAAGATATAATTAAAGACCTTAGAATTGAGCCTAAAACAGTTCTTGACGCTGTGCAAAAACTTGAAAAAGAAAAGAAAATTAAGCCTTTTGGAAAGTGATTCAATTGGAAAAAATATACAAGTCTGGTATATTTTATGCGGAAAAAAATAATACTCTGTGCAGAAAACATTAAGGTCGAAAAGAAAAAGATCCAAAGGCATCAAGGCCATCGAGGTGAAATGGCTGTAGGCAATGATTCTGCTGAAGCATGGATTGACAGAGAATATACGTCTTCTAGGTCAGTCCCGCTGATTAGCAGCTGATTTCTTTTACCTTTCAAGAAAGTTCGCTTCGCTCACTAATTCCTGATATCTTTCTTTAATCTTGGTTTATCTGGAAAGAAGACTAACAAACCTTTCCCTTTTATTTTGCCATGCCATTCAATCACATCCACTTTCCCAATATCATACAGTTCATATCTCTTATCAACATTAGAGTCATCATCAAGGTAAATTTTAGACTTCCTGTATTCCTTACTTTTGGTTCTTGTCCTATGCAAAACGACCTTTCCCACCTTCAGAAGTTTGTCCTCAAAATGTTTAAATGTGAAAGTCATAATATATCACAGAATTTAGAGTTATTAAATTTGTGGCTACAATTTTTCATATAGTTGACTATTATATTACTGCTCAAAGTTTTTCTCATCATTTTTGAGTTCATGACAAAATTCCATGGGAAACGTAGCTATACTTTATACACTATAAAAAAAGCTATGAAATTCTATTCATAATATTTTGTTTTAATCAAGAGACAGCTCTTAATGGCAATTTTACATTGACATTTGACAAATTCTTAATAGGGATTTTTTTAGTCACATTTAGCATTTCTATGCCTAGCAACCCCCCTTTTTTATCTAAATCTATTATCGTATCTTCATCTATTTTCTTATTTTTAGCGAATTTACCTTCTTGAAATTTAATATATAATGCATCAGCCTTCAAATCCAAACTTATTTCCATTTTATTCACCCCAGTATACGGTCACAACCACAATTTCATTATTCTCTTCAGCGTATATAACACTGATTTTATCACTATTTATCTTTTTGATTGCTTGTTTTTTCCCATTTTTTACATCAATTGTTTTGTCTGGGTTATTTATAGCCTTTCTAACCCATTCCTTTTTAATAAATCTACAGCTTATTCTTTCTTCTGCATGGGTTGTGTATTTTATTTTCATTTATAATTTATTGATTTTTGAAAAATATATCTGTAGTCCTGATGGAAAATTCATAAAATTGTATGGCATTTTATTCAATGCTAACTCTATCCCAAAAGCATTCTTGAATTTCTGTATTCTTCTGAATTCATTTATCTGGCTCAAAACTTTTCGATTTTTGTGAAAATCAATTCAGGACGTCAATTATTTTAGCACAAAAGTTGGAATAAAAATTGATGAAATCAGAGAAAGAATGCAAAAGTATCAGGTCACAGAGGCTTTGTTAAAGAAAACCCTAGAAAAACCAAATATGGTAGTTGGCGGCTACGGAAATAGAAAAATATATCATAAGAAACTTGACGGCTATGTCTTGAGGGTAATAACCGAAGAAGAGAAAAGCATAAGAGTTGTGGTAACAGTATATATAGCAAGGAGTGGTAGATATGGAATATAAATACGATTTTCAAACTGATATTTTATTAATCACTTTAAGCAAAGACAAGCCAGATTTTGGGGAACAGGCGGGAAATATAATCACTCATTACAACAAGAAAGGCAAGCCGATAGAGATAGAGATAATGGATGCGAGCAAAACCAGCATTAAAATAATGGAAACAATCCTAGAAGCCAAGAGAAATGCGATTCCTCTTTAGTCTATCCCAAAAGCATTCTTGAATTTCTGTATTCTTCTGAATTCATTTATCTGGCTCAAGCCTTCCTTGGTTATTTCATAAAATATTCTCTTGTCGTCGCCGATCCTTCTAATAAAATCCTTCGATATCAGGAAGTCTAGATTCTCTTTCAACACCCCATGGGAAAGATTAGCGCCATACAATATATGGGTAGGCTTAACCTTGCCCCCTTTACTCTGGATTAAAAACATTATATCCATTATCACTTCAAGCCTAGACCTTCTCTTTACCACCATAATTCACCCGGATGAGCATAAGCAATAATGAAAGGAAGCCTAGTATCAGTATGCTATTTGCTAATACAAAGTTGATTACGCTGAATGATGCCAGAAGCAAAAGCAGATGGAACATTGCCAGTGAAAGGAAAGCAAACATCACAAGATAAGAGTCTAAATTCTTTTTCTTGAGGGAATTGATTATTGTTTGGATTAAAACCAGTGAAATAATCCCTACAGAAACAGAATGAAATTTCACAGAGCTGGCATACCAGAGCGGGACAAATATCACGAAGTTTTTCGATTTAAAGCCCTTCGGAATATACATGAGCAGAAACAAAAAGTAAGCGGCAGTAGACAGGAAATAGTAAGCCGAGAACCCGATGTAATTCACATAATTGATGCTGAGGCCGCCTTGATAATTGAATCCAAAATATATGTATAAACTAGGGAGAGCTAGCATAACAAAACCCAAACCCAGCAACAGAAAGCCAAACATCAGAAAAATAACCTTTTTTTTCGGATCAATTTTATAAGCCTTATATGAGAAAAGCACAGCCAGAAAACAAATCACTGATGACAGTAAATAAATAACAGAAGTTATCCCATAAAACCAAAGCGGAATTCTTGCATCTATCATTTGCATTCACAACAATTTTATTTTCAGCAGTGATATTTAATCTGGATTTCAAATCTAGATTCCCTTTTCACAAAGAAGATATTATATGCAAACCTATTAAATGTTAACGGATGAGGGAAGGAAAGCTAGGCGATTAAAAGCCTCCAATCAAAACAAGTTTCGATGACGAAAACGAGAAACTTTTTGATTTTTTTTGTGCAATTCAGCATGATGTAGAAAAAAATTATATCCCCGATAGAGAAAAAGCCATTGTAAATTTAAATGTTTAACTATCAAAAAGTAATAAATTAAGTGATCAGATGAAGAAAATTATCTTTGCATTAGCAATTCTCGTTTTAAGTTTTCAAATAGTAAATGCATGCTCTAACCCAATTCTATACAATGAATTTGACGTTCCAATATCATCATATGGGTCTGGATACCTGACTATTGATGGAGATGACTATCCATCAGGCTCAACAAAAATCAATTATGATCTGCAGGTAAAGAACACAAATAATCAACCCTTGTCATTCAACCTGACACCAGATGCTTCCCTAGCAAGTTATGTTGATCAATTAACTGTTGAGTTGAACCCATCAGAAACTAAGAGCGTCAGGTTAAGCGTTTATATAACATCTACAAAACAAGGCACCCTGATGATAACAGGCCAATGCCAAGACGGCATGCCAATGCCTGAGGGGGCATTAGGAGTTAAAATATACGCTGCAGGCGACAATACAGGAGGGCAGACAGGATCCTGCAAAGGCAATGTTCTTTCATGCGGGATTTACCCGGACTGCCAAGACCTGACAAGCATGAATGGATGTTATGACGGCTACTACAGGAATTATTTCTGCACTGCTAACACTGTCCAATACTCTCAGTCATGCACATCAACCTGTTGCAAAAATCTTTTAGGGCCAAATGGCTATTGCTCTGGCACTGTTTGCAGGACATCCGGAAACAATCCGCCAGTTATTGATTATTACATTCCAACCAATCTTAATCCAACTGTCCAAGAGAACGGAAAAATAGAATTCAACCAAACAAGCTCTGATCCAGAGGGAGATGCATTATCATACAAATGGCTATTGAATGGGACAGAAAAATCCACATCCCAGAATTGGACATACGTTCCTGGCTCGGATTCAAAAGGAGTTTACAATGTTACCTTTTCAGTAACCGATGGCACATATTCAGTTTCAAAGGAATGGAAATTAACAGTCCAGCAGCAAACAGCTGCAGATAATGGCCAATCATGCGCTCAAAACAGTGAATGCCAATCCGGTTATTGCGTTCATAGTGTTTGCAGATCATCCAGCACTTACTGCGGCGACAACTATTGCGACTCGGGGGAAGGCTGCAGCTCCTGCTCAAATGATTGCGGGCAATGCAGTTCAGGTAGTGGGTCAAGCGGTGGCGGATCAGGAAGTTCAGGAGGCTCAGGCGGCGGATCATTCGGAGGCTCAGGAGGTTCATCATCAAAGTCAACAGGCTTTTACGGCTTCCCGGCATTTGTCCAGGCAGAATCTGGCAATGAAACTAGTATTGAAGGGAATTTTTACAGCAAATACATAAGCGACCAAACAAATGTTGAATTTAAGATATTAGGAATAGACAACAATTGGGTTAAAGTCACGCCGTCATCCCTTGATAAAATAAGCTATGACGAGGAAGTTGCGATTAAAATCACATTCAATGTCCCTCAAGGAATAAAATCAGATGATTATCCATTCAAGATCTCAACAAAAATCGGATCAATAAACTATGATAAAACAATCACCCTTGTTGTAAAGGCAGCTCAAACACCAGCCACAATCCCAACAACAACTACATTAGAAAATCAAACAAACCTCGAAGGGCAGCCAGAAGGCAAATCACCAGCAACAGGTCTGTTTGCAGGGGCGGTTAACTTTGCGAAAGGCTTCTGGTATGTAGCCTTAATTCCGATTGTTATTGTAGCAGGATGGAAGTTCTCTGGGATATCATTTGTAAGGCAAAATGGAAATTACATTGAAACAGAAGATATTCCTTTAGACAACTCTGAAGAAATCGAAAGATATGTAGAAGTCAAGCAGCCTGAGCAAAAAATTGAGCAGCCAAAACCTGAAAAGAAAAAAGACCAGGCATTAGAAAAAGCAAAGCTGAAAGTGGCTGAAGAGATGAGAAAAAAAGCAATGAGCATGGATAAGAGATAATAATGAATTGGAGGTAATAGAATGAACGGAAATGACTTTTCAAATATTTTAGAAACTATTTATCGAGAATTTGAAAGAAAGCTTTCAGCAGGAGAACAAGAAATAACCGCAATTTTTTCTCAATCAATTCTTGGTTTATCCAGAACAATGATTGAATCATATTTAGAGGGAAGAGGCTATAGATTCGAAAGCTGTACATTAGCCGGTTTAACTGGTGGGGGCACATGCAGTTTTCATGGTGCGGCTTACTTATCTTAAATGAATTATTTTTTTCTAATTCTTTTAAAAAAATTTGTAATCAGGTAGTAAATTCTTTTATTTTTCCCAATAAAGCTCTATTTATATTCATTTTCTATTTAAAGGCAAAATAATTGAGATAGACTTAAATCATTATTTCTATAAAGTTCTATCAGGTTTAAATCAAAAATTGTGATAGATATGGATAATAAACTGCAAATTTTTCTAGCATTTTCTATTATTATTTCTCTGCTTTTAATCGGCTCAGCTAACAGCTTTATTGTCTATCTAAGGCCTCCGAAAATGATCATTTACATGAATGTGACCCCAGGCGAGTATTCATTCGGGGAAGGTGTTGCTGAAGTTAAAAACATGAACAATGAGACGGTGGGCGTTGAATTTCTGCCTCAAGGCAACCTAACAGGCAATGTTATTTTTGACGGCAATTCTTCATTCGATTTGAGCCCGCAGGAAGGGAGAAATGTTACATTTAAAGTCAGGCTCAATCAGTCAGGAGTCTATGATGAGATCATGCTTGTAAAATATTCATCATGGAATAATGAGCCGGTTAATCTTCAGTTGGACATGAGAATAATAGCAAGCAAAATTGAAGCTGAAGGAGAAAACACTATTTTGAAATATATCATAATTGGTTTTATATGTTTTACCACAGTTATTATAGTATTATTTATTTTAAAAAGGGGGGGCAAAAAATGAGCAGCTTGAAATATTTATTAGGCAGTATTTTTCTGCTGTTATTAGTTGGAAATATTGTTTTTGCAGGCAATGTCGCTCTTGTGGTTAAAGATGCCACAAAACTATCGACTGTTCACGAGACAAGGGTTAAAGCAGCATTAGAAGAAATGGGATTTACAGTCAATTTAATAGATAAGAATTCAGCCAATGTTGACTACTCTGATTATGATTTAATAGTTATTGCAGGCAGGCCTGGAAATGTAAACATTAATGAACATCTTGATGATTTTGCTTCACAAATACCGGTGAATGATTACCCTACCCTTGTAATAGGCACTTACTTCTTGGATGATTATGGATGGGTTCAGCCTGGGTCAATGAGCACTGCAACTTCAACGCAGATTCAAAGGATTAAAATTGTTAATAGCACAAACCCAATAACTTCTGGATATAGTTTAGGGGAAATAGTTACAGTTCATATAATAGAAGATAAGTCAATTTTTGATGTTGAAAAAATAAAAAGCAAATTCATACAACTGGCTTCGTTGACAAGCACTGATAGAGTGACTGTTATTGGTGTTTTAGAGCCTGATACAGAGCTTTACTTAGGAAAAGCCACAAAAGCGAGAGCAGTTTTCTTTGGGATAACCAATCCATTATACTGGTCGGATGATGCTAAAAGCCTATTCAAAAACTCAGTACTGTGGGTTCTTGCAGATGGGGATGAAGACGGAATATTAGATTCTAAAGACAACTGCAGGTCTGTCAGCAACCCTGACCAGCTTGACAGCGACGGGGATGGAATAGGGAATGCATGCGACTTGTGCCCGCAAGAAAATGCTATAGGCTACGATAAGAATAAAGACGGCTGCATTGATGACAGCGACGGGGACGGCGTTAAAGACAATGCTGATAACTGCCCTACAATCCAAAATCCGGACCAATTAGATTCCAATAAAGACGGAATAGGCGACAGATGCAATATACTTCCAGGCGGGTTTGTTTATCTGGATGTTGACGGGGATAGCGTAAATGAATCAGCTGCAAATCAAAACAACATAACAGAAGACGGCTATGAAGTCTACAATGACCCGAATGGAAATACAAAAGCCAAAAGCATGGATGGGGACAATGACGGGTTCACAGATTATTTGATTGATATAGGGACAGTTGTTTACAGCAAATACTGGGACCCTGATGATAATATTTTAACAAATGTGGTCAAGCTGAAGGATGAATATTTCATTGATGTTAATGGGGACGGGAAGGCAGACAAGGTTTTGAACACTACCTCCCAGCAAACCTATGGGATAGTTGAAAGGGATGTTGACGGGGACGGGTATCTGGAGAAGGCTTTGGACAAAAATAATGACGGCTCATTCGATGCTTATGTTGATAATGACGGCTCAACCACTCTTTTATCGATTTTAGATGGGGACAGTGATGGGAAAAATGACTTTATAATTGGAAAAGAAAAGCCAGAAAAATACTGGGATCCTGACAATAATGTTTTAACAACTATCCTTGAAAAGGACGTTAATAATGATGGTTTAGATGAGTATCTAGTGGATATAAATAATGATGGAATTTATGAGAAGATTTACAGCAAAAACACACTTTATAACCTTCCAGACCTTTCAGTAGAATCATTTTCTGTCAGCCCGAGATCGCTTACAGAAGGCGGGAGCGTTCATGCTTCAGCAACTATCAAGAACATCGGAGGCTATAATGCAACCAACTTTACTATTTCATTTACTGGCGGCACTCAACTCTTGAGCTTGGCTCCAGGTGAATCTTTTAACATAAGTTTCTCTCGTGGAAATATGCCTGTGGGCACTAATTCAGTTAGTATAACTTTGGATGTAAATAATGTGATTGCAGAATCAAATGAAACCAACAACTATGAGTCAGGAAATGTAGAAGTGACTGCTGTTCCGTATGTAAGTCATGGAGGCGGCGGGTCTTCAGAAAAAAGAATTGCAGAACTGACATGGTTCCCCAAACAAGTGGTTGTTAAGCAAGGCGAATCTGTTCAGGTATCAGGAAAATTCATGAGCAATCTAACTCAAACAATTTCAAATATGACTTTTTCACTTGCAGGAGATGGCTTCAACCAGTCATGGGCAAAAATCAGCCCAGATCAGATTGAAGAAGTAAAGATGGATAATGCTGAAACCGTGAAAATAACCTTTAACATACCAGAAGACGCTGAAATATACACCTATCCATTGACATTGAAAGCAGTCTCCAACAGGAACGGGATAATGCGCATTTACGAGATTGAAATAAGCCTGCTTATACAGGAGAAGGGAGTTGAATCAACCACAACCACAACAACTATTCCAGAAGAGTCAGAGATCAGCGGGAAATCACCATTAACCGGGACTTTAACATTTGTAAAGGCAAATATGCTTTCAATAATAATTGGTGCTGCATTTGCGCTAATTATTATAGCCCTGATAGCCTTCAGAAATAAAATTCCGAAAGTGGAATTCAAAACCGCAAAGCCAACCCAAAAATATTCCTATGAAAAAGGCTGGAAGCAGAAGTAATTCCTCTCCTTGGTTGCATAAATTAATGTTTTCAGTGTTAAGAATATTGTACGTGTTTAGCTACTTTTCCAACGGAGGTCATTTTGACCTCCTTTTCCAAGATTTTCCAAATTTTTGCTAAAAAGAAGGCAAGATTGAGCTCATTTTTATCGAGCTAAACACATACAGAATATTCAATAGAACATGATAGAAAAATTTCAACGAATGCTTAAATCCTTTTCTACTATAAGCATAAAAAGCTTATTCACTAAAAAGTAATTAATTAAAAGGTTTTTGGTGCAATATTATATGAAAGAAAAAACTATTCAAGATATTTTTGACGTGAGCCAGACATTTGCTTCCGGAAAAAGATTATTGCTTCTGTTCATTTTGCACGATGAGCCTATGGGATATACCATGATAACGAAATATTTTGAGAGGGTGGGAGTCCCTATTGGCAGCAGCGAAGTTTACAAGCATTTAAAACAGCTCCTGGACGGAGGCTTTATAACAAAGAAAGGCAATTCCTATTTATTGACGCTCAGAGGATTAAAGGCAGTTGAATCCACATTAGAGATAGTAGACACCCCTCCCACAATTCCGGAATTAAGGCTGTCATTTGAAGGAAGACAAAAAGCTAGATAAATTCATAAATTAAGAATTTAGAGAGTGGGAAAATGGCTGAAAAAAAGTGGTCGGATTATTGGGGAAAGTATAAATCACCTTCTTCTCAAAAAAAATCCTTTAAACCAAAAACAAGTCAAGTTAAAACCGAAAAGCCAGCAACAAAAATTCCAGCCACTAAAACGCCAAACAATTATCCTCAGCCTAAAACGCCAAACCTTTACAAGCAGGAATCATCCTCTAGTGTAAATCTAAAATCTATATTCATGGTTATACTTGCGCTCGGGATCATAAGCCTTGGATTCTGGCAATTTCAAACATCTAAATCTCTTCAGGTTCTAGAGGGCAATAAGACTGAACTTGAATGCCAGCTCGGAAACTGTACGGAGCAGCTGGGATCTATAAACGCCAGCTTAAGTTCATGCGCTTCCAGCCTTGGAATATGCAATAATGATCTTGACAGGAAAGTCAGCAGCTTGAACAGCTGTGAGAATGAGAAAGGAGGCATAAACAGTGATTATAAGGTATGCAAGGACGACCTGTTAGAATACAAGAGAAATTATGAAGATGCCAAGGATAGCTATGATGACTGCAGGAGCTCTTTAACCAAGAAAAGCGACGAGTTGAACAGCTGGAGCAGCAATTACGACAGTTTGAAAAGCAATTATAAGGGATTGTGCGATGCTGATTGCGGCCAAGCCTGCACTTTCAGCGACAGCAGCCAAAAATATACCTGCCCTGCATCCGGGACTACAACTACAACCCAGCCGGCGTCAACCACTACTACAATAACAACAACATCTACTACCACAACAACAGCTTAATTTCTATTTTTCCAATTATTGTTTATGCAGGAAATCTATTTTTTAGCAATGATTTTTCTTTCTCTTTGCCTCTATTATATGCTGAAGAACAGGCTTGCCATCTTCTTCCCTAGTTTTCCCGGGATGGTTAGGATTATTGGAAGGCTTGCTGATATTCAAAAGAGTGATTTAGTCTATGATCTAGGCTCTGGCGACGGCAGGGTTTTGGAAGTTTTCGCCAAGAAAGGAGTTGAATGTATAGGAATAGAGCAGAACGGCTTGTTAATCAAAGCTGCTAAGAAGAGGCTGAAGAAGTATAAGAATGTCAGGCTGATTCATGGAAATATTTTTGATCAGAGCCTATCAAAAGCTGATGTGATTATCGCTTACCTATCAAGGTATGCTACTCGGGATCTGCAAAAGAAAATAAAGAAGGAATGCAGGAAAGGGACGAGGATTATTCTAGTCTCCTATAGGTTTGATGGTTGGGAGCCTGTTAGGATGAAGAAATGGTTTTGGTTGGGGGTTAGGCTGTATGTAAAATAATAAAAGCCAGAATTTCAATAGTCTATCAGGGTGATATATTTGGCAAAAAATAACGATAGTAAAACATTTTTTGGAATCCTCATAGGAATTTTTGGCATATTCTTGCTTTGGACATCATATTCCACTTTCTTGCAAACAGGGGTTTTAGATTTTCTTTCTATAATAATACCTTTTATAGCTGGTTTGTTTGCGTTGTATGGTGCATATAAGTTCATTAACAAGTGAGGCTATGGGCAAATCCAATAAATGGGAAATCAAGAAGAATAGATTAGATATGGATTATCAACATAAACTCCAAGATTATCAGATTATTTCTGGAGCTCTATATGCATTGCCATTAACCATTTTAGGCATTTTTCTTTCTCAGGGGTTTTCCACTAAAAATTTTCTTATCGGCTCTATGATATCTTTAGTTATATTCTTTATACTCTCAGAAAAGAAAGAAGAAATAGAAAATGGGCTTAAGTCCATTAAAGGTAAGGTCGCAAGACTTACTATTTAGGCTGTTCTTTTCCATTCTTTCCCCAGCTCTCCTTGCTTTTGCATTTGTGATCTATGCACATGCTATAAGGCTTCTTTCCTTTCACTTTAACCATGATCATCGGCAGCCCGCATTCAGGGCACTTCTTATTCAAGACATTTATGTTCCCGAACTGAGGCAATGGGTAGCTGCAGTCGCACTTAGGGAAGTTCTCGCAGCCAATAAAACGCTTGCCTGTTCTCTTAGAACGGATTATTTTCAGGTTCCCATCGCATTTGGGGCATTTGCCGATTTGCTTCTCGTCTCTCTTGAACGAGACATAAGCTTTTGAAAGCTTCTCGCCTATTTTATCCTCATTCTTCCTGAAATCTTTTAGTATTTCTACAAGCAGCTGCTTAGCTTCTTTAACTACTTCTCCCCTTTCTTTTCTCTTTTCGCTTACATCTTCCAGCTCTTCTTCAAACTTCCTGGTCAATTCCTCGCTGACAATCTTAGGGCAGTTCTCGGCAAGAACCTCGGCAACCTGTTCCCCGAATGGTGTGACACTAATAGTCTTCTCTTTAATATACCCTCGGTCATATAGTGTTTGGATTATGTTTGCCCTAGTGCTCTTCGTTCCTAAACCAAGCCTCTCCATCTCCTTGACAATCGAACCCTGGTTGTATCGGTTAGGAGGCTGAGTCTCTTTGTCTAACATAAGCAGATCCTTGACTTTAACTGTTTGCCCCTTCGCCAGCTCTGGCAATATTTGCTCCTCAAATTTGGCGTATTTTCCGTAGAATTCAATCCACCCAGGAGCGATAGTACGCTTGCCAGTGAGCAGGAAGTTGTTTTCATTCACGTCTAAAGTCACTTTCATCGCTTCCCTGACAGCGTCTGGCCCGAACACAGATAAAAACCTTCGGACGATCAGGTCATACAGCTTTTTTTGCTGATCTGTTAAAGATCCAGAGAACTCGCCTGTTGGAAAGATTGACGGATGCGCAGGGTCGGTTTTCTTCCCTTCTGTTGGTTTTAATGCCTTTTGTTTCAATAGTTTTCCGCAGCTCTCCTTATATAGGGAATTTTTTTCTAGCTTCTGGATAATATTTTTATACCCGATTTTTTCAGGGATCTTTTGGCTGCTTGTCCTGGGATAAGATATTAATCCTGCATTATACAATGCTTCTGCAATTGACATTGTTTGAGTAGGCGAGAACTTAAAATGCGTGTAAGCGATTGTCTGGAGTGTTGTTGTGTCTAGAGGGAAAGGCGGCATCTGCTTGTACTCTTTTTTTTCGATATTCTTTACTGTTGCATCCTTTCCTTTGCATTGATCAAATATCTTTTGTGCTTTTGGCTTTTTCCATATTCTGTCTTCCTCATGGTTTGCGGATATCTCTTGATTGTTGATCAAGCACTGCAATTCCAATTGCCAGAATGGCTTTGGGATAAATTTTCTTATGCCGATTTCCCTTTGAGCGAGCATATACAATGTAGGGCTTTGCACACGGCCAGAAGAAACTAATACAAAACCGCTTTTCATATGCTCTTTCATCGCAAGCGTTAATGCCCTGGTAGTGTTAATTCCCCAGTAGAAATCTAGGAAATGCCTTGTTAATCCAGCTTCTGCCTGGCCTAATTCAATATGGGGAAGAATATTATCATATGACTCTTCAAGATCGCCTTTTGTCAGAGTAGAGAATTTCATCCTCTTGGCATCTTTTTGCTTGCAAATAAACCTGAGTATATTGTAGCCTATGACTTCGCCTTCAGTGTCAAAATCTGTTGCAACAATAAAATCTTCAGCATCGCCAGCCAGTTTTTTTATGTTGTTCAGGTATTTTTTTGTGTATTCTGATCCTTTGTTTGTGTAAGTAGGAACCCATTCTACTTCAAAATCTGGATATTCCCACCCATTTTTTTTGATGCTATTTAAGGCGAATAAATGCCCTACAGCCGGAACGCAGATATGTTTTCTTCCCTTCCTTTCAAATTCAAGCCAGTAAGATCCTTGAGATCCGACTTTCTTGACTTCGCCTTCTGCCAATGCTTCGGCTATTCTTACTGCTGCGTTTGGCTTCTCAGTTATTATTAATGTAAACTTAGGCATCATTCAAAACTGGTTTAGAAAGTTTATAAAGGTTATTGAAGTTGATCTTCTGAAAGCCTTGCCGTATGCGCTGATTCTATTCTATTATAACAGGCCTGGTTATATAATCCTCTTCAACCTTTTTTATCTCCTTGTCCAGAGAATTAACCTTATTATGGAAGTTATTCACCCTATTTTCCAATTCCCTCAGCATCTGGGGCATTTTTTCCTTTATTTCGTCATTAACGCTTCTGGTGTCTTCGATAATTGACTTTAAAGACGATAATTCGCCTATAACTTCCTCTTGAATTTTTTCCTGGTTTTCCATTTTATCAAATCTTTCTTGAATCAATCCCCTGAACTCTTTCATGCTTACATTAACGAGGGCTATTGTTTTTTCAAGCTCGTCCACCCTCCTTTCCAGCCAGTCAACCCTTTCCCTGATATCAATAGAATTAAATCTGCCTGCTTCAGTCTTTATTTTCGGCTTTTCTTCTACGACCTCGATTTCACAGAACCCGGACGGTTTAGTAAGATCATAATAATTCTTTTCCAACTCTTCCATATTTTCTTCCAAATAAAACACCTGTAATAATTATTGTTTTTCTTTATTTAATTTATTAGGTGTCTGAAATCTAATATCTTTCTTCATCCATAGATACCAAACGCCAACTATCATCAATATCACAGCTTCCTGCCATATAATATTGTGAAATAATTCCAGATAATGCCCCCCAAGCTTTAACCCTATAATAATTGCTGTCAATACTCTGAATATATTGAACAAAAATAATGCAGGAACCCATTTAATTAGGAACTTTAATTTATTCTTTAGAATGCCTGGCGATGCCAATACCAAAGCAAACAGCGAATAAATACTTTTCCACCCGACACAATCCCTGGAAATGTCAACAGCCAAATCCTTAACATAGATAAAAATCCCAGACACATCTGGGGAATAGCCAAGCATTTTGAGCATAAATCCAATAAAGCCGGCAAACCATTCCTGAAAAGAATAAAAATTAACATCAAAATAAATCACAGCATAAAATGGAATGAGCAGTAGATTAAACTTGAGCAAGAAAAAAAGTATTTCCCTTATAATCTCCTTTTTTTGTATTCGTTTACCCATTGAATAAATCCTGACTTTCTAGCTTTTTTAAGCTTTTCATCAAACTCTTCTTTCCTAACAGCAGTTATATCATCAATTTCCTCTTTTTTAATCTCTTCATCGCTGATTATAGGAAAATCAACATTCCTGTAGACTTCTTCATCTAGGTTATTAGGAACTATCAGCGCCTGAATCTTATAATCATTCAGCAGATGAATATTCATAAAACTTTTTGTTGATAGAACCCTGCCTTCAATATCCAGCATTTGATTCAATGTCGCCAACTCTTCAGGCTTAATTACACTCAATTCTATAATAGGGATGTAGCCTTTATTTTCAAGTTTTCTGAAAGCTTTCATTTTTTCCATGGCGATTTTCTGCATTTCGATCTTATTTTCTATCTTATAGATATGCTTATTCATCTCCGCTGTTCTCTCATCATTGAAATTTTCCGACTTGATTTTCCTCTCTTTGAATTTTTCATCAGTTTTTTCCAATTTTTTATTCAGCGTCTCATTGTATTTTTTCAGGATTTGAATATCGTTCTCCTGCCTGTTTATTATATCCCTCATTTTTTCTATATCTTTTGACGAGATTGCATTTATTTTTGAATCTTTCCTTTCAACATAATCTTCTTTTCTTTCCCTGACCTTATTCAAAATCAAATTTATCCCCTCGCTTATATTTTCAGCCTCCCCTTCTATCAATGCTTTAAGGATTTTTCCATAGAACTCGCTGAGTCCAAGGTAAGAAACAGTCTTATCAGTTTTCATGAATAGTTTTGAATAGCTCTGGTACGCCTTTAAAGCTGAGGCAAGTGCGTCTCTTTGATGGTCATTCTTGACAAAATCAAGGTAATCCTTAACTATGTTATACTTTTCAAGGTTTGAAAGATTTTCAGGAGGTTCGTATGTTTTACAGTTTAGGGAGCTCGCAAGCTTTTCAACGGATTTTGGGAGCGGAGACCTGTCGCTGGCAACTATAATAGGCATTCCTTTTTTTATTATTGATTCAAACAACTCCTTTTTCTTGAATTCTTTCTTGCTTTTCAAGTAGAGGATATTCTTGCTTGTATCTATTATCGCTAAAGCAGCAGTAGTGCCTGGATCATATCCAATTATAATCGGCTTCATTCATCATACCTTTCATTCAACAATTTATGGAGCTTATTTGCAAGGGTTTTTCCGATCCCGTCTATTTTTGTGAGTTCTTCTTCTGTCGCTTCGCTAAAATCCTTGACAGTTTTAAATTTTTCTAAAATCCTTTTGGAAATCTTGCTTGAAACCCCAGGGAACCCTGAAATAATATGCTCTTGTAATTTTTTTATGTCTTTCGGTTTCTTTTTTCCCTTTATGCCTATAGGCCTCTGCGATTCGATTTGTTCCTTTTTTGCAAGCCAGTATATTGTTTTCGCCGTGTCTTCTTCGTCTTTAGTTGTTATGACAGATATGCCGTAATCAAGAATAAGGGAAGATAATGCAGCTTTTATTGCATCCTCATTCATGGACTCCCTGAAGTAGTTTCCTTCTATTATCAATATGGGTTTGGTGAAATTATCTATCAGCTCTTCTGCCTGCCTGAACAGCCTGCCATCGATTATTGAATTGATGAAATCCTCGCTAGTCTTTCTTTCCACGCAAACCCTGTCCGAGCATAAATAATCCCCTACCTTGAGGCTCAAATCTTTAACATTCCCTCCCATATTTTTCATAAGGCTTTTGATGTTGCTACCTTCTTCCCTGAAGTCCGCAAATATTACTACTTGGTTAGTTGGCTTTAGTATTTGTTGGATCATTTTCTCACGAAATCCGTTATTGTCTTTTTTTGCTTATAATCCCCTTCTTTCAACCCTTTTAATATTCTATTCATTCTCTTCTCTTTGTTGTAAGCAGACCAGTAATACCATTCGTCCCTGGTATTTTTTGTTATAAGGAATATTACTCTCCCAGCTTCAGTCCTTCCTGTCCTTCCCCTTCTTTGGATTGTTCTGATCTCGCTCGCCACAGGCTCATAGAAGATGACTATATCTACTGCGGGTATTGATAACCCTTCTTCCGCGACACTCGTCGCAACTAAAACATTGAAAAGATTGAGTTCAAACTCGTTTATTATCTCGATTTGGCCTTTCTGCGACAGCCCCTTCCCAGACTTTTTTGCCTGCCCGTAGAATTCCCTGGCTTCTATTCCATTTTTTTCAAGGCTTTTGGCTATTTTTTCTACGCTATCCCGATAGTTTGCAAAAACAATTATTTTGGCGTTTGGCTTTTTCTTTACTTCGTTGTTTACAATCTTTAGCAGCTCTTCTAGTTTGGGGTGTTCTACTCTTTTCTCATTTAATTTTTCCGTCAGCTCAATCGCTTTTTTTATTCTATAATCTTCAAGAAGCCTTCTTGTTGCGGAGGATTGTTTGTCTTTTGTGAGTTTTGTCAAGTATTGTGTGAGCACTGACACGCCTTGAGTCTCTATCAATTCAATCGCATGCCCAACTTTTATCGCTTGTGCGCATGATATAATCGCTTTTAGCGCCTGCCAGTCTTTGTTCTGGTTATATATTCTTCCCAATTCCAGCTGTGCTACAAGCAGCTCTTTTTTTGAGATTTTCGTGGAAGGGATCACTTTTGCCCTGATCAGATCATAGATTTTTTGGTTGTAAATTTTTTCTAGGGTTTCTTTTATTTCTCTGAATTCTTTTGGCAACTCAACAAACACCTTTTCTACTTTTGTTTCTTGCACATATGGTGAGACATCAGCATCCTTTTCTGTTCGTATTTCGACTGCTTCTGCATGCAGATTCTTCTTAACTTCTTCTATCTTGTCTTCGATTCCACCAGGAGATGCAGTTAATCCAAGGACTAATGGGTCAGAGTTTGTTTTAACATACTCATCAACTATGCTGGTGTAAGCGTAATTCTTCATGGATCTATGGCATTCATCCACAACAAGGAGTTTTACATCTTTTAAGTCCAGGATTTTATTTTCTACATCATTTTTAATCAGTTGAGGTGTTGCAAAGAATATTTTCCCGTTTTGATAAAGTATCTTTCTGTCATTTGCATGGATCTTTCCGGTTAATGAGATGAAATCTTCATCTTTTCCGATCAGGTATTTTTTAAAGACTTTCATATGCTGATTAACAAGAGGCCTAGTAGGTGCGAGCATCAGAATTTTGCTTTCTGGAAATTTCTCCAGCCTGTAAGCGGCGACAAGAATCGAAACATGGGTTTTTCCTAGTCCAGTTGGGAGGATGCATATCGTATTCTTCTTGATGGCTGTGCTTGCTATTAATTCCTGATAAAGTCTTGGCTTAAACTCTGGATCAAGAAGCTTTAGTTTCATGAATAGGATTGGGTTTTGAAAGATTTTAGGTTTAGTAGGATAATTTACTCTGTAAATCTAAATGTGGAGAGGCTTGCTTCAAAATTCTTAAGATTAGTTTGATAATAACTTTCCATAGCTGAATAAACTACTAAATAGACAGAATCCTCTTTTAGGATCATTATCTGTTTAAATATAACTGGTTCTACTTGGCCACTCATCGAAAATTCCAAGTAATAAGCTTCATGTCCATCTATATAAAACGAGCCCTCGTCTATCAAGTTGTAATTCCTTGAAGAAAATATTCGATAATGGTCTTGTTTTATAATTTCTATAAAAATATCAAAAGATTGGTTTTCTGGCAGGGAGGATATTTGAATATTAACAACTCTAGTGTAAAGACCATCCTTTTTTGGACCTAAAAACGAAACAATTGATCTATACCCATTGCCCAGGTCAAAGTCCTCTTTAACATCTAAATTCATTTTGTTCTCGATAGAAAACCCATATAAAGTATTCTTATACAAATTAGGTGACTCTTCAGTACAACCACTTAGAAACAGTATTCCAAATAGCAAAATTATCAGAATACCCCGTTCAAGTTTCATATTAAGAATATCTCTCTTATCTTTAAATATATTAATTTAGATGTCCAACCCCTGATCTTAAAATTCCTTGTTGAATTTTCCTTTAATATTTTAACTTTCCCAGAAGTTGCCCTTAAGCAGTTTTTCCCACCTTTCATTTATCTTTTGTTGTATCAGCATTACATTTTTTTTCTCGAGATGCCTAAATCTGACTTGGGTTTTTAAATATTCTTCAACCGGCTTAAGCTTTCCAGGGTTCATGTTAAGCATAAATTTCCCATTTTCCATCTCATACAGCGGCCAGAATCCAGTTTGCACAGCCAGCTTGCCAGTATTAATCGTATCATGAGTTTCATATCCCCATCCTGGCTGGCATGGAGAAAGCAGATGAATGAATTTAGGGCCTTTAATTTTTGACGCTTTCTGAAGCTTTCTTATAAAATCAAGCGGATAACCCACAGCTGCAGTAGCTACATAAGGGATGCCATGTGCAGCAATAATCTTTGCCAATGGCTTTGTCTGTTTAGGATTTCCGACATGACTGTTTTTTCCAGTAGGGGTTGTAGTGGTGTATGCCCCGTAAGGCGTCTCAGAAGACCTTTGGACTCCAGTGTTGCCGAAGCTTTGATTATCGTAGCAAACATAGATAAAATCATCCCCTCTGTCCAACGCCCCAGACAAGGATTGGAATCCAATATCCGCAGTAGCCCCGTCCCCTGCATAAACAACAACATTAACATTTTTTTGGCCTTTCATTTCCAAAGCATGAGAAATGCCAGAAGCAACCGCCCCGCCATTTTCTATGGCAACATGAATCCATGGGATTTTAAAAGATGTTAAAGGATATGTAGGAACTAAAGTCATGCAGCCAGAAGAGTTGACCATGATCGTGTTTTTTCCTAGAGCCTTCAAAACAAGCTTGATCCCAAGAATAGCCCCGCAACCCTGACAAGCCAGCGATCCCCCAACTATCAAGTCTTCCTTTGGGATATCCTTTATTGTTTTTATTTCCTTCATGCAAACACTAATAATATTAGCAGAAGAAGTTAATAATTGTTTTCACAGGCTTCTTTCCAGAGCCCTTTTAAGAAATAATTCCTGGGTAAACCCAATAAATTTATCAGCAACCTTTCCATCTTTTTCAATAATAATAGCAGGGGTCTCTTTCACACCATATTCCTTAGCAGTTCTTTGGTTTTTATCAGCTTCCAGCCTTTCAATCTCTACTTTCCCTTTAAATAGAATCTCAATATTTTTTACAAATTCCTCCTGTATTTTTGAAGGGGCATTATTATCATGAAAAAACAGCATCTTAAGCATAAAACCACTAAACTTATTTCTTAAGAAAGCTTAAATATTTGGTTAAATTTATATTCTGGCCTTGTTAAGTATCTTCATGGCAAAAAACAGATTGCATATTTTCAGGCCGACGCCAAAGAAAGTTTTATTGTTTATTCTGCTTGGGGTAGTAGCATTTGCAATAGGGGCTCTCCAGTCATGGTATGTCATAAACTTCGGGGATAATATAGTAACGCAGATAATTTTTTATGCCGGCATAACCCTAGGGATCGGGACATTGCTCTTAGGATTCTATGCTCTGATCTGTATAGTTCTTCATTATACATAGAAAACGATTCTGCTGATTATCTTTATTTCCCATCATTACAAATATTAATCATGGTTAATGAGAAATCAATAAGATGCGCAGAATGCAACAAAGAATACAATAAATTAGATAACATCTTCCATTGCCCTAGCTGCGGCGGTCCTTTAGATATCTTGTATGACTATAAGAAAGTTAAAGCCAGCCTTGACAAAAAAGAATTCCTCAAACAACCAGCCAATCACTGGAAATATTGGATGTTTTATCCGGTTAAATCCAAGAATAAGGTAAGTATGGGTGAAGGAGGAACACCACTAATAAAATCCAAACTATTTGATAATGTCTGGTTTAAGTATGAAGGAACAAACCCTACATGTTCTTTCAAGGATCGAGGGTCAACAATAGAAGTGACAAAGGCTGTAGAGTTGGGTGTGAAGAAAGTTTGCTGCGCATCTACTGGTAATATGGGGGCGTCTGTGTCAGCATATTGTGCGAGAGCAGGAATTAAATGCAGAATATTCCTTTCTGGCTCTGCATGCGGGAATAAAGTAAAACAAATCCAGGCACATGGGGCTGAAATAATCCAGGTGAAAGGAGACTATATGGAAGCTTTGAAAGAATGCGAAGACTTTGCAAAGAAAAACCGCTGGTATCTTATGGGAGATTATCCTTATCGGGGGGAAGGCGAGAAGTCAGTTGCTTTTGAAATTGCAGACCAGATGGATTGGATAGCCCCTAGTTATGTTCTTGCTCCAATGGGCAACGGGACTTTAATATATGCCATGTGGGACGCCTTTCAGGAATTACAGACAATAGGATTAACTGACCGGTTGCCGAAGATGATAGGTTTTCAGTCAGAAGGGTGCTCTCCAATAGTTAATTCTTATAAAAAAAATCTTAATTCAGTTGAGCCAGTAGAAAACCCAAGAACACTTGCAACAGCAATAGAATGCGGCAATCCATTGGACGGAAAAAAAGCTTTAATCGCTTTAAAGGATTCTGAGGGTTTTGGCGAGACTTTAACAGATAGTGAAATTTTAGATGCTCAAATACTTCTAGCCCGAGAAGAAGGGATATTTGTTGAGCCTTCTGGTGCAGTATCAGTTGCAGGTTACTTGAAAGTTAGAAAGAAGTTAGGCGGTAAAATAGTTTGCGTGTTGACTGGGCATGGGCTGAAGGCTTTGTAGTTATCTTTTCTGAAACAATATCTCAACTACATCATTATTTTTGAGCTCATAATCCGCTCCTAGCTTGATCTTCTTCTTTGCATCCAACCCCCCAATAAACTTTTCCCCGATATCAGAATGGATCATGAACGCAAATTCTTTCATAGTTGTTCCTTTCCTCACTAAATAAGCATCAGGCAGGACATTTCCTTTTTTGTCTGCCAATTTTCCAACATCGGCAACAGGGTAAACCACAATATACCCAAGAACATCAAACACAGCCTTATTCAAGCAATCCTGCACACCGGTTGACCCGTATTTTTCCAGGATATTTTTCTGGATGAACTCTAAACCTTTCTTTTGCTTGTCATCTACCTGCCCGATAATTTCTATTATATTGTTTTGGCATTTGATAACTCCCTTTTCTTTTGCAATCTTCAGCGAGATTTCAGCAGCTGCGCAGGTTGGTATTATTGTTAATTCCGGAAAATCTTCTTTCATTTTTTTTAGGTTTTCCTCTGAGGACGGAAGGTCAATTTTGTTTGCAGCGACTATGATAGGCTTTGATATTTTTCTTAAATGAAATGAAAACTCTTCCAGGTCATCTATGCCATGCTGGTCAAGGGCTTGTTTGATCTGCTCTTTTGATATTCCTAATCCTGACAAGTGCTCGGACAATACTTGAAGCACTTCAACTTTTCCGAATTGTTTTTTCTTGAGATACTTTTCCATCCCCCGCTCAATTATTTTTGCAAACCACAAGTCTATTTCCCTTTCCAGAAATTTAACATCCTCTTCAGGGTCATGATCTTTGGCAGGTTTTCCTTCGGCGTCTGTCAACCCCGATGAATCAACCACATGTATAAGACAATCAGCCTGCCTTAAGTCATCTAGAAACTGGTTGCCCATGCCTTTCCCTAAATGTGCATCTGGAACCAAGCCAGCAACATCAATGAGCTTAACTGGAATAAATCTCTTTCCCTCAATGCACAAAAAATTGTTTGGGCTGCATTTGACTCCATATTCTTTACATACACAATCTATAACTACATAACCCACTCCAGTGTTTGGCTTGATTGTCGTGAATGGATAATCAGCAATAGCAACATCTATCATTGTCGCCGCTTTAAAGAAGCTTGATTTCCCTGATGAAGGTTTCCCTATAACTCCGATTAGCATAATAATTATTTGTCAGAAGAATTTTTATAGGGAACCTACTTGATTTTCTTTTCAAGACTTGCTTCCAAGATAGATATCATTCTTTTTATTTCATTCACCCTTTTCTTGTACTTGTCTTGGTATTAAGAAGACAATCTTTCATTTATTTTTCTTAGATTGAATAAAATTATTTTCTGTAGAGTTTCAAATAGTTTTTTATCGTCTCTTCTCTCAGAACCTTTAGTACATTCAAGATACTCATCTAACAGACCGAAAGGGATATCTAAAACAGGGATTCCTTTGGATTGAAGTAAATGAAAAGTAATCAACCGAGAAGTCCTGCTGTTCCCATCAATAAATGGATGGATATGTTGAAATTCATTATGGAAGAGTGAAGAAAAAGAAATTATCTCCTTAATGGAAACCTTCTTCTTGATGAATCTATTATACTCGTTAATCAGTTGATTAAGCTCTGAAATAATTTCAGTCGGTTTAGAAACTTCAAAATTAGGGTTTCCTTTAATGTGAACATCAATTTTTCTTATTTTTCCGGCAATTTTAGGAAGATGATACATAGATAATGCATGATAATTTAAAATAGTTTGGATAGTCAGAGGCTCTCTTTTGTTGCTATCTTTAAGCATTTGAAGGATAGCATTTTGATAGTTTTTAATTTCATCGACATCTTCGCTTCTAAGGTTATTTGGGATGATTTTATTTTTCAATATCTTAATAGTATCAGGCAGGGTGATAGGGTTTCCTTCCAGAGTTAGGCTGTGGTGGATAAAATGGATTTCAAATTCAGCAACAATTTTTCGAAAACCCGCTTCATTCCTTCTTCTGAGCCCTTTATATGATTCAAGTTCTTTTTTGATAACATCTAAATAGTTGATTTGATTTTCCCTTCTCTCTGGAATTTCAAGATTGAAATAAGACAATAAATTCTTTATGAGGGAATTGTAGAAAAATTTTATTCTCAATGGTTTCTTGGAGATTATTAATAACAAACCATTATTATCCAATATTTTGGTATACTTAGTGAAGGTTCTCGGGTTAATTTGAGTGTTTTTCAGAGTGAGCTCCTTTCTTTCTAGACCCCCTTTGACAAATTCCACTAGCCCCTGATTTAACAACAAATTATAATTTATGTTATTGGCCAAACAGTAATGGATTATAATATACAGCAAGTTTGTTTTTTGGTTTCTTTTAGCTTGAAAGCCAAATTTTGTTTTAATTAAAAAATGATTCTTTTCTAATTCGGTCAAGAGGCGGTGGATATTGTTATATTCTTTTTCAGTCTTGTTTAGATCTTCAACTACTTCAATTGGTTTAATTGGGTTTTTATTCTTATAGACTACTTCGAAGAGATCATATTTAGTGACCATAATAATATAATGTTTTTAGAATTTATAAATCTTACTATTTTGTATTATTTATGGGATTTTTTCACTAAAACAGTGCAAAATAGCATGTTTTATGTGTTTGTAAATATATCATGAGATATGCTACCTAACTCTAACTACAATTTTTTCATGATTAAAAGAGTCTTTTCTCATATATATCACAGTGTTATATTTTTTGATTGATAATGATATATATCATAAGGATTTAAATTTCATTTTACCTTCTTTTGAACAAATTTATATTTTTATACTAGTGTCGCACCTTCGACATTTCTATATATCATAAAAAATTCAAAAATTTGAATATAACTTAAATTTGGTGATTAAATGTACATCTACAATGTTGGGTATCATAGTTATGAAGAGAGTGATTATATTCAACTTTCTCACGAGAAAAAATTCAGTAAAGATAAATTCGAAGAAGCCATAATTGGGGCATCTGTAAATGTGTTGAAAAGAACAAAAATCCATAAGGGGGAGAGACTAACTTTTCAGGATATACTATATGATGTAATAGAAGAGCTAATTAAGAATTTTGGTTTTGAAAAAATAGAATTTACATCGGAATTCAATGTCTTTGGGTGGGCTGATATCATGGATGAGAAGGATTGGGAAAGAGATAGGGATGAACAACTCAACAAATTGACAAAAAAGATAAAATTCAACTATCCAAAAAAATGACATATTCAAGGTAATAAAAATGAATCTAATAGTAAATTCAAAAGAAGAATTCAAGATAGAGTTAATAGAAGGTGAAATCTTAAGTACAAATGGACGAGTAAAGATGATGGGAATGGAAATACCGCCTTATCCAAAACTTCTTCATCTTTCAACTTTAAACAAAAAGATGATTGCACAGAAAAAAATAAATGGGTACAATGTGCGTTTAACCTACCTACCAAAATTAAATAATTTCATAGCCGTGCTTCGCGGAGGGTATGTGTGCGCAAAAACAACTTTCATGCTCAGAAAACATTTTTCAGATTTGTTTATGAATTTTTTCAAAGAGAATCAAAGGAAAATACTCTGCATGGAAGTTCTCGGAAAAAAATCCCTCGCAAACCTACATACTGATTACTACAAAGAGCAGTATGGTTTTGAAGATGTCGGATATTTTATTTTTGATATAATGGATATGGAAAAGCCAGAGGATGAAAGATTTATTCCTTTTGAAAGAGTAGAAAAAATATGCAAAAAATATAATTTACAGCTAATTCCAACAATAGGAGTTTTCGATGGCATGGAAGATTTAAACAAAAAACTTCAGGAAATCCCTTCAGTGTTTGAAGGCGCTGTTGTAAAAAGTCTGGATGGAAGAGAAATAATGAAATACAGATTTGACAGTAGACCAGAAATTTTTATAAATAAAATTCCAACGAGAGAAAAGAGGCAAAAACCCCCAGAAGAAATAGTAGTAACACATTTTTTTCAAGGTTATGAAGAAGCAGAATTAGGTTTGGATAGCGGGATAACTCAAGAAGAAATGGATAAATACCAGCAGATGCTTGATGAAATGGGAAAAGTAATAGCGAAAAATAAAAGTAAAATAAGTGAACAGTCAGACAAAATAGTCGCCTTTCTGATGAAAAGTATAAATGAACATGGGACATTTGAAGAAGATATGTTGAAAGAAATCGAAAAACTTTTTAAGCAAAAAATTGGATATCAGGTTGGAAGATTTTTGAGGATGAAAGATCGCCAGTTTTTGGATTAGTATGCATTAAAACTATTTTGAGTAAATTTTAAGAAAAATTCTTCATAACATGTTTTATGGATAGGTAAATTTCCCCAACCTACACTATCTGCATAACAAATATTTGTTAGAAGAATTTTTATAATGATAATAAAAAAAGAAAAGATCTATTTCTTTCCGACTTTCTCCTCTTTAAGCACCATTTTCGCAATCATGAACACAACTAATGCTATGATCACAAAGTTTATCACTGCCCCTAAAAATGAACCCCATTTAATCACTATTGGACCTAATGCTAATGCAGCTGTTTGCCAAGATCCGCCTGGGATAAATGGCGTTATTACTGGCATAACTATATCATTTACTAGAGATGTTACTAATGCTGTAAGCGCAGCACCTATTATGAATGCTACTGCCAATGCAATCACTTTGTATTCCTTGAGAAAATCCATAAAATCCTTTATTAAACTCATTCATACACCCCTTAAGATATTATTTTTCTTTATATTAAATTTGCGGATAAAAGGTTAAATGCTTAATTAATAATAATATATAATTAATAATGATTATTATT